>Ga0208161_1000250_pt1 | contig 30652 bp, 33 predicted proteins | sample CB_VirMetaG_3_FD_184538 | JGI IMG/M metagenome (GOLD analysis project Ga0208161, IMG submission 184538) | Freshwater to marine saline gradient viral communities from Chesapeake Bay - CB_1508_1S Viral MetaG (SPAdes) (version 4) | ecosystem: Environmental > Aquatic > Marine > Coastal | place: USA... | reverse complement strand
AGGTAGATGTTTTTTGATTCTTCGGATCGGCACTTGAACGGCAGGTCTTTCATCCCCGATCCTCTCCTTTCGCCGCTGCTACGTCAGCGCGCATCTCTTCAATCGCCTCTCGAAACGCGGCCTCATCGCCGCGATCCCACTCCTCCAGCACAGTCTCCGCGCCAGCGATCAGGTTCTCCAAGAGGTCGGCCATCTCGTCGCCCTTGGCGACCAGCGCCTCCAGCGCCTCGCGCGCAGGGTCCATCAGCTTATCCCAGTCGCTCATCACTTCTCTCCCCTACCTTCAATGCGCTCCAAAACTAAAAACGCGCGCAGGTATCTGCCTTGCAGCTTTTTGTGTTCGGCCTCGGTCAAGCGGTAGTTGTGCTTCGATCCAATGCCATTGCGGCGGTCATGCAGCGCGTCATCCAGCGCGCAATACACTTCCCACGCTTGGTCTGCGTTGAGTTTAATTGCCATCTGCGTCCTCTCCCCTCAAATGCAGGATCGCTTGCAGCGCCCAGCTTTGGATGTCGGTGCGGGCCACCTCGTTCAAGATGTTTTCATAGGCGGCCATACTCTCCTCTGTGCCAGACGGCGCGTTAAGCAGCACCCATGTGGCCGCGCCTTGGTGGTCGTGGGCCGCGATCCGCTCTAGCAGCTCGATGGCTTTTGCAACTCGGTCCTCCCGTTGCCGTTTGGCCACTGTCAGGCTCATCACCCTTTGCTGAGACTGGCCCAGCTGTTCGGCGAACCAGTCACTGGTCAGCGGTTCGCGGCCCGGAGGCAGTTTGCTATTGTTGCTCATTCGCCTTCTCCGAGGAAGGTTTGCGCGGATTCCGCCCAAAGGCAGAATGACGGCCGCGACTGGCCTCCTGCGCTGTAGACGTCGGCCTTGGCGATTTTCCCTTGATTGAACAGTCGAAGAAGGGAGTTATGCGCGATAGAGGAATCTGTTCCAAGGTCCGCGGCCACTTCTGCGCTGGTCATGTATCCATCTGCATTAAGGACGATGTCTAAGGCGCGATCGTCGATGTTTTTTGGCGGGACCGGTTCGTGTCTCGTGATTTCTTCGACTTTTCCATCTTTGTTTATGCGGATGACAAACCATGGGGTTGATCCATTGTTGTGCTTGTTTGGTGCGATCAGAGCGTTAGCCGTGTCCCCCTCTTGGATCCCTGACGCTTTGACAACGGCGGATGGGATAAACGTTTGTTCTCCGGTGTCGATGCGAATACCGAAAGCGGATCCGGTGGAGATAATGTTGCGGCAAAAGATTTCGACTTCCATGAAAGTATCCTTTCTCAGTGCAAGTTACTGTTTAGTTGCGGTTTTGGCTTCTTCGAGAACGTCTTGTATGTCTTTTAAGACCATCGCAGATCGAAGAAGGGTATTGATCGCGGCGCCTAAGGATGGCGCGTAGGTTTGAGATATTGTCATCAGAAGAGCTTCGACTTCTTCCCGTTCGAGGGTATCCGGAAGCTCTGCAAAGACGCCTTTTAGGTGTTCTGGTATTTCATCAGTCATCCTCTTCATCATCCTCTTCATCATCCCAATCTTCGACGACCCCAGACCCTTCGCACAGGTCGCAGGTGTCTATGACTTCTTTCAGGTATCCGCCATTGGCGTAGTCTGGGACTGCCTCTTCGTAGGCGCATTCCCCTTCACCGCCGCACATCGGACACGTTTTTTGAAAATCTTTTTTCAGTGTGGACATTCTTCACCTCGTTTCCACCAAGGATCCGGCGGGCTTCTGTCCACCGGCGTCGTCTGCATTGGAGGGGTTTTCGACAACACCCCCACCTGTCTCAATTCCTTTTCGAGCCAGATCGGTAAGTGTTCGGATGGATTTGGCATACTGCTTGGTGCTTTCCTGCTTAGCGTCCATTTCGATGATGCTGGCGAGACGTTCGATGCGGTTGATGATGTGTTCGATCGTCATTTTCCCCTCTTTTTGTGGACTGCGCGGATTTGTCTGGCATATGTTTCTCGCTCGGCTTTGGTCCTGACGGCAAACGCTTCCATCGGGATCCAAAGCGCGCGGGCGAGTTTGTATGCTGTGTTGTAGGTTGGGTTATCGACGCGGCCCGAGGTCAGCGTTCCGAGGGTTCCTTTTGGAAAACGCGCTTCTCGGCAGATGTCTGTGAATGTTCGACCGTTTTCGTCGTGCTCTTGCAGGTAATACCTCAGGTTGGCAGTAAAGATTGGGATAAGTTCCATCAGTTGGGCTCCTTTACGACTTTCAAAGCCACTTTACCGCCCTTGAGGTCTAGTTTTTTTTGTTCTTCGAGCTCTTGAGCATACTGGCGCTGAAAAACTGTTCGGAAGACGTCGTCGAGGAACAAGTCCATCTCTTCTTGGGTTTGGGGAAGCTTATGGACGGACATGTTACACCACCATCGAGTAGATGAAGAATAAAATTGCGCAGGCGCCGACGACATAAGTGCCGATCTTGGCCTTTTTCACCCAGCTCGGGTCGTCTGTCAGCCCGAAATACTCCCTATCCGGTAGCGTAGGGTCGATGCGGATGGTCAGTTCGTTGTCGATCGCCCACTGGTCGATGACTCGAATGTCCCAAAGGGTCGTGGTCCGCGGTCCGGGCATTCCGGAGCGTTCTACGACTTCACCTTTGGGGAATTTTTTCTTTTTGACCCAGCGGTATAGGGTTGGGACTGATATTCCTAAGCGTGTTGCCGTATCTTCGGCATTTAGATGCACGATGTCTCTCATTGTTTGCTCCTTGTTCGACATATTACGAATATATGCGACGCTATGCGAGTATGTCAAACAAAAAGAAACCCCGGACAAGATTTTGGTCCTGTCCGGGGCTCTACATCAACAATGGAGGTGGCCAGCTACTGCCACAAGCGACCTGTCGCATACTTTCACGTAAAAAGCAAGGGTTTTTTCAGTCTTGGTCGACGAGTCGGTTGCGCGGTTTCGGCGGCGGCGGCTTCAGAGACTTTCCGATGGATTTTTCGTAAACGTAGCAGAGTTGGCCGCTGATGGTGCGGCCTTCCTTCTGAGCGGTGTCTTTGACGTGTAAGTAAAGTTCTCGTGGCACGAGAATGCTTTTCCAGCGTGTTGTGTCCATGGTGCGGTCTCCGTGATCCCACTTTGTCTACGATAATATGGGATAATATGCAAGGCCGCAAGAAAAAGCCCCGCCAAAGCGGGGCCAGTTGAGGCGAATCCCATTGGATCCGGGTGAGCAGTCCTCAGGAAGAGGATTCCTTAGCTTCTCCCCACGACGGGCCGATGTCAATATCGCATTTGCTTGGCACTTCAAGCGGGATTGCCGTCGCCATGACGCGGGAGATTTCTTTGGCCTCGTCAAAATCTTTGACCGACATAGCCAATTCGTCGTGGATCTGGAGCATGGGCAGCTTTCCCATCTTATACAGGTCGACCATCGCTTTCTTGGTCATGTCCGCCGCCGAGGCTTGGATCAGCCGGTTCAGCGCCTTGTAGGTGTAGGCACGACGCAAGCGTGTCGTGGGGCCATAGGTGTCAATCGCTTCCTTGTAGGGCAGCGCCTTGTTCATCTCGAATCCGTCTGGCTCCCACATGTCAAAGCGCAGCGCACGGCCGTAGATTGACCGCAGGCGACCCTGAGAGGATCTCTCGTTCAATCGGTTCATCACACCATTCGTCAGACCTTTCACAAAGGGCACACGGTCGTGATACTGCTTCAGGAGCGCCTTGGCCTCGTCCATGGGCAAGTCCAGCTGTTCTGCCAGCTTACCCACCCCCATGCCATACATGGCGCCGAGGTTGATCGTTTTGGCCTGCTTGCGAGGGATGTTGGCCATCTCCGCCACCATCGTATGAAAGTCCGTGGTTGGATCCTCGTTGTAGGCCTGCACGAACTCCGCCGCTCCGTCGAGCGCGATGCCGCGCGATTGCCCGTAAATGTGCGCGTAGTGGACCAAGATCCGCGGTTCTTGCTGCGAGAAGTCGATCGACGCCCACTGGTCCCCCTCTTCTGGCAAGAAGAGCGAACGGATCATAGGACCGATCTCCGGGTCGCGGGCCGGGATCTGTTGCAGGTTGGGGTTAGACATTGAGATGCGGCCCGACACGGTGCCTCCGTCGTCGGATCGGATCTGGTTGATGTGGCCGTGAATGCGGCCGTCTGCATGGCAGTGTTTCAGGATCGAGTCGATGAATGTGCCTGAAGTCTTGTTCAAGTTACGAGCTTCAACGATCAGCTTTGCTACGGGGTGATCGTTTTCCTGCAAAAAGAGCTTCGTAAACGACGGGGCGCCCTTTTCGGTTTTCGGATAGAAGATGCCGAGCTCGTCGAAGGCCTTGGCCAGCGACTGGGCTGCCCAGATTTCTACGTCGTGGCCCACGGTGCGCCGGATTTCCGCCAGAACCGCCTTCTCCCGCTTGCGAAGTGCATCCTTGGTCCGTTCAGCGCGGTCCGTGTCCACCCGAACGCCGCGCATGGTCATGTCGACGAGGCACGGCAGCAGGTCGAGTTCGAGATTGGCGATCTGCCACAGTTCCTCTTGGCCGAGCTTGACCGAGAAGTAGTTCCAGAGCTCCAGCGTGATCTCGGCGTCCACCTCGGCATAAGGGCCGACATACATGGCTGGCATCTTCCACATCTCGGCTTTCGGATCGACGCCGAACTCGCGAGCCGCTTCAACAAGTAACTTTTCAGATTTTGTCTTGTTGAGGTGGTCGTAAGCCAGAGCGTTCAGGCTGTAACTAAACCGGTTTTCGTCGAGCAACGAAGCGATGACCATTGTGTCGATGACGCGGCCGTTTACGTTAAAGCCCATCGCCTTGATCCACCCAAGGTCATACTGGGCGTTGTGCATGATCTTGTCGGCCGGGCTTTCAAAGACTTTCTTCAGCCAGCGGTTCACGACCTTCTCGTCGAGATTGCCGCCGCCGAGATGGCGGATCGGGATGTAACCTTTCCAGTCGTCAACCGCGATGGCATAGCCCACCACTTCGCCGTCACCGGTCGGCCAGCCCGGGCCGTTGCTCTTGATGTTTGGGTCACGTGTTTCCACGTCGATCGCGATTTTCTTTGCGTCCGACAAATCTGGAAGCTCAAGCGGCGGGATCCACTCACTCTTCGGTGCGAACATTGCCATTTGCAGCGCCATAGACTGCCTCCTTGTTTCTATTATCGTTGCCTATGCCGCGCTTCTCATACGCGATGAGAAATGCGATGCAGCATCCTGCATGCCAAAGATGCGACATTCCCGTCTCTGGGTCTTTGTCCTCTCCGCTCCACCACGCCAGCATGTGCCGCAGCATGGCTGCGTAAACGCGCCCCCAATCCATCCCGAGCTCCCAGTTGCGCTCGTCGTATTTTTCCGCGCCAAATGCGAGAACGTGCGCGACACCTTCAAGCAGCTCCGGGGGGAGCAAATCCATCCGCGGCTTGCCTATGTCGAATTTTCTTCCCTCACCGCTCATGGATGGTCACTCCTGCTTCTTTGAACTGAGCTATCGCCAGCGCGTAGTCCTCCATCCAACGATCGAGAAAAGCTTGCGTTGGGGTGGGCCAGAGGACGTGTTTGATCCCGGCTTGGATGATCTGTGCGGCGCACTGCGCGCAGCAGGGATGGGTCACAACGATCGTGCAACCCTCCAAAGGAGCCGTGGCAAACAAGATGGCGTTCTTTTCCGCATGCAGCGTCAGCTTGAGCTTTGTCTCGCGGTCCGCGAGCCGCGCTGCCTTGTCTTCGACGCCTCGTGCGAAGCCGTTGTATCCGGCGGATACAAGCCTGCGCTTGTCGTCGAAGATGACGGCGCCGACCTGTGTGCTGGGGTCTTTGCTTAGCTTGGCGACGTGCTGCGCCATGCCGATGGCCCAGTCACACATTTTGTCGGTCTCAAAATTAAAGGCCATGGCGTCAGTTCTCTGTCTCGTTGACGACGCCGGACAGAACCAACTTGCCGAGTTCTGCGTCAAAGGTGAATTTGGTGGCCGGGATGTCTTCGGCTTTAACATTCGGGTCGGCCCACATTTTCTGCGCGCGGTATTCGTTGACGTCCGTCACGCCGAGCTCTTTGTATTTTTTGCGGCGCTCTTCTTCGTATGCCATCCATTCGTCAAGGGTCATCTTGGTCATAGGTCGTAGCTCCTTTCCACGTCTTCCGATTCTACGATAAACAGGCTGTGCTTGGTTCGGGTGACGCCCACGTAAAAGACGCGGTGCATGTCATCTGGGTTTTGGTCCATTTCACGCGCCGCGGCCGCGCTGATGTCGGTGAAGAGGACGACGTTGTCGGCCTCGCCGCCCTTGGCGCCGTGGATCGTGGACAGCGTGATGCGCGGCGTCTTGTTGAACTTCTCGCCGCGGCGCAGGAGCGCCGTGATGTAAGCTCGATCGGATTCCGGAAGGCGGTCCATGGCTTGCGACCAGATCATATCTGGTGTCGCCAACAGGCCGTGGTGCGCGATAAGTTTTCCAAAATCGACGAAGTCTGTGTCTTCGAGCCCGGTCAGTTTCTTGAACCCTCGTTCGATGCGGTCTCCGATCGACATGAAGCTGTAGATGATGCGGGCGGTTTTCCCTGTGATCTCGCGGCCCTTGCGAAGCTGTTCCCAACCGTTGACCGCCTCGGAGATGCGCTCTGAGATGGATCGGTTTCCGCGGTAATCGAATAGCAGGCCGAGAGACTTCAACTCCGAGGCCACAGGCTGGAGCAAGTATCCTGCTTGGGCCAAGATCAACCACGAACCTTCAGACATATCCAGCGCGGATATGGTGGTGATCCGCTCCACGTGGCCGCGCTCTTCTTTGGGCTCGTATCGCTTCGGGAAGCGGCGCGCAATACGACGCACCACTTTTTCGGCGATGGCGTGGACGTCTCTAGGCACCCGGTAGGACTGCGACAGGGTCTCTGCGCCGCCCGGCAGGTTGATGAAGTGATCCACGTCTGCCCCGGCCCAGCGATAGATTGCTTGGTCGTCGTCCCCCGCGGCATACATTCGCTTGGATTTTTCATCCAGCAAATGAGCGATGTCCCACTGCAACGGGCTCAAATCCTGCGCCTCGTCGAGAAAAGTCAGCTCGAAGTTGGGGCAGAATCGTTCGCCTTCCGCCACAAAGATGTCGAGCATGTCGGTGAAGTCGTAGAGATTGAACCGTTTCTTGTAGGCTTCGACCGTCTTCTCGATGTAGGACACGGTGTTCCAGTCGGCGTCGATATTGCTTTCGTTGTATTGCTGCCGTAGCGGCACCTTCCGCAGGCGCGCAAGGTTGATCAGGCCGAGGATCGGATCCTTGCTGGTAACAAGGCTGGGGATGTCTTCTTCGAAATCGGCAGATTTTGAGTCGCCGATCTGGATGCCGGTGTGATGACTGATCTCTTTGTAGTGCTCGGGCTGCATCACTTGCTCACGCCGGATGTCCGACATGGACAGCGCGAGGCTGTGAATGGTGCGGAAGAAAACCAGATCCTTCTTAGGGTCGAGCCCGAAGCGTTCCGCAGCGCGCTCTTTGGCCTCGTTTGCCGCTTTACGGGTAAAGGCCAAAAAAGCGATCTGGTTGGGGCTAACGCCGCTTTCGAGGGCCCGATCGACCATGTTTAGGAGTGTTGTTGTTTTCCCCGTTCCCGGAGGCCCAAAGATTCGCAGCATCTGGATTGATTTCCTCTAGTAAAGCGTGAAGTTCGTTGAGGGATTTATTGCCGACATTCGGCAACCGCCGCATGCCGTCCTTTGTCGTCATGTTGCAGAAGGCGGTTATCTCTACTAACCACCAGTTTTCCCCAAACTCGTTGTGAAGCGCGTTGCGAAGTCTGGTGCTTAGCGTCAGAGAACCGAGGATTTTGTTTTCGGTCCGCGAAGTTTCCACGGTAAGCCAGTTGCGCAGGGAAACGATGCGCTCACCCCTGTAAACGATCTGTCGGATGCGCTCTCGGCTAAGGCCGTATTGTCTAGCGAGATGGCTCAGCGTTCGTTTTTCAATGATACGACTGTTGTAGATTTCCCAATTACGCTCGCGATTCTCCGCTGGGAAGTCGGTTTGAGACGAATTAATCAAAACGGTGCCTCCTGTTCTTTTGCAAATTTAGGTGCGCTGAAATCAACGTCCGCGCGCTCATAAGCCGGGATCTGCCAAACGCGCACCGCTCGGCCTTTGATTTTCAAAACCACGCTTTCGCCGTTGATGTCCCGCAGTCGTTGGGCGATTTTGTGGCTCTTGTATTCGAAGAATTTGTTCTTCCGCAGGAACGCCTCAAAATCCTTCAAGCGGAAGTATGTGCGGCCCTGTTCTTCATCGGTCCAAGGGCGGCGAAGCAGGATCTCTTCGCGGTCTTGCGCCTGTTGCAGGTGACGGCAGAACTCTTCGAGATAGTCATAGAACTGACCGCTGATGCTGGCGTCCTGTGCCACTTCGATAATGGCGCTTTCGTTGTCGCGCATTTCGGACAGCAGGGTGCTGATCCGGCTTTCCCATTGCTGGTTGGCCACGGACCGTGGCATGAAGTTGAGCTGTTCCATGCAGATATGCTGGAACCGCTTTTGGTTCATCAAAGCTTCTGTGTCGAGCTCAAGGGGCTCGCCGTTGACGTCCATGAACCAGACGGGCGGGGTGGAGTTGTATTTGCGCAGGTTTGCGATTGTGGCGCCCGCTATGGCCGCTCCGATGCCGTGCTTACGCGTCCTGCAAAGCTCTTTGTTGCAATGCGCGTTGATGGGGGCGTCATTGCACTTATAGGCGTAGTCTTTCCGCTGAACCTGCTTGGCGACTACGTTGACCTCCGACAACGGTAGCGGCGGAGAAAAGAACTCCATGTTGTAGCGGAGTATTTCGGATTCCCAACTGTCCGGATACGCTTTGCGCAAGTATACCCCAATGTTGAAAAGCCCATTATTGCGACCTCCTTCGCTGATGCCATTCTGGCACAAGATCTGAAGGCAGGGCGGACCGTCCCTTAGCAGGTCGGTCTCGCCGCTGCTCTCGACTTGCAGTTTAACAATCTGCTCCGGGGTCTGGGAATAGGTATCGTAGAGCTGATAGAACTCTTCCAGCGTGGCCGACGTGCCGTCGTCCAAGAATGCGTAGCGCAGACCGTTCTCTGCGTCGTAGTAAGGCAGGTTTAGGAAATTTCCGACGTCCCCGCGTTCGAGGTTCAGCTTGATCTGTTTCGGGAAGATTTCGCTCTCCCCGTAACCCAACGCCGCTGCGATGTTCCGCAGGGCTTTTTGCATGTCTTTAGCCTCAACCCAGCCTTTCGAAAACAGAAAGCAGTGGGCGCCTCCAGACTTAGAGCGGCACACAACAAGCGGAAGCTTTAGGCGGCGGATCTTTTCGATCAAAACCTTATGGTCGAGTGGGTATTGGTCGATGTCGACGCAACCCCACTTGCACATGTTATCTGCGTTGATCGGAATAATCCCGATGCCGATGCCTTTGCCCGACAGGTGGCCTTCCCACAGTTTCGTGGTCCGCGGTTCGCGGAGGATGCCAGCTTTGCCTTTGTTCTTGCCGCTGGCTTCTTTTCTTTCGATTTTGAAGTAGCCGTAAGCTTCTTCGAGGCCATCGAAGATAGCCATGAATTTATCGACTGACATAGGAAACTCCGTGTTGGTGAAGAGGCGGGGTTTGACCCCCGCCCCGGCGGCTTATCAAAACGGGATGTCGTCCCTGTTCATGCCGCGATCGTCTTCGTCGACGTGCTTCACCGTCACGTCTCCGGCCATGATAGACTCACTGAAGGATTTTGCCCGCTGATAGAGGCCCATGTCTGTCACCACGCCTTCCACAGACATTTCCCATCCGTGCCACGAGCCCTTGGAGTTTTCCTCCTGCAAGGTTTTAAGGTGGTAGATGTGGGAGAAGCGCGGCGGAGTGAAGGGCCCGTTTTTACCCTGCATTTGGCGCGATGCCATCATGCTGTTCCACTTGCGCGACTTTTTGAGCTGGGTGGATTTCATGGCGATGAGCGCAGTCTCGGCAGAGCCGTCATCGTTTAGGACAATGACGAAATGCTGGTGCGTCTCGTCGATGTAGTCCCCGTTCCCGCCGACGACATAATCGCGATTGTCCTCCTTGCTGCGTTCTGTTTTCGGCAGGTTATCCTCAGGAGTGAACACGTTGATCGGAGCGCCCGTTCCGGAGCCACGAGGGGCCCATTGGATGAAGCGCCGCTGGTAGGCACAGGGAATAACTCGAATGCCCTCCTTGCCCTTATACACCTGCCCTGTGACGGTGTTGTAGATGTCGCCTTTGCGCGCATCCTCACGCTCGTCGAGGATCGGATCCAGACCGGACAGGATCTTGAGGAACGGAAGCGCGAGATCTTCCTGCCCCATGTTTTCCATGCCCTGACCGGCATCGCTTTCGAACATCGACGGGTCAAATTCCGCCATTGCGGTGTTTTCTGCTTTTGCCACTGCTTTTGAGGTAGCCATGATCATTTACCTTTCTTGATGGTTGCGCGCTGGCCGACATAGGCCCCGAAGAGCTCCATGGGGAACTCATCGCCGTTTTCCACGCGCTCTTTAACGAAAGCGCGCAGCGTTTGTGGGTGGATTTCGGTTTTTTGCTCAGGCGCAAAACCGTTTTCCGCTGCGAGCTCTGCAAACTTGTTTGCAACCTCGTCTTCGCCCCGCCCGAATTGGCAGGCCACCGTGTTCTTGATAATGTCGTCGTATCCGTGATCCCGCAGCCATTCAAAGGCCTTCGGCCGGTTTTCGACGAGGATAGACGCTCCGTAGGTTTGTGTAACCTTCACAACCGAGCCGTCTTCCAGTGTCAGGGATGAAATCCCCATCTCCGCCATCAGGGACGGCATCTCCTGATCCGTCAGCTTCAGAAGCTTTTCCTTGCTCGCCTTGAGATTCTTCTCAAGATCTGCGATTTCTTCCTCTGTCTGGCGGATTTGTCTGGCCAAAGAGGCGACTGTCACAGCCCCGCTCTGGTCCAGCTTTTCCACGGAAGAGGCGATCGTTTTCTCAAAATCCTCTTCCATCATCGCTAGGATGTCGTTCACCGTAGTTCTCCTTTCGTCGTTGAAGGCACCGTTCGGGCCTTGACAAATGTGGATAGTATCGCATACGATCCGGGTGTCAAGCCAAAAAATCACAGGATCCCGAATGCGCAGCTACGATTTCAAAACAACGCCGTACGACCACCAGCGCAAGGCCCTAGAAGACTCGTGGGCCGCGGAATACTATGCCTTGTTCATGGAGATGGGCACGGGCAAGACCAAGGTCGCCATCGACAACATGGCGGTTCTGTTCGAGGCCGGTAAGATCACGTCCGCGCTCGTCGTAGCGCCGAAGGGCGTTTACGACAACTGGGCAAAAAGTGAGATTTCGACTCATCTACCTGAGCGTATCGGGCGTATAATCATGCGATGGAAGCCGGTGAAGACGCAGACTTACGAAAACGAGCTGCGCGACTTCATTCTGTCCGATCCTGCCAACACCCTAAAGATCTTTGTGATGAACGTCGAAGCGTTCTCCACGCCGCGCGGGGCCGGGATCGCCAAGGCGTTCCTAAAATACAACGCCAACAACATGGTCATCGTTGACGAGAGCACGACGATCAAGAACCGCAAGGCCGCGCGGACAAAGAACATTGTAGCCCTGCGCGACATGGCCAAGTATCGCCGGATCCTGACCGGTTCGCCCGTCACGAAAAGCCCCATGGACCTTTATGCGCAGTGCGACCTGCTGGCCGACAAGTGCCTTGGCTTCAACAGCTTCTTCGCCTATCAAAACCGTTATGCCATTATGCAGCGCCGCACGATGGGTCACCGCAGCTTCCAACAGATCACCGGATACCGTCGGCTGGACGAGCTCAACGCAAAGCTCGACACCTTCAGCAACCGCGTCTTGAAAGAAGATTGCCTTGATCTGCCCGCCAAGGTTTACCTCCGCCGCAATGTCGAGCTGACGCCTGAACAGGCGAAGGTTTATAAGCAGATGAAGAAGCTGGCGCTGGCCAAGCTAGAAAGCGGAGAGCTTGCCACCACCCAAAGCGTCCTGACGCAGATCATGCGCCTGCAACAGATTTGCTGCGGCTTCCTACAGCCGGACGAAGGAGAGATAGAGTCCCTGCCGAACAATCGGATGCCCGAGTTGCTCGACGTGGTGGACGAAGTTCAGGGCAAGGCGATCATTTGGGCGTCGTATACACACGACATTCAACAGATCGCAGATGCCCTGCGCGACCGGTTTGGGCCCGAATCGGTCGCAACTTATTACGGGGCAACGCCCCAAGAAGAACGGCAAGAAATCGTGACGCGCTTCCAAGACAAGAAGGGGCCGCTTCGGTTCTTTGTCGGGCAGCCGCGCACCGGCGGTTACGGCATCACGCTGACGGCCGCCAACACGGTCATCTACTACTCCAACAGCTATGACTTGGAGATCCGCCTCCAGTCCGAGGACCGCGCACACCGGATCGGGCAAAAGAACAATGTCACCTACATTGACTTGGTCTCGCCCGACACGATCGACGAGAAGATCCTGCAAGCATTGCGCGACAAGATCAGTCTCGCCAATGAGGTGTTGGGCGATAAAGCCAGAGACTGGCTGGCTTAACGCGGCACCGTGTAGTTAGACATTGTAAATGGCGGCATCAGTGGGTCTTGCTCTTGAGCCCTTGCTGCCATTTCTTGCTCCATGGCCTGCTGCTCCATCGCTTGCTGCATAGCAGCCTGCTCAAGCGGTGTTTGCGGCATCGACATGTTTGGAATGCTGACTGGACGACGCTCCGCGGGCCGCGGAATGTAGCCCTGCATCAGGTATTCGCTTATCATCGGCTCCGGCGGAACATAATCTTCGGTTCCAAGGCCTTCGGGCCGCATACGCGGGCGCTCGACCGGTCCGCTGGCCCCCGGCATGTCGTAATAGTTCCCCATTTCAGGGAGGATTTGTCCGACGTCTGCGCCCGTGATGTTGGCGATATAGTTGCGGGTTTCTTCGAAGGGCGGAACGCCTTGGTATTTCCGCACGTTTCCGGGGCCCGCGTTATAAGCTGCCAGCGCCAGAGGTATGGTGCCAAACTCTTCCAGCATCATACGCAGGTAACGAGCGCCGCCGCGAGCGTTCTGTTCCGGATCGGTAGGATCAACACCAAGCATCTCGGCAGTGCCGGGCATGAGTTGCATCAAGCCTTGGGCGCCTTTGGGGCTTACGGCATTGGCGCGTCCGCGACTCTCCTGATACATCATCCGCATAAACAGTTCCGGATCGACGCCTTCTTCCATAGCTACTGCCGCGGGGTCAAACCCATATGTCGCGATAACCCTTTGGCGAAGTTCGATGATCGGATCTTGGACGGCACCACCTTCGGCAAAGCTTCGCACAGGTTTTGAGATGTGTTCGAAGGGAATTTGCGATTGCGGCAGAGACCCGGGGGCGGCGTTAATGGTGGGCGGCAAGCTTACCGGCATATTTACAATCGGGGCGCCCATCCCACCAATGAAGTTTTGTTCACCCATCATGTATGGACTCTGCGACCCGCCAAGGCCAAAGGTCTGTTCCGCTCCAAAATGAACGCCTTCCGCTTGATCGACAAGCCCAACAAACTCGTCGACCTTTTCCCGCATTTGTTCTTCGGCAGGTTTGACGTAAGTGTTTGTCAAATACTGCTGATACTGCTGCAACGGCGCACTGGACGACCCGAGATAACCCTGTGTGGCAAAACTACCGATTTGACCCGCATTTATTCCGCGCGGGTTAAGTGGTGCAGGTTTTGAAATTTGGCTGAACGTGGTGGTCATGGGGTCCGCAAAAGGAGATCCTACGGCACCACCCTCCGCGTATCTTTCCAGCAGGCCGCCAATGCCCATGTCGGGGGTGACTACCCCGCCTTGGGCAAGTGGGGTTATTGACAAGCCTGCAATATTCGTTCCAGCGTCAGTAGCTGTTGTAATGACGGGCTGAGTGCCGCCAACTCCCTCGGATGGCCGACCCATATAAGCTTTTGCAACCGACATAGCATCGCCGCGCCGCTTCGCCCGACCTTGGGCGGCGTTCATAAAAGCCTCGACTTCCTCTTGCGTAAATCCGGGTTCTTTAGGGGCTGTAGGCGCCACAAGGGTAAACTCGCCGGGACTTGGAACATAGCCGGAGAATTGTTCATATGGAACGTTCGGCTGGGCGGCGTTGTACGCGTCCACGGCCGCATTGTACGCGTCGGCCTTTTTCTGCCATTCCGCGGCCTTATCCGCATACACGTCGTACGCGGATTTATATTTATCGTACTCTTTATTGTAGGCTTTTATGCCAGACTCGTAAAAATCGGCTCTACCCCGATCTTTCTGGTACAGGTTGTAGTTGGGGATGAGTCGTCCCAAAAGATCTTCAAGCGACATATTAGCCCCCCATTAAGCTGCCTATCCCGCCGGATGCCGCCTGCTGGCGGATTAAATCCGTTGTCGGGTCGTTGGGAAAAAATGCGGCAAACCGCGCACGATCCACCGGGCCGGACGGTGTAGGAGTTGGCGCTTGTGGCGCCGCAGCTCTTTGGATCGGTGCGGGTGCCGCAGCCCCTCCGCCGCGGGTGGGAGCCGGGACAGGAGGAAGCGTCAGTGAGCCGCGCTGGGTAGGCGGCGGCATGTTTGGTGGCGGAGGCGGCGCGGGGACCGCGGGCCGCGTATCGGGAGCCGGGATCGGCGGTTGCGCCGGGGCGGCCGGGATGTCCGTACGATCGCGGCCAATTTCACGTGTAATTGTCGGCAGTGCGCGCCGCGCGGGGGCGATAAAGCCGCCGTCCACAAGGAGATCGCGCATACGTTCTGCAAGCCGCATGCTTTCGCGCTCGTTCCGCGGCCGACGCATCATGGCGGCCAAAAGCTCTGGATTGCGCATCAGGTCGGACATGACATCCGTCTGGAGGGCGGCAGGGATTTCGCTGAACAGACGCCGCATCGTTTCCGCACCGCGGCCTGCCGCGATCAGCGATCCGGGGCCCGCATTTCCGCCGGTTACAATGGCCTGCGCCCGCGTACCAATGGCCGAACCGGTAATCGACAGGTAAAAGTCGAGGATCGGACCGGCCCGCTCGACAAGCTCATCCATGCGGCCCGCGCTTTGAGACGCTTCAAACTTCACCATTTCGTTCAGGTAGGTCCGCAGGTTTTGGACTTCCATCTCATTAATGACGTTGTTCTCCAGCATCCACTCGGTCAGCGAGATTCGGTTTTGAGATCCGGGCAACGGCTTAAACATGCTGTCGTAAAGCGTGCTCGGGCTGAATGTCCCAGACATACTGCCGCCAGCTTTAGTGGCCGCCCACTCAAGGATTGCCGACCGGAGACCCGTCATCGCCTGTGGACGAATATCTTCCGGAGCGTTTTCAACAACTTCCAAGAGGTTGTTCAACGACCGAATCGGGGTCCGGTTGCCGCGGCTCAAGGCGCGAGCAATCGCCGTCGTCGGGCTTTCGGTCCCAAACATGCGGCGGCCGTCCGGCGAAATAACAGGATTCATCAAGTCGTAGAAGCTGAGCTGCGCTTGCGTCTCGGCCTGCAAACGGCGGTTTGCGGCGCTCGTTTCGCTCAGCAACAAGTTTGCCTTCTGCGCGTCCAAAAGGTCTGTGCGCAGCGCCGGGAAAGAATCCAGCAGGTCTTTATTTTGCTCCACCCACCGGGCCAACGCGTCCGGGTTGACCTGTCCGGTCTCCGGATTGAACGAGGCCGCGCGGGCATTCCGCAAGATCTGTTCTGTCACGCCGCGAAGTGTGCCGATGGTCTGTTCTGCCCCCTCCAAGCCTTCGCGCGCTGCAAAGTCCCCGATCTCATTGATCTGAAGTACGCGCAGATACGTAGGATCGTTACCACCCTGCAATAGGCGGCTTGCCAGCAGCTCCGGCGCAATGCGCTCTGCGCCAGTGCGCTGCGTGGCCAAAGCACTCCCGGCAAACGCGCGGGTGAACGTGTCGTTCAATGAACGAGAATACGCGCGGGCCATGTCGTAGGCTACACGCCAATCGTCGCCTTCTGCCCGCGCGTTCTGCAAATCGTCGAGCATCGCGTCTGCCATTGCATAAGCAACGCGGGCGTTGTTACGCTCACCACTTGCTTCGAACCTGCGGCCCAAATCCAGCGCCATCGAACGCATGTCGGTCAGTTCGCGGGTAGTCAGTGTTCCGAGGTCCGCGGCATCCGCAGCGCCATCTCCGTCTGCCGCAGCGGCGGCGTCGAGCCCGAGTTCGCGCGTCTTGCGGTTCACAAACTGGTTGATGCGAGGAAGGGCGGCCCGGATTTCTGCGGCCATTTCCTCTGTTCCGCTTGTCAGGGCGTTCCATTCACGGATAAATGCGGGCGCCTCTGCCGCAGCATCTTCCGGAGTTGCCGCAACGATGTCCGGAACATTGCGCCAAAGCATCCGCTCACGGTCGCGGGCAAGCTGCATCTGGTTCCGCACGACGTCGTAAAGCGTTTCCGAAAGCTGAACGTTTGTTTCAGGCCGGTCGCCGCTTACGCGGCGGTAAGCCGCCAAGACGTTTTCTGTCGCTGTCGTCAGGTTGTTGTTGAGCTGTGCGGAGAACACGCTTTCCGCCAGATCCGCGGCAACTTGCAGCGCCTGTTGGTCTCCGGTCTGCGACATTGCCAGAATGACGTTACGCAAAGCCTTGATCGCCGCTTCCGATCCAGCTGTCCGATCACGGCCTAGCGCGCTGCCAAGCTGTTCCAGAGACGCTTCAATGGCCAAAAGCGCAGGACTTCCTGCTTTGGCGCCCGCCGTCAATGGGATGGGGCGTCCCGACTCGTCAACAAGCAGGTTGCTCAGGTCGTTGGACGCCAAACGGTCAATGATTGCGTTGACGTCTTCGCCTTCAGCTTCGAGGATTTCGATGATACGGTTGACCGCTTGGTTTTGACGACTGCGCTGAAGCGGCGACAAAACGGCGGTTAGGCCGCCAGCTTCGTATTGCGAGCGGACGTTGCGCGCAATGTCGCCAATGTTTCCGAGCTGTGTAAGCAACGTGGTGGTCGGAGCCCCGACAATTTGAACACCAACGCTGCCAAGCAATTCTGCGCCGATGCGGGGCAACACTTCTCCGGGAGCATATGTTTCGGCCATGCCTGCCCCGGCAACAGCGCCCGCCCCTACTGCGGTTTCGAGAAGTACTGTGCCAACGGGCGCTTCGCGGGCCGATGTCCCCATGCGGCCGAGTGCGTTTTCAATGCCCTGCGCCAAACGAACGCTGCGAGGCGTATTAGTTACGCCCTGTGCCGCAAGGTTTTGCAGATACTGCGCGGTGCCGAGGGACACGTTGCGACTGACCATGAAAGGCAGGGGAAGCCACGCCATGACACCGGCAGCAGTTTTGCCCTGTTCGTAAGCGGCCGTTTGACCGGGCAGGAGCGGGCGTTCTGGTCCCAACAGTTCATCGGTCAGTGCTTCGCCGCCCTCATATCCGGCAATAGATCCAATGACGCCGCCGATCAAACCTGCGGCAGCTTTGCCCAAGGGATGCGGGATCGGAAGAGCCGCGCCATAACGAGCACCGGCCATAAAACCGCCCATAGCCCCTACCTGAGGGACTGCCTCTCGGGCCATACCGGCGCCAAACGTACCGGGACCGATTGGATTCCCTTCTGTGTCAACGGCCAACAGGCTGATGATCTGTTCGTCGGTTAAGCCACGGCGCGCAGGCGCAATGTCGCGAAAGTCTGGATTAATGTCAAAGAGCCGCGCTGTGCCATTGCGAAGGCTTTCGTACGAAAGAAACGCGCCGTTGTCTTTCGCCGCTTCCGCTGCAAGCTCCCGAGCAATTACGGCCGCCGGGCCACCGGGAGCGTCCTGAAACATGCGCGTATACTCGTCCAGCGTCGGCTTGTCGAAGACAACAGGTGCAATGTCGAGCGTTTGAACGCCTTCCAAGGTTGGTGCAGCGGTATCTACTTCGGGGGCAGCAACGACGTTTTCTTCTTCCATTAATTCGCCCCCCCACGAATGGTCGAGCGCAGGCTTTCCAAGGCCATTGGATCCGCGCCGCGCTGGTTTGTCCCGTCAGGCACAGTTTCCAACAGGCCGAGCAAACGGTCAATTTCGAAGTTGTTTGCCTGCACCGCTTGCAGCGTAGCGGCATCTGGAATGCCTTGTGCAATCGCTTCAAGGTTTGCTCGCTTTTGCGCCAGAACCAAAGACTTGAGTTCGATAAGCTTGAGGGCTTCCGATTCCGGGTTGCGGAAGAACGCATCAGGATCCGGGAACAGTGCGCCAACACGCTCCATTTCAGCAACCGGGAACCGCGGGTTGACCACAAGCGCCGACCGGCCAAGGATCGTAATTGCCCGCAGGAACTGGCGGTTTTCTTGGTTGTTCCGGAAGTACGTCCGAATAGCTTGGTTCGGGATCATGCCGCCTGCAACGTTGTCGACCAAAGCGCCGACACCGGACCACGGGCCAGTACCTTGCCGCGCAGCCTGCAACGCGTCACGGACAAGGCCTGCTTCGGCCGAGCTGATTGAGGATGGATTGTCGCGATTTCCGCCGCGCATCATCAGACCAAGGGCCTCATCCATTTGAGCCAGCTGGTTGCCCGCCAATGCGCGCAAACGCTCAGACCGCATGACGTCATACGCAATCGTATCGCTCAGAGGAACAACACCTTCCGAAGGCATAGACCGCATCTGGCCATCCCGGTCGACATACGTGCGGCCGCCGTCATAGCTCAAGACCGTTTCCGTGCCAACCTGATACGCCTTTGCCTGCGGGGTGCTGTCCGACGGCATCGTGCGAACGGAGAATACGGTCGTACCGGCTTCCGCGTTGGCAGCATTTGCCGCGTCGATAGCTGCGCGGCCCGTGGCCGTCGAAACGTCGATCGTGGTCGTCATTCCATTCCGGCTGTCTCGGATGATCCGATAATCAGGAGGCGCAACTTCGCCTTCCCCAAAGATCGGTACGGCCACATTGGTGCGCGGATTAACGGCAACGATCTGGCCGTTTACTTCCATCAGTTCAGAAGTGTCGTTCTGGAACAGGATAGACGTGCCGCCCGTCTCCGTGTTGACGCCAACAAGCGTTCCGCCAACGTTGTGGACAGACAGATTGTTTTGCGAGGCGTTCTCTGCGATGACGTTGCCGTTCTCGTCGACAACCTTCTCGCCGGGGCTCAAGCTGTAACGCTCGGGTTGCGGCGCATATTCTGCAATAATGTTGCCTTGGCTGTCCACAACACGCTCACCTTCGGACAGGGTAAACGTCTTGTCGTCCTGTTCCACGTTTTCGGCGATGACGTTGCCCGACCCATCCACAACGCGCTGACCCGGAGAAAGCGTGTAGGTCTGAGTTTCGGGACGGGTGTTATCCGCAAGAATGTTGCCCATCGAGTCGATTGCAATCGCGCCTTGCGACAGAACCGTGGGCCGCGATTCCTCGCTACCCAAGAGGATCCGACGCTGATCTTCGGGGGACAGCGTTTGAAAGATCGAAAGCGGGATGCCTTTGACGTCCTGCGCCGTAGGCGCTCGAAGAGACGCATCCAGAACAGCCTTAAACTCCGCTTCTTGCAGACCGCTGGCAGATTGCAGTGCCGCAAGGTCGAGCGCGCGGGCTTCTTTAGCCTGCGCCTGACGAGCTTCCTCAAGGCCGCCCGCCCGCTGCGAAATGCGATCGAAAAGCTGCGTCTGCTGCGCAGCCTCGGCCAAACGCTCCGCAGGAGTCATCCCGGACCGCGAGCCGGGGGCCGAGAACGCCAATGCGGTGTTGGCGATGTCAAAAAGCATCTGGGCCTGCGTCATATTACGCTGGCGCTCCAGATCGGCCGCTTGATCTGCGGGGTTCAAAAGGCCTCGGTATACTTCGCGCTGCTGGTTGTAGAGCTCTTGCAGGCGGTTAGCCGGTTCGCCCCCTTCTTGCATGGCGACCACCGGGCCGCCATACCTAAAATTTACGGGAGCTGGGCCCCCCATGCCCGGCATCTGAGGCGCCCCTTGAGGCATTTGCGGCGCTTCCTGAGGCATCGCCATGGACATGATGCCCTCGGCCATCGGACCTTCGACCGGCGTGTTCATCTGTTCCGCAGCGAGGCTACCAATCCCTTGGTCAACCTCCGCCATCATCATTACCGGCTGGACCAGCGCCAGAACAGACTCCGGCGTGGCGCCAGCGTCCTCTGGTCCAACAAACTGAGCAAGCTCTTCTCGGCGGGCGGAGATAGGCGCCTGATCCCCGCGAATCGTGTTGATCACCTGCTCAAAATCTTCAGCTTGGTCGAGGTTTTCAAACTGCCCTGCCACGTCTCCGAGCATTTGCTGCAAAACAGACGGATCTATTCCAGACTGCTGAGCCATGCCCATCGCCTGATCTGAAGAAATTTGTTGCAGCTGCGCCGGGTCGGTTGTCGTCATAGCCGCCGCGGCCGCCGGAGGAAGCTGCGCGGACATTGCGGGACCACCTTCTTGGAAACGCTGAACCGCGCCGCCGCGCGCAAACATTTGCCGTTCCATTACACTTCTGTTCATCATCCGAAAAGCCCCGCTTTAGCTGCGCCTGTTGCCGCCGAAAGTCCTGCGATGCCGAGACCGAGGATCTGTTGGGCACTAGAAGCCTGTGGTGCCGTTGTAGCAGTAATCGACTGCTGCGTCGACGGTGCGCCTTTGTAAATGTCAGACAAAAAGCCCAGACGCTGATACGGCTCGTAAAGCTGTTGAAGCTGCGATGCGCGAGCCGCTTCAAGCTCGGCCTGTTGCTGGGCCTGTTGCGTTTTGCCAAGATCGAACAAGAATCCTTGTTCGCGCTGACCCAACTGCTGTTGAAGTTCGCCGAGTGCCGACTGACGCAGGCCAAGCGTGCCAAGAGCTTCGCCCTGCTGAAGGCCCAGCGCCCCGTATTGCGCCCCAAGAGAGCCAATGCCCTGCCCAAGAGCACCCAGAAGCTGAGAGGCCTGCTGCGTCCGACCCTGCTGTGCTTCGAAAGCTTGCTGCGCGCGCTGTGCAGCGGACTCATAACCACCTTGACGCATCTGAGCCGCGGTCCGCGCTTGTTGCTCCAAGATGTTGCGCTGCAACTCCTGTTCGGCAATCGCGGACCGCGAGCCGCCAAACGCTCCTGCTCCAACAGCTTGTGCTGCAACTCCCTGCTGTGCAATTTGACCTTGGCGGCCAATGTCGGCCATCGCCTGCTGGACGGCCGCCTGTTCATACGGATTCATAAAGGCTTGAGCGGTTCTCGGATCAAAACCTTCCGTAGATCCGAGAGCTCCCATAATGCCCGTCCGCATCACATCGGCGGATTCAAGTTGGTAGGGCATCGCGGCAGACATTGTGCCGCCAATGGCCCGTTGGGCATCACCAAGCGTATATCCGGCCTCTTGTACGTAGGGCAGGTAAGATCCTACGCCCCTCTCAGCAAGGCCGATTGCAGCCTCTTGCAACCCGGACATCTGGGCCACAAGTTGCGGAGGAAGGCTGATTCCTTTGTCTGCGAGTGCTTTTGCGGATCTCAAGAGGCCTAGCTTGTAGGCCTCGATCTCTGGGGCTTCGCGGACAATCTGTTCGGTAGTGTCGACCATTATGCCATCGCCTTTCCGCGGCTCTCAAGGTTGCGCATGACCGAGTACATGTTTCTGATGCCGCGATTCAGGTCGCCGTTCCCAAAACCGCGCACCGCGTCTGTCGTCATAACAAACTCGCCGGGCATCAACATAGCGCGGACGCTGTCTTGTCCGGGAATGCCTTCATTCGGCATGATCCCACCGTTTCGGCGCGGGAAAATTGCGCCACCCTCTGCGGCACGGCGAATCCCCGGCCGCGCAAACGGGCCGCCGGGTTCGCTTGCGATGAGGGGCGGCAGCGTGATGATGGTGCCAAAGTTTGTCGGAACGCCATACGATCCGCGGTCCCCCCTCGTCGGGTTCAAGTCCCCGAGCACGAAGTCCGGATAGGCCACGGGGCGGTTGGGGTCTATGTCCGAAACGAGGTAGTCGTCGGGATTCTGTTCGACGAGATCCGTCCCGGTGACAACGTCCCCTGTTTCCGGATCACGTTGTACGACACCCGCAGGCTCGGCAGGAACAGGGTCAAACATTCCCGTACTGGAGGCCAGAGCCGTCCCGGCCAGAGCAAGCGGTCCGTATTTAGCAAGGAAGCTTGGCGCTGCGGCCGCGGTGGCGTTTTTAATGGCGTCTGTCATGGCCACCCGACCAATTTGAGACGCAGCCTCTGAGCTCATGCCGGGCAGGTTCATCGCGTTGTTATAGGCGTTGGTGTAGGCTGCATTACCCACAGCCACTGTATCGACAGGCGCGGCCTTCGGGAAGAACGCATCCGACATGGACTGCCCAAATGACTTGCCGCCCGGAGTAAAGGCGTCTCTGATGTTTTCGCCAAACGTAGCCGGTCTGATTGCTTCCGTTGCGGCTTGGGACGGGGCGACCAAGTCGCCCCCTTGAGCGGCCGCAGTCGCGGGGGATGCCCCTGAACCGCTAGAAGACACTGTTGGCGTTAGCGAGGATGCCGCAGCTTGGGCCGCCAACTGGTCTGCAACCTGCTGGCCCCCGGCAACGCCAAATTTAGCACTTTGCCAGCCCAGCCCGGACTCCTTGAATCCTTCCGTAAAGCCAGTCTTAACTGCGCCGATCCCGGCGGAAATGTTAGCCGGGTTCAAAGCGGCTTTGACGCCGCCAGCAAATCCGACGCCGCTGGCCATGCCCGAAACGCCCGCTCCGATGCCGCCTGTGATGCCGCCAATGGCCGCTGATTTAAGGGCGTCCTTGAACGATCCGCCGTTGATCAACGTCGCGACGCCAGACCCAAGTGCCGCGCCATAAATAGGGCCGAGCACGATGCTTCCGACGATGGGAAGAACAATAGGCGCGATCTTTTTGATGACCTTGACGACACCCTGGACGATCTTTTTGATGCCTTTGAAGATCTTTTTGAGGAACTTGAAAAACTCAGGCTGACCCGTTTCGGGGTTAATGCTGTTTGCGTCAGAACCGACGACATATCGCTCAGGGTCTTCAACACCCATATCCCGAAGGCGCTGAAACAAGCCCTCTTTAAGTGCGGGATCTTTGTCGATCAGATCTTTTGGAATAACGAGTTCGCCCGGAGTCAAGTGGCCCAATACCGTGTCGCCGCCGCGGCCCTTGGCCGCCATGCGAGCCGCCACCTCAGAAAAGGTGGCAATACCTTCCGAGCCGTAATCTTCGCCGCCCTCATACTCGTCTTCATCGTCGGCGGATACGAAAGAAGCAATCCCCCCGTCAGGGACCGGGAGACGGGCATCTTCCATTTGGACTACATTGCTTGGCATCACATCACTCCGCCGCTGATTTCGACAGGCATCGTCTCACGAATAAACGTGCTGCCAGAGACAGCACTTGGCTTACCGTGCACAATATCAGAGATTTCAACTTGTTTCCAGCCGATGCTCTGAACCGCCGTATAAATCGTTTTTTCCATCATGTCGTTACAACTCCCACTGTCCCGACGGACCCCGATGCCGAAACACCCCGGACGTGTGGAACATTGCCTAGAGAAACCTTAACAAACCCGTCCTGTTGAAACAACGTTCCTGTTTCAAGACCGACGTCGTCTGTTTGCAGGTTGGTCAGCACAATAGTCGTGTTTCGCCCCTCTCCGGGGTTTTGCACCTGCTGAAGAAAAACAGAAAAGCTGCGGACAAGCTCCGTAAAGTAAGCTTGGTCGTAGTTGCCGGGCGGGATGCCGAAGTATGGGCGGACAAGGTTTCTGGACATTATCGCCGCCCGTCCGACCTGAGGTCATAGCGCAGCGATCCGAGGCGCCACTTGACGCCAATATCGTCCGACGAGATGCGGTAGGTAAACTGTCTCCCACGAAGGCGCATGTGCACTTGCGGGGTGTCCTGCGCAATCGTAAACGTCTCGGCTTTCAATGCCGCTGTGTTTGTAAACTGTTGCGCCGTTGTCGTGATGTCCACCGTAGGGGTGGAAGAAGTGGAGTCGACAAAACTCACGTCCGGAACCATGCGGCGGATGAATTGGAATTGTTCGCCATCCGCCGCATCCAAGGGGCTGGATTCGATGTACGATGAAATGGGGGACGGCGGGTTTGTTGTCCCGTCGTCAGGACCATCTTCGTGAAAATAGAGGTGCCCATCCGTCCGAGCGGCAATAGGCAGATCATAGACGCCGCGCTCGACCCACGCAGTTCTGCCCATCTGCCCATAATACCAAGCGTTTTCTTGGTAGTTGAAAACAACATACCGATTAACGCTGTCGCTCGAAGCCGAGCAATAGAACCACCAAACCTCGGAGTACGAGGTGTTGGCCGCAGCGAACGTTTTCGACCGTTGCGTCTCATTAAAGTCGTCGAACACGTAGTCCCGAACCGAACAAGGGATGCGCTGCACCGACCCGCGGAACAGGTAAAACTCGTTCTTGCCCATCCAAAACACGCTATCGTCCACAGCAACCGCGGCTTTAGGGCTCGCAACGCTGATGTTTTCCGAAATCAGGTTTGCGCCAAAAGTGAACGGCGGCCCCAAGTACTGAACCGCGTAGATCGAAGAATCCGTAAACACCAAAATTTGCTGGCGCGTTTCAACGGCAGATATGATTTCAGAGCCGGATCCGAGGCGGATTTCCCCCGCGGTGTTTGTTGCAGTGGCACCCCAATCCAGTGGGTTTTCTTGATCCGAAAACCGAATGGTAAGAGGGTCTTGCACCCCCGGAGATGCTTCCGGATCGCAGCCAAACGCAAGAACGTGCCGGTCAAGGTCCGAAACAAGCACCTGTTTTGCTACCGTCGGAGCTTGGGAAGAGCCCGGCAAATCCTGTAGAAGAACGGACCGTCCTCCCGCAGATTTATCCCAATAATAGATGGCACCGTCGCGGATATTTGTTATGAGGTCTTCCCCAAAATTGTCTTGCGTCCAAAGACGAAGGTTGTTCAGAGCCACAACGGGAGCCTCAGAGCCCCACGCGCCGCGACCCCAAAAACCAACGCCCCAGCCGGTGCCGACCGTCGCAACGTCCAAGCCGGTGTTAATTTGATAGGCCCCGACAGTGCTGGAGCCACCGTTTCCGGTGTCGGATCCGTCGGCGGCGACCAGAGACGGAACAAGCTGACCGTTTACGGTAATAGAAGAGATGCTCGTATTCTCGGCGCGGGCTTGGATCGTGTAGGTGTCAGCGGTCAAAACACTAACAACCTGATATTCCTGATTCAGAACCCCAGCCGTGATATTTCCACCAAGCCCTACGGCGCCGGAAAAAGTAACAAAATCGTTGGCTATGGCGCCATGAGCAACGTCGGTTACCGTAATCGTGGACGACCCATTGACCGCCGAGAACGTAACGTCGCCCGCGGCCGTCGTTACGCGGATCGGGGTGATGTCAACATACAACGAAGCGTCTTTAATGGCGTAGTATTTCAGGTTTGTGCCAAGACCGATGAAGCGCCCGCTGTCGAGCGCCACCCACGAGTGGAGAGACCGGGCCGATCCCAAGAAAGAATACGAAGGGTTTACTTTTGTCCAGCCGCCAATCTTTTCCGGAAAACCAAACCGGAATCGGATTTTGTCGCCGTCGAACCAACCGCCCTCGTTAGAGTAGGTCGTAATCTCGCGGTTAATTCCCGGGCGAAAGCTGAGCTTGGTCAACGGCATTTAAGCTTCTCCGAAAACGTTACCGTGAGGGCTTTTCCGGCCACACGACGGAATACGGGAAACCCTCTTGTTCCGGTATATCACGAAGCTCCTGCCGATACGACCGCATTTGCTCTGTCATTTTTACGTCGGACAGGGCCGTCCAGTCGGTCTCAGAAAGCGCCCTGTCTCTGGCGTTGCGGACGCGGGTGCTCGCCTTGTTTATCGGAAGCTCTACTGCCATCCACCGCTTTGCCCACCGCGTATTAGAAACCCGCGCCAGTTCCCACTTCAGCTCATGGGTCAAAAGATTAAAATCTGGAACGGCGGAGTCTTCTACGAGATAGATCCCGTGGTCGTTTAACGTTTCCTCCGAAATCTCCGAAGGGAAACTGGTCCGAGGGTTTTCGGAGCGGAAGTCGGCGATGGTATACGGGAAGACCGTAGATCCATCTGATTTTACTTTCACGTACATGAGCTACCCCTATTTGAGCGTGTATTTCAAAAGAATGTCTTGCCCCAGCATCGGAGCAAAGACGTAGCTACCGTCGGGAGAAACCCCAAATCCGGAAACCCTGTTCCCGCTATTTCCCCCCTGATCAGTCAACAGTGAATATTGAACACCGGACCCGGAAAAACCCGATGTTACGTCCCACGGAGTGTTCAAGGTAAACGCGTTGATCCAGAAAGACGTTAGGCTGCCAAACACCCCAGATGTTCGTTGTTCTACCGTCAGAAATTTCGTGCCATCGTTATTGAAGCGGATGCCATACGCTACTCGACCTACAAAACTTCCTGACGAGCTCAAAACGACAGACACAGATCCGTTATCCGTGGCCGTAGACAAATCAAACGGTGTTGCAAGCGTCCACTCATGTAAATTGCCGCCCGAGGTAGCGTAAAATCGAGCACCGTCGTCTCGGAAAAATATGCCATTGACGGTGCTTATAGAGGGTGTCCCCACAAGCTGGGTAGTGGACGTAAGAGTCTCCGTGGTGATGTCGAACGGAGTGCCCAGCGTATATTTTTTGACAGAGTCTCCGGAGGCCGAAAACAGCAAAGTCCCGTCCCGACTAATGTACGTGTCCGTAGGCGCCGTCACGTTGTCCAGCTGAGCGACATACGATGCAGTTTCAATGTCATACGGCACGGACAGGGAATACTGATCCACGGTGCTCGTAAAACTGTCCGCCACGTAAAAAGAAGTTCCACGGGGATGGAACGAAATACCGCGTTTTCCGATCGTATACGCCGTCTGTGTCCCGGGCCACTTGTAGTAGTCGGCGGCTGCCAGCTGTCGACTAGCGGTGGAAAGGTCGTATGCCGTTGACAAATTGTAGTTATACACGCCGTCACCGCTGGTGACGATAAACATTTTGGTGCCGTCCGGCTTCAGTGTTACGTTCCGAAGAAACCCAATACTTGGAGACGATGTGGAGCCGTTGAAATACCATTCTTTGTCGTCAAAAGACGAATCAAGCGTAATGGTCGTCACCCTCCACGCTGTCCCGAGGGTGTACTTTTCGATGATCTGATCTTCGAATTTTGCTGCAAAGAGCTCCGTTCCGGCGGTGTTAAGGGCAATGCCCCAGAGGCCCGGCAGCGCGGAGTTTGCCGTAGCCGTCACAGAGGCCAAGCTCCACGCCGTGCCGAGGTTGTACGAATAAACCTTATCATTGGCCGGATCCGTTTCCCCGACCCGAGAAACAATCATCCTAGTACCGCTGTTGCCGATGACGAGGCTGGTCGCATAGTCCGTGCCAAAACCCAAATTATAGGAGCGCACAAATGTGGGGGATGTTATGTCCCACGCGGCCGAAAGGGTGTATTCATACACACGGTTGTTTTCGATGCCGGTCAGGAACATTTTCGTGCCGTCGTCCTTAAACGCTATACCATACATGAAAGCGTCTTCGGCCAAGGCAGACGAATTTCCGCTGTCGTAAATTCGAGGCTGCGTTTCCCAAGGAGACGGGGCTTCATACTTTACAACAGCGGTGCCCTCTGTTTGAAAATAATACGTTCCGTCCGGATGCCATGCAATTTGCCTATCGTAAAAAAGCTCCACTTGGCCCAAAGGCCTAAAAGTTGCTTTTACGTTATTCAGCGTCCATTTGTTTCCGGGAACCCCGGAGGCGGCCGCCTGCATCAACCTCGATGTGTTGGACATTACTGCATATCCTGACCTGCCGAGAACGCATACCAATTAGCCCCGGCGTCCGTCGTAAACAGTGTGATGATGTCCACGGCCCCTGAGGCAGAAGAAATTGTCGGCGCAACACCCTCGGCCCATTTGACTGCGGCGGGCCACGTAATCGTCCGAGGAGTCGAATCCTGAATAATACGGATTGTCATCCCATAAGCCGTTCCAGATGCCGGGGGATTGCTAAGGACGAGACTAGTGATGTTTTCAGTCAAAGTGAGCTGGAAAACGTTTCCGGATTCGCAGTTGAAGGCAACAGTGCCCGAGGACGACGAAACCGTGGCATAGGTTTCGTTGTATGACTTTGCTTTCAGTTCTTCGGTAAGCGTGACGTCGCCGTTTGCATCGGCCGTCACGACCTTGCTGGGCTCAGAAGTTCCGAGGGTCGTGATGTCCAAATAGTTGATCTCGGCCGTGGTCGCCGTAACGCCGTCCAAAAGGTTCAGATCCGCCGCCGTGGCGGTGATCCCAAGCGTCTGAATAACCGCCGCCCCGTCGGGGTCGTCGAGAATGGTTCGGGCAAACGACGTAATCGTTGTGGTCAAATACGTGTCAGGCCCGGTGGTATACAGCATCCTATCAGCAACTGTTGCCAAACCGGCGATAGAGGCGAGGGCCGCGTCGTAGGCTTGGACGTCTGTGCCGATGACAAGCCCAAGGTTTGTCCGGGCCGTTGCCACATTTCCCAAGTCAGACAGGTTGTTTGAAGCCTTTAGGTAATCGCCAAAATTGCTAGAAAGACTTACGACAGCAGCTGCTCCGCTGTTTCCGTCACAATAAATGATGTCCGAAGACCCGTCCGCAACCGTGACGGTGCTACCGGATCCTTGCGTGAAAATAACACTTTGCCCGGAGCCGTTTTTCACAAAGTAAAGCTTTTGCGCATTGTTTGGCGCAACGGTGATCGTGTTCGTACCAGAAGGCGTTCCGCCCAAAACCAGAACCTTAGACATGCCGTCAGAAACTGTGCCGTTGGATGTCGTAAGCGTATGGGTCGTGCCAGACAGCGTGACACTCAAGACGCCGTTCGTCAGACGGTCGATAATGTCGAAGTTTACGTTTGTAGTGTCACCCCACGTGCCGGTCTCGTCGCCAGTGGCAATCTTGGTGATACCGCCATTTGTCGTATACGTTGCCATGTCCAAATCCTTACGCGGCTATTTCCGTCCAACTTTCGCTGGCAGACGGCTCTATCTCTGCCCAAACCGAAGAGGGCGTCGGGGTTATCTCAGTATAGCTTGTTCCGTTGCTCGGAACAATCGCGCTCCACAAGGCCGCTGCTTCCGGAATTATTGGGGTGTATATTGCATCCGGAACCGGAATTATCGGACCCCACACAGTAACAGCGCCAACAAGGCCTGCGCCGGAAACGCCTGTCAAGTTGACTACGACCCCAGTGCCGGGGATCACGGTTACAGAGCCGACCAGACCAGTCGCAGCCACCCCTGTAACAAGAACATCGGCCCCGGCCAGCACCTCAACGGCACCAACGAAAGCCGTGGCGCCCACTCCTGTTAGGGGTACGATAGTATTGCCGAAGACGGAAACGTCACCTACAGAGCTCGTTGCTTCCAATCCAGTCAAATACAGGATTACATCGCCAAAGGCTTCTGTAGCCCCGACTTGTCCTTGCGCGGAAACACCCGTGATGGAGAAAATGGCGTCACCGCTAACGATGACGTTACCTACAGCTCCTGTAGCCGCCAAACCCTCAAGGTTGACGATTACGTTGGCAGCACCGGCAGCTTGTGCTGAAAACGGTGCTTCTGAGAAGGCAGCGTATCCAAACACAAGCTATGCTCCTTACGCCTGAGATTCAGCCCAACTGATACGTCCAGATACCACAAATGGGTTGGAAGTCGAAACGGTAGACGGGTCTTCGGTCAAACTTGCCACAACCGTGAGAACGTCCGGGCCGTCTGGGAAGGTGTTGTTGCCGCCCATGATAGCGTTGCCGAGGGTGGCCACTTCCCCGAGAGTTTCCGTGGTAAGCTGTTGGGAACGTCCCGTGGTGCCTGTATCCCCCGCTGCGCGGAAGTTATAGACGCTGGAACCGCCGATAATCGTATCCTCGTTGGTATGGACCAGAAGCTGGCTAAGGCTCGGGTTGTTTACGCGCTGCCAATTATTCGAGTTCAACTGCCCGTTAAGGACAAGCTTAATCTCCGCGGTGTGAGTTGTAAGAATACCAACAGAGTTCAGGATAAGCTGCATCCGGTTGATGATTTCACGTTCTCCAAGGAAGCCGGGAGTGCTCGTATCAACACTCGGAGCAAGACGGATACTGATGAGAGGAATGTCCTTCGTAACTGCGACCGCGGCTCCCGGAACGGAAATGGTGTATGTCGAGGACGAGACCGCAATAGTCGTCGGTGCCTTGTCCAGAACAAGGAGGCTGCGAATGTCTTGCGTTGCAACGTCCGTCCCTTCTCGGGACACGATTTCCGGCAAATACGGCTGATACGGGGTCACAGAAGTGCTGAGAGGATTTCGCGCTAGAGTGTTCGCCGCAAGACCCGCACCAGAAACCGTTGCGCCCGCCGTTACCGAGTTCAAGACCGTGCTCGGAGCGTCCAGCAAAACAGCGTATCCCACCGAGTAGTTGTTGCGGTTAAGACGCTGGGTATAAATGCCGAGGTAATCTATCTTGCCGCTGGCGGTGACGCTTGCCGAACCCGTCAAGGTCAGGTTGTTAGAAGTGGCGTTGAAGACGTAAGCTTTGTCGTCGTCAAAGCGCCCGTCCATAATGACCGAGGTGCCCCAGTGGGCCAGAGCCGGAACATAGGTTGGGGCACCAATGTTTTGGAGTTCATACCGCGCCGGCAGGTTGCCCGAGCGCATGTAGGCTTCGGTGAAGAAGTTGCCGTGAACAAACTGGTGGCAGTAGAACACGTCGCCGTTCTGATCTTTGAAGCCAAACCGCACTTTACCCGCGCCATACCACGCAT
>Ga0208161_1000248_pt1 | contig 30707 bp, 38 predicted proteins | sample CB_VirMetaG_3_FD_184538 | JGI IMG/M metagenome (GOLD analysis project Ga0208161, IMG submission 184538) | Freshwater to marine saline gradient viral communities from Chesapeake Bay - CB_1508_1S Viral MetaG (SPAdes) (version 4) | ecosystem: Environmental > Aquatic > Marine > Coastal | place: USA... | reverse complement strand
CTATTTAAAAGCAGGTTATAAGACAAAATCACCCGAAGTAGGTGCAAGTCAGTTATTAAGAAATAATAATGTACAAGATCGCTTAAAACAGCTAGAAGAGGTTAGCACAGAAAAGTTTAGGATAGATAAAGAATTTCTAACTGAGAAATACCTAGAGATCCACCAACTAGCTATGGAAGGTAATATAGCGGTTTCTAAGAGTTCGCTAGATTCACTAGCTAGAATGTACGGATTGGACACAAAGAAAATTGATGTGACCACAAACGGAAACTCAATTAATATTCAAATTGAAAAGACTTATATTGATCCTAAAGAATAATCTATATGAAGATAACACTACTACCTAAGCAGACTCAAGCTTTAGATGTTTTAGATGATGAAAAAACTACAGAATGCATTTTTGGAGGATCTGCGGGTTCTGCAAAATCTTTTCTAGGTTGTGTATGGGTTGTTAGAAATTGCTTTCAATATCCTGAAACTAGGTGGGTTATAGGGCGTTCAAAATTGAAAAACCTTAGGCAAACAACATTACAGACATTATTTGAAGTTCTAAAAATGATGGAGATAAGCTCAGATAATTGGAACTTTAACCAACAAGATAACGAAATACGCTTTATTAATGGGTCGGTGATTTTACTTAAAGACCTGTTTTTATATCCTAGTGATCCAAATTTCGATTCTCTAGGTTCTTTGGAGATTACAGGTGCTTTTGTGGATGAGTGTAACCAAATCACTTATAAGGCTTGGCAGATTCTAAGGTCTAGGATTCGCTACAAGTTAAAAGAATATAACTTAATCCCTAAAATGCTAGGAACTTGTAATCCTTCAAAGAATTGGGTTTATTCTAATTTCTACAAGGCGGATAGAGAAGGCGAAATAAGAGAAGATAGATGTTTTATTCAAGCTCTAACCCGTGATAATCCACATTTGCACGAAAGCTATATCCAATCTCTAATGAGTTTAGATAAGAACTCAAGAGAAAGACTTTTATTTGGAAATTGGGAATATGACGATGATCCTGCTAAACTATGTGAATATGATAAAATCCTAGATCTTTGGAGTAACGATTTTGTTCAAGGTGGTCAAAAGTATATCACTGCCGATATTGCAGGGCGAGGATCTGATAAATTCCGAGTTTATGTATGGGATGGCTTTAAGGTGATTCATATCTATTCAGAATCTAAAAGCACGGGTTTAGGGATCATCAATAAGATCAACGAGCTTGCTAGTAGGTTCAAAGTGCCTAATTCTAATATTGTTTACGATGGTGATGGAGTAGGCATGGGTTTAAGTGGGCATATTGCTAGAGCACACGAATTTATAAACGGATCAAAACCTAAAAACAGGGAAAACTATAATAATCTCAAATCTCAATGTTATTTCAAGCTAGCTGAGGCTATTAATAATGCTGAGATATACATCATACCTACTGAGGACAAAGAGGCTATCATAGAGGAGCTAGAGCAGGTCAAGCGAGATAATGTTGATAAGGATGGAAAGCTTTCTATTTTACCAAAGGATAAGGTAAAGGAAGTTTTAGGGCGATCTCCTGACCACTCAGACACCTTGATGATGAGGTTTTATTTTGAGGTATCCGCTCAGGTTCAAGGGTTCAATGCAGACTTTTTCTAGAAAAACAATCAAACGCTTAGAGAATATTTTATATTTAATTTAAATCGAAAGGTTGTTTGATGTTTAATTATAATTGGAAATTATCAGATGGTTATACATCTAAAGGGATTGAAAATCATAAATCAAAGGTTTTTAGCTGTTTTTCTTGTGGTGGTGGTTCTACAATGGGTTACAAGCTTGCAGGCTATGATGTTATTGGCGCACTTGATATAGACCATAAAATGATGGAAGTATATAGAGAGAATCATAAACCTAAATATTCATTTATTGAGTCAATCACTACTTTTAAAGATCGTGACGATCTACCAAAAGAGCTGTTTAACCTAGATATATTGGACGGCTCTCCTCCTTGTTCAAGCTTTTCAATGGCAGGCAATAGAGACAAAGATTGGGGTAAAAAGAAGAAATTTAGAGAGGGACAATCAGAGCAGGTTCTAGATACTTTATTTTTTGATTTTATTGATTTAGCTAAGAGATTACAACCTAAAATAGTAGTAGCTGAGAATGTAAAGGGTATTATCCAAGGTTCAGCTAAAGAGTATGTTAAGAAGATTTATTCTGATTTAGACGAAGCGGGGTATTATGTCCAGCACTTTTTGTTAGATGCTTCTAAAATGGGAGTGCCACAAAGAAGAGAACGAGTTTTTTTTATTGCTTTCAGAAAGGATTTAGCAGGAAAATTTTTACAACAGGTTGATATGTTTCTGCAAAGACCTTATTTAGAACTTTCATTTAATGAGAGAGGTGTTAGTTTTGGTGAAATTTATCTTGAAAATGATGAGAGCGATAGACCTTTAAATGAAAATACAGAGATGCTTAGGTTATGGAAATTAAGACATAAAGATGATGCTAGCCTTGAAGATGCTTCATTTAGAGATTTGGGTTTAAAAAAGTTTTATTCTGTAAAGTACCTAAAAAAGTGCGAAATTCCTTTAACTCTACCAGCTCACGCAGATTCTTCTGTATTGATGGACGAGCCGAGAAGACCAAACAAGAGAGAGTGCTGTTTGATAGGTAGTTTTCCAATAGATTACAACTTTAAAAAATTACCATATTATTACATTATAGGTATGAGTGTACCTCCGATTATGACGGCAAATATATCAAAAGAAATATATGACCAATGGCTTTCTAGGTTGTAAACCTCTCATTTAACAGAAAAACCTATATTTATATAAGACTTTGCAAAGTGAGTTATTTATGACTATTGAGAATGAGAACAGAAACGACAGATATAATTCTCACCCGTACCAAACTAATAATTGGATAAATATTAGCTATGAGAGAAACAAGTTTAAGTTTCTCAAAGATTCTAGGTATGGATCAGGGGGGTATAAAACAGGAATGTATCTAGTCCCTCACAAAAGAGAAAATCAAAACGATTATAACCTTAGAAGATCCAAGAGCTATTACAATAACCAATATCAGGCTATTATGAACGCTCACTATAAACCTATTTACAAGAATCCTGCTATAAGAACTATTGATGAAAATACTCCTCAGGCTTATTTAGATCTGTATGAGGTTTTTGCTTCGGATTGTGATGGAAGGGGTAACTCATTACAGCGATTTAGTGAAACAGGGGCAGGCTATACAAAAAATATGGGTGCTTCCTTTTGGGTTTTAAACAATGACTCAGAGGTAGATAGTACGATAGAAGATGTTCTAGAGTCTAGAGCAGGTTTGCCTTATGTTTTTCTAATCACTCCTGATATGGTCTCTCAGTACACCACAGATAGCTTTGGTAATTTAACTAGCTTAGAATGGTATCAACAAGATGGGGAGAAGGTTTACACCTCAGAAGGCTTTGAGGGTTTGTCTTCTAATGGCTTCCCAAGTTCGCCTAATAGCCTAAGCTCAGACGATGATTTAATAGTAGTGGGTGTTAATCTCGATTCTTGGTATGTTCGCAGAGGTGGAGAGATTGAGGTTATCTCAGAGAATAGTTTAGGCATTTTGCCTGTTGTTAGATTGGTAGAGGATGAAAGCGAGTCTATTATCCCTGAGCCTAGCCTTTACTCAGTCGCTAGGATGCAACACAGACTATTTAATCTAGATTCAATCATTACAGATATTTCAGACAACCAAGCATTTAGCATTTTCACCACTCCTACTAATGGTGGTTCAGGAGTTGAGTTTTCTACAACTAAGGGCTTAAGTTATCCTTATGACAGCTCAAACAGACCTGAGTTTATCAGTCCTGACGCATCTCAGTTAAAGACCTTGCTAGAAGTTGAGCAGAATCTAGAGAACTCGATGTATAAGGCGGGGGTTGTATCTCATCTCCAAAGATTTCAACAGAGTGCAGAAAGTAAAGAGCTTGATAGATCTAGGCTAAATGACCTTTTGGGTACTTTTAAGAATCAGATCGAGAAAGCAGAAGAAAAGCTAATGTATATCTTCGGCTTATATGTAGGCTTTGATTATGGCTATATGGTGGCGTATTCAGATGACTTTGGAGTATCCACTATTGCAGAGACTATTGATAGATTCTTAGCTCTAGATTCAACAGGTATCACTCAGGCGATGAGAACCAAGCTAGAAATAGACCTAGCTAATGAGATCTTAGATTTTCAAGACGATGATATGAGACAAGAGTTTATCGAGCTTATAGAGACTGAGAGAGAGCTTAAAAGCAATGAGCAAAATATAGAGGATCAAATTTAAGAGGGGGTTTAAACTCCCTTTTTTACTTATATTTTTGCTATGAATAATCGAAAGACAAACGAAGAAATATCAGGACTTTTAAAAGGCTTTGACATCAAGTACGGAAAAGCCCTAGCTCCTTTTATTGAGTGGCTATTATTAGAGCTTAGAAGGATTGGAAACAGGACTATCAAGCAAATAATAGATACAGGTTGGAGATTATTCGATGTTCAGGCTAAAATAAAGTCTGCAATGGTGGATACTGCCTTAGAGGGAGCTACTATCAAAATCAAGCAGATGGACAAAGATGCTATCATAGACAAGCGTATTCTAGGATCAGATATTAAGAATATCCCTTGGGTAGATGATGGAAGGGACTTGAACTCAAGAGCACAGGTCGCAGATACAGCTACTAGAAAGTATATCCTAGAGAGAGTAAATGCAGATATAGGCTACGCTAGAAACTTCGATCAAAACCTAAAAAAGATAAATGCTTCTGTTAGATCCTCAGGCGTTGTAGATGAGTCTATGCTTAGAAAAAGAGTTAGAAAGATGACTAGCGATATTAGAAAGCTAGGATTCACCAAGAGCTATGAACTAGAGCTAAAGAAGTTAGAAGCTGAAATTAGCACCCTAGCAGAAGAAAACTATCCTACATCTCAGACTAAGAAGGCATATGAGAGCTTTATAAGAGCAGTTAGAGGTCAAAATATAGAAGCCTTTGAGAAGTCCGTAGATAATATGATTAAGACCAAGGCTAGGTATATTTCTAGGCGTATAGCTAGGACTGAGACAGCTAGGGCACAGCTAGACAGCTTTCTTCTGCTCAGTAAAGATGATAATGATGTAATAGCTTATAAATGGAATCTAGATGCTAGTCACAAGATAACTGATGTCTGCGATATACACGCTAAGGGGGACTTTGGTTTAGGGGTTGGAATTTTCCCTAAAAATAAGCTACCTCCTATTCCTGCACACCCTAACTGCGTTTGTTATTTGACAGAGGTAATAGTAGATGATGAGAAGCCTATAAAAGTATCAGATTTTGATTATACTAAAGGTGGAAATGCTTTTTTAAATAAGTACCCTGCAAAGACTCAGAATGTACTTCTAGGCAGTCAGGAGAGAGGTAAGGCATTTAGAAAAGGCAAAGAGTGGGATAAGGCAATAGTAGGAGATCCAAAGCCACAGAGTATAGAATCAAGGTTCGCAAATGCAGTAAAATTAAAATATCTTTAAATAACTCTCTTTTTTTGTTGATACCTTAGAAAATATTTTATATATTCTAGGAAGAACGAAACGAAAGGATACAAAATGCTAAACTCAAAATATGACGATATTGACAATAAATTCAGTGCTTTTTTTTATCAGAAAGAAGAGCACAACTCCTTAATGTTTGATAATCTTATAGATGCAGATATGCTTTTTAAGGAAAACCTTGCTTGCACTATTTCAGATGACAAAGAGACAATTTGCCTAAGTGTTTTAACTGAGGATGAGGATCTTCCTGTATTTACTGCAACTGCCTGTTTGTATGATGGTGAGGTAGATTATCAGGAAACAGCAGGGGACGAATCTTTATTATCTTGGGATTCTGATAAAAAAGAATATCACTTTTATATTAGATTGAATGAGCTAGTTTTAAAGCATTGTAAAGATTGTGGAGGTCACTCAGATGATTAAGCTAATACTTCTCTTGGGTCTGCTAATGCAGGCTCAAGCCTATACTTATCTCACCTTGGTAGAATGTAACATTGAAATAGGTGGATACAGAGGGCTTTATAAGTCGATGAATGGAAACTATTATATATTCAAATTTTCTAACTATTGTCCATATAGCTATACAATAGATTAGAATTTATGAACGAGTAGCAGAATATGTGCAGTCTGCTTGGTGTGGAGGATTAATCGTATCATTCGTCACGTAGGTTCAAATCCTGCCTCGTTCAATAACGGCTCTCTAAAAGTCGCAAGAATAACCACTATAATAGTTAGATTATTCCATTTAGATGACTGCTAGGAAAGACTAGCATTTATGCAAGGTGGCGAAATTGGTAACGCATTAAGATAAGGGTGCCTAAGACCTCATAAGTCTTAAAACTGAGACGGCGTAAATCCGTGCTTAAATTTTCGGGTTCAAATCCTGACCTTGCAATATAGTAGAGTGTTGCTGAGATGGTTAAAAGCAGTCAATAAAAAATTGATGTGATGTGGGTTCGAATCCCACCTCTACTTATAAAAAACATATTAGCCTGATAATACCAACCACAGGTTAATCTAAGCCACTCCTTAAAATAGGGGTGGTTTTTTTGTTTTAGAAAAAATATTATATTTTATATATAACTTAAAATCCTTGGAGGTCGCTCAGTGAGTGAAGAAAAGAATCAAGAACAGCAGAATCAGGGTAGTAACTCAGATTTAGATGCTATTAAAAAAAATAGAGATGATATTCTAGCTGAAAAGCAGGAGCTTAAAAGCAAGTATGATTCACTATTAGGAAAAAGTACAAAGCTAGAAGAAACTATTAGCGCACTTGGAAAACTTGTAGGAGTTCAAGAGGGCGAAGATATTACTTCTAAGGCTCAAGAGCTTATTAAGGCGAAAGAGCAAGAAGCCTTTGAAAAAATGAGTGATATAGAGAAGCTTAACCATAGATTGAAAGGTCTAGAGGAAGAGCTAACAGCTAATAAGCTTGAAAAAGAAAAGGCACAGAAAGAAGCTTTGGGTTTAAAAATTGATTCTACCCTAAAAAATTCATTGAAACAAAATGGAGTATCAGACGAAGTTTTAGAGGACGCTTTGACGATCTTTAAAGCTAAGACTCAAATCGATGGACTTGAAAACGATCACTTGCTCATTGGCGACCAAAAAGCACCTATTAATCAATTAATGGAGAGCTTTTTAGGAGAGAGAAAGCATTTAATCAAAAATCCATCTAAAAATGGTTCGAGTTTTAAGGGTGGTGCTCCTGAGGAAAAAACTGCTACTAAGCAAGTTTGGGACAAGGCTAGAAAAACCAAAAATTATGTAGGTGTTGTCTCTCAGATGTTAAATCAAACAACAGGAGAATAAAAAATGGCTATTTCAGGATATGCTACAACAGAAAACAATCCTAACTACTTAGGAGTCCTTTTTGAAATTGGACAAAACGCCACTCCATTTTTAAATGCAGTTGGCGGAATCAACGGAGCTAGAGCAGTATCTTCTGTAAACTTTGCTCTCAATACTAACTATCAACTAGCGACAGCTTCACAGCCTGCTATTTCAGAAGATGCGGCAGTAAGTGGTGTAACTCCTACTACTTTTGATCAGAATCAGGATGAAAACTCAGTTCAGATCTTTGATCGAATTGCTCAGGTTTCATATGCTAACAGCTCAGACATCTCTACTCTTGCAGGTGTTCCTGCTTGGCAGGGTGAGAACCAAGTGACTGACAAAATGGGTGCTCAGGTGACTAGAAACTTGCGTCAAATGGCGGTGGATCTAGAATATACTATGTTCAATGGTGTTTATACTAAATGGACAGCTTCAGGCACTGCGGCAGGTACTAGAGGTATCTCAACTGCTATGACTACAAATGTTGTAGATGGTACAGCAGGTTTAGACAAGGCTATGTTTAACACCTTGACTAGAACTATGGCAGACAATGGTGCAGAGCTTGACAATGGAATGACTGCTATTATGGTCAATTCTAAATACAAGCAAGCCCTTTCAGAGCTATTTGTACTTCAAGAGCGTTCTTTTGATATGGGCGGTGTAACTGCCGATTCAATCGCTACGGATTTTGGTATTCTACCTGTAATCTATGCTCCTAAAGTAGCTCAGTCTGAGATTTTGATCGTTGATGTATCAAAATGTTCTCTTGCAGTTCTACCTACTGCTGATGGTCAAGCTCTTAAGGTTGAGCCACTTGCTAAAAATGGTGCTTCTGATCGTACTCAACTATACTTGCAAGCAGGTATGGATTATGGTCACGAAATTTTCCACGGCAAGATCAATAACCTAGCTTAATCTAAACGAGGGGGCATTTAAGCTCCCTCTACTTTTTAAAAGGCAAATTATGATTATTAAAAGAAAAGCAAATCAAACAGATAAAACAATTATTCTCAATCCTGAGACTAGGCAAGTTTTATTTCAGTTTGAGAATGGTGAGTTTAAAACAGATGACAATAGCATTATCACTATTTGGAATAAATATTATAATAATGATGTACCTTCTGAGCCTGAAATCAACAGAGGGCAAGAAGAAGAGATAGAGAAGCCTAAGAGAAGGGGCAGACCTAAAAAGAAAGCTGAATAGTGTTAGAGGTCAAGATAGTATCAAACAGCCTAGAGAGTGCTTTAAAAAAGCTCCCTGAACAGCTAGAGAGAGAGCTTTCTTTAGCTTCTAGAAGGTCAGCTATAAGCATTGAAAAAGGTGCTAAGATGAAACACAGATTTACAACTAGGACAGGTCGCTTAGTGAAATCTGTTAAAGGCTATGGTGGTGCAGAGGTTAGACAGACGGGCGGATTCTTAGGATTCTTTAAAAAGAACTCATTGAGTACAGAGGTCAGAATAGTTTTGCACGATGAAGGACACCCATTAGGCACAGAATATGGCAAATATGTGCATAATGGTCAAAGATCTTGGAAGCCTGATAGATTCATTGAAGAGGCTATTGAGAGAAACAAACAGAGAGTTCAAGAAGCTTGGCAAAGAGCAATAGAGAAGGTTGCAAGAGGTTTTTAAATGGCATATTTAAGCACAGATGATATTACTGATAAGGTGGCAATTCCTTTTATAGCTGATCCTAATACAGATATTCAAGTCTATTTAGATAAGGGTGACGCTTATATTGAGTCTATTGCTCAGTCTAGAGGGGTTTTAGATTTTACTAAAATTCAGATGCCTTTAGTAATCGAGCTTAAAGAGTATGGTCTAGCAAAGCTTTATTGTGAGCTATTTGCCGATGTTATGAATGTGAATAATAATGAAGCATTTGAGCAGGACAAATATCAAAACAAAATGGAATACTATAAAAGCAAGGCTAACGATTACTTTAAGCAGATTACTTATGAGATGATAGTTGGAGAGGTTAAAGATTTAACAGACCGACACGCCAACTCTTTTGATCTTTGGAGAGCTTAGAAATGCCACCAATTAAAACAAAAGTGAGAAAAGCTATTGAAGATTCTATTTTAGCAATGAGAGTCTCAGGTGGTTTTAACTATGATTGGACATCAAATAATAGAGATTTAGCCTTATCCACCTTCCCTAATTTTTATGTGAGAATGCCAATTGAAACAAACTTGGATTTTGACACACAAGAAACAAATTTTCAATCCTACGATAATGCAGTTGAGGTTGAAATATTGGTTATTACAAAAAATGACTCAAGTGCTTACGATCCTCAAAGAATTGGAGAAGATGAGCTAGACCTAGCAGAAGATGATCTTAAAAAGCTATTTGGTGATTCAGGGCAAGTAGGTTCACCATTAGCAGATGCAGGTGGAGATCAATTTTACTATATGGGTTCAGAGACTACTTATTATCAAAGCAATGATATTTTTACACCTGAGCAAAGAATTTTTAAATTTAGATTACAATACACGCAAGATCGTTTAAATCCTGAACAGATAGCTTGCTAAAAACGGAGAAAGAAAAATGGCTTATAATTTAGCTAAAAAAGTATTGGTTTTTAAAAAGGAGTCTGTTGCAGGAACTCCCGAAGCCTTAACAGACTCAGACTTTGATGTTAGAGCAAGAGAAGTGGAAATGACTCCCGATATTCAAGGGGGCGATGAAGATTCTAAATATGTCACAGGTGATTATGGTGAAGATGTAGCTATTAGTGGTATTCAAGGTGCTTCTATTACCACTATGACTAAGATGGCAACAGGTTCAGCTATTGATCAGCCTCCTAAGTGGGAAAAGCTAGCTTATGGATGTGGCTTGGTAGGTCAATCTTATGCAGGTACAGGCTATGGTTGGCAACCTTTACAGCAGGGCGATAAGCAAACCTTAACAATGCAGAAAATAGAAATCTCAGACGATGGCACTCCTGTTGGTTTAGCTTCTAGCTTTGCGGGTGTTATGGGTAACTTAACTATTGGTGCTGAGAATGTTGGTGCTCCTTTAAAGCTTAGTTATGAGCTAAAAGGCAAGTTCTCAGGCATCTCAGATGTTGCAAATGGTTCTATTCCTGTTTTGACTTCACCTGATGCTACTATTTCTAGCAAGTTTATGAACGGAACTGCTACTATTTGGGGGCAAGAGCTTTGTGTTCAATCTTTTAATTTTAATCTTGGCAATACTATTGAGTATTTACCTTGTCCTAGTGAATCCACAGGTATCTTATATAGTTCAATCGTTAATAGACAGCCTAGGCTAACTATGACTTTGATTACTCCACCTGCATCTATTCTGAATCCATTTGCAGAGATTACCACAGAGCAAGAGGATGCTATTTTGTTACAAGCAGGTGATTTTACTCTAGAGATCCCAAGAGGACAAATTTTGTCATATACTGAAACTGACCTAAACGGCAGAATGGGGTATGAGCTAACAATCAAATGTAATAGAAACGCAGGAGCAGATCCATCTCTAGCAGATGAGTCTACATTTAGACTATTACTAGGATCAGACTCTTAAACAAACAGCCACCTGTAATGGGTGGCATTTTTACTAAAAAGGCAAACAATGGAAAAAGAAATAATCGTTTTAAAGCCCTCTAAGGACTCTTATAAGTTTCTCCCTATGACTAGCTCATTTGTTGATAATTATGAGCCTGAGGAGATGCCCGAGGACATAAGACCTACATTTAAACTAAAACCTCTTACTATTTCAGCTAAGAGAGATCTTTTAAAGATTCAAACAGCTTTGACTATTCTATCTGAAAAGATGGTTCACAAGGCTATTGAAACCAAGCAAGATGATAAGGACATAGATGCTATCATTGATTCTTTAGACCAATTTAACGACCTAAACAAAGCAAATGAGAAACTAGTAGATATTGCTAGAAAGTTTGTTAAGGGTTGGACAAATTTTAAAGATATTGATGGCAACGAGTTCGAGTTTAAAGAAGATTCAGAGGGTTTTTTAAGGTTGGATTGTTTCTTAGATATACCTGTTCCTTTGCAGTCTTTGATCATTAATCGAATTACAGAGATCAGCAATTTAAACGAGAGCGAGCAGTTAGGTTTAAAGTGATAGGGGGGTATCATAGTGGTGCTATAAATGTGAATTCTGATCGAGATATAGATTATGACAAAGACAATTTAGACCTTATGATCCCCCTGTTTATCGAAGAGCAAGAAAAAGCTATTTTTGAATATTATGAGAGTCCTAGAAAGTTTATACCTGATAATGTTCTAGAGTTCATAGAAGAGTATGAGTTTTACAAAACCTTTGGCGGTTCGCTTTCTTTTGGTGAATGTTCATCAAGGTTCATAGAAGCAAAAAAGATTTATGAGTCAAGTTTAAACCATTGGTCAAGACCTGATTCAAATAATGGAGGTTACAGCTAATGGCAGATATAGTAGCGAGAGCGGTCTTAGTTGATAAAATGAGCGATAAGCTCAAAAATATTAGAGATAACTACGACAAAACCTCAAAGGGAATAAAGAAGGATTCAGGTGTAATAAACAAGAGTTTTGAAGACGCTAAAAAGCAAGCTAAACTTTTAAAAGCGAGTTTTGCAGGTTTTGCAGTACTTGGCTTGGGTGCTTTTGCCAAATCAATTATTACTGCATCTTCTGAAATGGAGAATTTAGAAACAAAGTTCAAGGTTCTATTAGGAAGTACAGAAAATGCCAAAGCTAGAATGCAGGAGCTTTCTAAGTTTGCTCAGACTACGCCTTTTCAACTTACAGAGGTCGCAGGTGCTTCAAGGGTTTTACAGACTCTAGGAGGAACTGCATTAGCCACGGGTGATAGCTTGCGTATGGTGGGCGATGCTTCTGCTATATCAGGTGAAAGCTTTGAAAATTTAGCCGTTCATATTGGTAGAGCTTATTCAGGTTTACAAGCAAATAGACCAATAGGTGAGTCAATGGCTAGACTTACAGAGCTAGGCTTGGTTACGGGTCAAACAAGAACGCAAATAGAAAAGTTACAGCAAGCAGGTAAAGGCAAAGACGCTTGGAAGTTACTCCAAACTGAACTTATGAAAACTAAGGGAGGTATGAAAGAACTAAGCTCTACCTTTGGTGGTTTATCATCTACCTTAAAAGATCAGTTCCAAACTGCACTTAGACAAATAGGCTCGACAGGATTCTTTGATAATATGAAGTCAGGCTTAAAGAGCTTGGTGGATGCTATGAATTCTTGGATTGACTCAGGTGTATTTCTCAGGATTGGTGAGGGTTGGAACTATCTAAAATACGGCTTTAAAGGAATGAGTCAAGTAGTGATTTTAGGTTTTCAGCGTATCGGTGAAGCTTCCATTAAAATGCTAAGAAATTTAGTTAATAGCGTTGGTGGTTTCTTAGATGGACTACCACCTTCAATAGTTCCCGATGGTTGGTTATCGGGTTTAGCTAATGTAAGGGATAATCTAGATAAGATGTATAAAGATGCTCAAGATGGTGCAGATGATATGCAGATAAACGCTCTAGACAATTTAAGCAAGATGCAAGGTGCTTGGGATATTGTAGTAGGTAATATTAAGCCTAAGATCAAAGAGTATAAAGAAGAAGTTAAAAAAGTACCCGAAGCCACCACAGAAATGACAGAGAAGCAGAAAAAGGCTTACGCAAAAGCTTTGCAGTCAGATTCAGATTTTTATTCTCAGTTATCCCAAAGAATGAGAGACGCAGAACAGCAAGTAACTCTAGATTTAATGAATGAAGAAGATAGACGCAGAGAAGAACTTAGAATTAAGCAAGAGGATAGAATCAATTTACTAGGTGAAACTAATGATGTGATTTTGCTTAACAAAAAAGAGACTGCACAGCTAGAAACTGAGATAGAAGAAAAGAGACTAGCAAAACAGCAAGAGCTAGCAGAGAAAGAACGAAACATTCAGATGGCTAGATTGAGCTTATATCAAACTATTGCAAGCTCTATTAGTACAATATCAAGAAACGCTTTAGGAAGCTCTAAGAAGAACGCCAAGGCAAGAAAAGGAATAGCACTAGCAGAAGCTATTGTAAATACATCTTTAGGTATTACAAAAGCTCTATCTAGCTCCGCTCCACCTCTTAACTTGATTAATGCAGGAGTGGTTTCTGCACAGGGTCTAGCTCAAGTTTCAACTATTGCAAGTCAGAAGTTTGCAAGTGGGGGTATTGTAAAAGGCTCTAATCTATCAGATGTAGGTGATAGAACTCTAGTGCGAGTAAATGCAGGTGAGGGCATCTTTACCAAAGATCAGATGAAGGCTCTAGGCGAAAGGCAATCTATTAACATAGCTCCTAATATCACTATAAACGGAAATGCTGACCAAGGTGCTATAAATCAGATGAACAGAGGGCTTCAAAAGTTCTCAGATACTATTTTAGAAGCTATCAGAGGTGGAGAGCTTGATCTTGTAAATGAACTTAACCTAGTGACTCAGTAATATGTGGACTTTAAGAAATTCTCAGGGCGATTTATTCAATTTTGATTACATAGAAGAAGGCTTTACTTCTAAAATCGAGTTTGCATCTTATTCTATTGATACAGAAGGTGGCTTAGTCGAGTTTTTCGATGATGGTGCAGTGTATGATAAGATCAGTGCGATATTTACAGCCATTTTTGACCAAGCCAAGCTAACAGAGTTAGAAAACTTCTATAACATAGATAGAGATGGAGACTTTACCCTTCTCACCAATGGAGCAAGGGGATTTAGCCTTTTTTCTCCTGCCTTTGGTGATGAAGGGGATTTTCTTTTTAAGATCAAGTCTTTACAGCAAACAGGAGCATTAAACAGCTCTAAGTATAAGCACTTTAGAGTTAGATTTGAAGTTCTAGCTATTTCACCTTTACCAAGCTATACAGCACCCTTGACAGGTGATGAAGGTAAAATACAGATAGCTAATGTGACAGGGATTAGATACCCTGTAAGTGGTTTTAATCCTAGCGTATCTTTTGATGTAGGAGCAGAATCAACAGCTCTAGGGGTTGCTTATTCTAATGATTGGAAGGAGCAAAACGAAAGAAGTAAATTTACTCTAAGATTATTACAGCCTAAAATGGCTAGACTCCTGCAATCTTTGAGAGTCTTTAGATACTCTGAAATGGATTTAGTAGTACCTAGTGAGGTTTATCCATTTGGAGCAAAGCAGGGCTTATTTTCTACATTTAAAGTAAGAATGTTAAATAAGTCTTTAGTTGTTAAGCATATTAAGAACAAAAGATATGAGCTTAGTTTAGAGTTGCAAAGGTTGTCTAGTGAGTAAGTTTAATTTTTCTGTTCGCATAGAGGTAGATTCACCCGATACTCCAACAGATACAAGCATAGGCTTAGTGAATGGTGTTTTTGAGTGGTTTCTAGGTGGTTCTTTTCCTGATACAGCTCCCTATATTTATGGCAAAGACATTTTAGCAAGAGATGGAATATCACCAATAAGTAAATCGGTTAAGGTTGAGCGTTTTGGCGATATTGCAAATATTGATGGATTGAATATCACTATTAAAAATACTGAGATATTTTGGAAAAAGTTTTTGCTTGCATTTGGTGAAAATTATTCACTCCACGGGTCAAGATGTTTTATCATTGAGTGGATAGATGGGGCTTTTCAGGGTAGTATTTACGCAGGTGTGTGCGATATACCTTCATTTGATAAAAGCACCTATAACATACCTGTTAGAAGCTCTCAGGAAGCTAGAGACTCAAATTTAGGCTTTGTTATTACTGAGGACTTTAAAAAGTCGGATAATGCAAATTTAGATGTTCAGATTTTTACAGATTCGGAAGCTATCGGAGAAAGTTTACCTTTAACTATCGGTGAGAATGAAAAAACCTTTTTTCTTCAAACAGGGGATAGAGCAGAGGTTTTAGCAGTTTCGTCTGATACGGAAACTAATTATGTCAGTAAGTGGATTAGTGGAACATATAACGATTTAAAGGTATTGGTAGTAAGTGAATCTTTTGGCTTAGATCTAACTAACCTAAATGCCTTAATGAATGAGGGTTTTTTATACTTCAAATGCATTCAAGGACTTCAAGAAGGTAATATAGGCAAGGTTGTAAACATAGTTCAAGGTGGGCTAGGTTTTCAGGGTGAGCTAACTATAACTTTAGAGCATAATTTTAGTGCAGAACCTGATCCTTTAGAGGTTTCACTTTATCAGTTTATAGATGTAAGAAAAGAGTATAACTCAGACTTTTGGAAGTGCGAAGGGTTTTTTAACTCTCAGGATCAAGCTATAACTTCAAATGCTCAGATTTATTCTTATGACAATGGATATAAACAGCTCCCTTCTTTTGCGGTAGATATTAACCAAGATGAGCTAAATGATAATGAGCTAAAGTTAAACGAATCAGAGTTTGAGCAGGGTTTTGATGGTGCTTTAGGTTTTAGTATTCAGCAAAGCAATAACATAGCCGTTAGAAACTCATCTCAGTATTTAGATGGCTCAGGGTGGACTTTTCAAACTGATCTAGGCTTGTATTATAGAGGTGGTGGCTTTGGTGATTTTGTATCGAAAACTGATACATTAGGAGATGTAAGAACAGAAGATGGATCCACGCCTTTTGTTTATGATGGAGCGTTTACCTCAGTCGGTTTAATGGAATTTGCTAGAACTTATGAGTTATCAATCAACGAGATATTTAAAAATTCAATTCCTGATAGTTTTGAAAACTGCTATATAATATTAAACTCATTTTGTAGAGTTCAGAGTACGAGTGGCAATTTGAACGGAAGCATATCATTTAAGGTTAAAACAGATAAATGGTATGGAGATATTCAAGAGGTTGTAGAGCTCAACGAAACCACTACTTATAGTGCAGGAGCAAACCAATTTATAGACAATTTTGCTTCTAATTATTCTACCAATGGCTTAAATGATAATTCATTTTGGGGAGATGATGGCTTTGCAGATTTAAGTGGTTATAAGCTCATTGATTTAGGCATATCTAACCTAGATGAATTTTTAAAGTTTAATAAAATCGTCTTTGTGGTCGAGTTCACTTTAGATTCAGGTGCTACTATTTCAAGCAATATCATAGATATAGATATAGAGCAACTTGGTTTTGTTTTTACTCAAAAGTCTAGCTTAGATAAGGGATTATATACGAATTTCAAAGGGCGATTATATGATACTGATATTACAAGTCCTTTGAGTGGCGTAGAATGGCAGTCTAACGATTTAATCAAAGATCCTATTGGTGCTTTAGCTCATATTAAGCTATTGCAAAACTACTCTAATCTAGGGGTATCAACTCCTGCTAGTGGATGGGGTAAAGGCTATACTAACATAAATGCTCAGAGCTATTTAAACTTAGACCTAGATACTAATGGATCATATTTACAGAGCGAGCTAGATCTTTTAGGGTGGTATGAGGTAGAAATAGCAACTCAGATAACAGATAATAAATCTCTAAGCTCTAGAGCAGCTTCTAAGGACATCTGTAACAGATTTTTCCTCATATCTTGGGTAGGTGATGACTTTAAAGAAAGAGTCACTCAGGTAGCTCAAAAGACAACTCAAAGCAACCTAGAGAAGATAGATCAAACTAAGATGTTATCTTGGGGACAGAGAATTGAGCAGGATTCTAGAAATATCTTTTGTGAGCCTGTTGTAAATTATGCTTTTGATGTAGGTTCAAAGAAGTTCACTAAGTCAATGGCTATAACTAACACAGGATCAGATTTAACCACAGAAGAAGATCAAGCAAATGCTTGTCAAGGAATGGACTTTTTAAGTCAAGAAGCTAGAGCTAAACTTTGGAGAAGAGCTAGAGCTTTGTTTCTTTACTATGGCGTTATCAATGAGCCACCAAAAATACTATCTAATCATACTTGGATAAATAAGGATTCATCTGCTTATTGGTACATTAGAAAATGGCTCTCTTTTATGGGATCTAACACAGATTTTAATCCTAAAGTAGTTCCTAGAAATAAATTCAATTTTAAAGTTCCGTATGAAATAGGTAAATTTTGGGATATAGGAAAAAGATTAGAAGTTAAGCTACCAAATATTACCGATGATCTTTACTATGAGTTTTTGATTACAGGTATTGCAAAAAATGTATCGGAGAATTTACCTAGTATTGATGTAGAGGGCATTTTGTTTGATCTAGATGTTAGAGTAGATAACACTATACAAGATTCATTTGATAATTCTCTAGAGCTTTGGCAAGATACCACAGATGAGAATAACGAAAACATACAAGATGAGGTTTAGCTAAATGGCAGACAAACATATTCTTAGAATACACGATACAGAAGCTAATCTATTAGCTAATCTCAAAGATAAGCAAATATCTTGGGCAACTGATATTAAGCAAATCATTTGGAGAGATGGAAACAACTTCTATTATATTGATCCTGATAAATTTTGGGATGGCACTCAGTTTGTAGATATTAATGCAGAAGGCATTTATAATATTTTCACTTGGGACGATTATGTAACAGCCTTATCAGATGTAAGGAATACAAAATTTCTCTATATGAGAGATAATATTGTAGCACCATCAACTGCTATTCAAAATTTAGATGTTTATGGTATTTGCGAGGTAGTTGTTTATTCAGGTTCTCAGATCTTTGCTAATGATCCTAATGGTGGAGTTAGACAGCTAAGATACAGAGGTGCTAGCGGTTCTCCTGTTTTCACAGCTTTGAACTTTCTAGGCAATGAAATAACCTATGTGGGATTTGATAATATTTTCATTCAAGATGTATCCGTTAAAATGGAAAAGGTATTTAGCTCTATTCCTGTTGATGTTCAGCTTTCAAATGGTGGCGAAGCAGGACAAACTAAATTCCAATATGAGTATCAAGATGGCAACTTTACTTGTAGCGTAGGAGCTTCGGATTTTGTAAGACAAACTTGGACAGTTCCTATTTTAGATATTCAAACCGATGCAGTGAGTGGTGAGAGTGGCATTAAACCTAAAAGCACAGACTTTTTTAACAATGGCTCTAATGTTCTTTCAGGTTTTGTAGATCCTGATAAATTAAATGGATATGCCACAGCTGAGATAAATGTTAATAATTTCTTAGGTATTATTACCACGCCAACAGCCTTATCAGGTTCACTAAGAAAAACTTTCTCAGGTGGTTCAGTCGGTTTAAATGTTACAGATGGAGATATTCTAGAGCCTTTTAATGGTTCAGGCAATGATCTTCTTTTTATTGGTAGAGGGCAAAACTTCAGCGATGGAACTAGCACAAATGGAGCAGATGAAGTCTCTCTAGCTATCATTTGCCAAGGTTCTAATCCTACTTTGAAAATTGGAGATGTTTCTACAGGATCTAATATTTATGTAGAGGTTTTGCATATCTATCAAGATATTACTTTCGATCCTGCATCTACTTGTAAAATCTATTATGAAAAACTTGTCACAGATGGCTCTCCAACTATTACAGATACAGCAGGGGTTTTAGAGCAAAAAATTTGGAGAAATACCTTAAATATTCCAAATTCTGACTTGAACGGGGCTATTGTTTTAAAAAATATAGATGGTACTTATTCTGTATGCGATGACACTTCTGCACCTCCTTTTTATTGGGATTCTGCAAATGCTACATTTAGGCTATCAGGTGTTTTTTTAACTCTTGCTAATCAAAGCGGGCTAAAGATATTAGATAATTCAGATGTATTATCAGGCTTTATATATGGTCAAAGTGGCATTTTGAAAATTGATGGTGACATAGACACCACAGGTGGAACTTTAACTGCTAATGATCCAACTTTAGCTCAACAGGTAGCCACCAAGAGTTATGTGGATTCTCAAGCAGGTGGATCACAAGATCTAGCGTCAGTTTTGGGTGTTGGCGAAACCACAGGCAATAATAAGATAACATTTGAAGCTCACACCAACGCAAGCGTAACAAGTGGCGATTTGTGGTTCACTAATAACGCTTTCAGATACACTGAGGACACCAAGACATTTAAATTATTTGGAGTGGATCAAGGAGTTTTTGGTAGTGATTTAAATACATTTATTATCTCAGGCAGTTTCTTAACTTCCGATTCTGCCTTAACAAACATTCCAAGCGGTTGGAGTGCTTCTACTAGAAAAATTGTAAATGTATATTCCAATAGTGGGCGAATTATCCAAACGATATTTGAGCCTGACTCAGCCGATTCAAAAATGGCTTTTAGAACCACAGATGATAGTGGAACAAATTGGTCAAGTTGGACACCACTCACTCAAGACTTACAATCAGTGACAGATGTCGGATTTTTAAGTGACAATCCAATATATTTGCAAAACACTACTTCGTCTGTATTGAGTAGCTTTGTTTCTTTTTGGGGGTCAGGTGCAGGAACATCAGGCAAGCGATATGCAACTCTCAAACAGCAAAATGGATATGCCGAGATATTTGCAGGCAGTAATTCTTTAGCCGCAAGTAACGAACTGAGAATAAATTGTGCTGATTCAGCAGGTGATGAAAAACATATAGCCACTTTCAAATCAGGTGCTCTTCAGTTACAAACTTCAACTAACTCAAGCCCTTCAAATGGCGATATTTGGTTTGATGGAACCAACCTAAAAGGTCGAGAAGGCGGAACCACCTTTAACCTAAATGGCGGTGGTGGCGGTGTAACACCTGGCTCGTGGACGACTGCTACTTTACAAAGTAATTGGGAGGCTAGAAGCGGATACAGGGCAGCTAGATACCGAGATAATGGCATAGATGGCACCGAGATAGAGGGAGTTGTTAAATTGAAGGCATCTCAATTTCTTCTAGCGGGCGGTTCTGTGGTTCTCTTTACTTTACCCACAGCTCTCAGACCCAATGCTAAGCTAACAGGTTTAGTTTCATGCACCTACGAAGGCTCTTGGCAAGCGGTCACAGGTGTTTGGTATGAAGTAAATACAAGCGGGCAAGTTGAAATTACCAATTCAAGTTCCACATTAATTAGTGAGCTATACAACATCGGCATTAACATCAGATTCGCTCAAACATAGGAGGTGAAAACATGACTTTAGATTATGCAAAGTCAAAACAAATCGGGATACTTAGGGCGGAGTTCGAGTTAAAAATCGATGAGGGGTACTATATGGACTCAGGTTCTATTACTAATTTCTTTCTTAGAGGAGATAAGGGTTTACAGAGATTAAAATGTGCTGATGAATTAATCAAGTCGGGTAATTTATTAATAACTGACACTATCTATGATTCTAATATGGTAGCTTATACTATGACTCAAGCAGAGCTTGATGATATACTTAATCAAGCTAAACTATATGGATATAGTTGCATCAGCAATTTATATAATAAAATATCCCAAGTACAATCAGCAACAACCATAGCAGAAGTTGAAGCAATAGTTTTATAAAGGAATTGAAAAAAAATGGCAATCACATACAAGCTAGACAAAGAAGTGACTACAAGAGCTTATGAGATCACTTTTAAGTCAAAAACAGAGCCAATGGCAATATCATACACTAATGACCTAAAAGGTTTCAGAGGTAGCGTAGAAGCCGATAAAGAGAAGGTGTTAGAAGTATTGACTAATGAGGAGCTAGTGAGCTTGCAGATTTATCTCCAACGATTAGCAGACGCCTTTAATCCTGATAATGTTCCAAAGGAAGTGGTTTTTTTCAAATGAAATACTTTGAGCCTAAAGGGTACAGAGCTAACAGGGAATTTATCAAGAAGGTAAAGGGTTATAAGCTCTTTACTTTTTTCGTTTCTAAGATCAATAACCTAGAGCCTTTCAGAGCAGACAAAAGACCTTGGAGACATATCCATAAAAAGAACGAAGATGGATTCGATCTCTATGTTACAACTGCAGTTATAGATTTTATTTTGCCTGATGGTCGGATTTGCAGAATACCAAAAGGCTTTGAATGGGACGGGGCTTCTATTCCTAAGTGGGCTCAGTGGATAATAGGGAAGCCGATAGGAAGGTATTCTCTAGGAGCTTTACTTCACGATTGGCTCTATGCAAGCAGAATTTTAGGCGATGACAAAAAAGGAAGGTTAGAAGCCGACGAGCTTTTTTTGTTAGCCCTAACACAGCTTAAAATAGCTTGGTGGCGAAGAAAGGCGATGTATAGAGCAGTTCGGTTGGGTGGATCTTATGCTTATCACGAAACTAGCGAAGTAGAGCAGTGCAAACTATTATTTATTCCATTTGCTAAGTATAATCCTTGGAGAGATTACTCTAAATTTTATCCTAAAGCTAAATAAACTATATTTGTGATATGCCATTACCTACTCAAGAAGATATAGAAACAGCAAACAGCACGATAGAGTATCTTCTAGGCGGTGGTGCAACTTCTTTAGTAGTTGGTGTTTTTCTAGTTTTTGATAAGTTCATCAAGCCAAAATTTGAATTATTTAGCAAAAAGATGACCGATATAGAAGAAAAACAAGGTATGATAAATAGTAGTATTAAGGCATTTGAGGAGTATATAAGGGAGGACAGACAGGCATTTATAGAATTTTCAAAGGAGTACAGCGATTTTAAAGGACATACAGAAGAAGCTATTAAGAGGGTTGATAATGCAGAATCTAGGATTGATGACTATATAGTAGAGAGTAAAGCACAGGTAAACTCTTTGACAGAAAGATTTGGAGACATCAAGACAGGTTATAATATTCAAGAAGGGCGTATAGCAGATCTAGAGAAAAACGAGCGTAAGCACTATGAGGAACTCAAAGATATGCACAGCGATAACAGAATATTAGACAAAGAAATGAGCTATTTAAGGAACGATATAAGCGAGATCAAAGACACGCTTCGAGCCTTGACGAGTTCATTTAACGACCTAAGAGAGCAACTTTTGAAAATTGCTACTAAATGAGTCAAGTAAAGCCTATTAAAAAAATAGGTTTTTTCTTTTCTATTCTTTAGATAATATTTTATATTTAAGGTAAAGATACTAAAAAGGTGATTTATGAAGTTTACTTATGAAAGGCTCCAAATTACAGGAGTGACTAAAGAAGAGAAAGAGAAATGGCTTAAAAAATCGGTTGATCTTGGTTTTCATACTTTAAGCGATTATTTAAAGTCCATACTAGCGAGTTTTGAGCATAAAGGCTATGAAGTGCAAGCAGGTAAGGAGTGCGTTTGCATCTCATCTTTTAGCTCAAAAATTATAGGAGCGGAGCATTTAAAGAATAGATCTGCTTCTATTAGATATTTCATTAACGAAAGGCAATAAAATGAAAGAATTATATAAAGCATTAGCAGGTTTTCAGCAGGCTTGTCCTATTATCCATAAAGGAACAGAGGGCTATGGTTATTCATATGCGAGCTTTGACCACATTGTTAAAACAATTAATCCATTTATGAAAAGATACGGGCTAGGATTTACACAGCTTATTGAATCGACAGTAGGTCGAAACTATGTAAAGACTATCATCTTTCACATTGAATCAGGTGAGAGCTTAGAGAGTGCAGTTTTAGTGCCTGACGATGTTCAGCTAAAAGGTATGAATAAGTTTCAAGTAGATGGATCAAGTTTTACCTATTACAAAAGATATGGATTAAGCTCTATCTTAGGTATTATTACCGATAAGGACATAGATTGCTGTGGAACTCAGTTAGCAGACAATGGCATCAAAGATGCTAGAATTGATCCATTTGCAGAAGGTCGAGAGCTAGAAGATCAACTTAAAAAGGCGATTCTATCTATTAGCTTAAAGACAGAGCCTAAAGCACCTGCGACCTTTGATGATTTTGCTCAAATGGGTGAGATCGAGCTTAGAGAGGTTTTTGAGTCCTATAAACAGCAGGAGCTTGATTTTAACGCCAAAATATGGATTAGCGAGCAGATGACCAAGCCAAAGAAATCAGGCTCTATTGATGCTTTGAATAAGCTATGGCAGGAAGCAGTTAAGCAGGGTTTTGATAATGCTTATGTTAAATCAAAGTTCACAGAGAGAAAAGAAGAAATCTTGAAAGGTGAAAATGTTCACGAGTAAGTATATACCTAAATATTTCAAAGCTCAGGAGTTAGTTTCTCCTGAGTATTTTGAGATTTGGCAACAAGATGCACTTAACCTATTTGATCCTCATACATTGAGAATGTTAGACAGGCTTAGAGCAGATTTTGGTAAACCTATTGTAATTAACAATTATGATAAGGGATTCATTTATTCGGGTTTAAGACCTCCTAACTGCTCAACAGGTGCTAGTAGATCTTGGCATAAGCGAGCAGTAGCTTTTGATCTTAAAACCGATGACATTAAGAGCTTGCAAGAGTTTTTGACCCACAATTCAGAGTTGTATTTTATTGCTAGGATAGAGAACTTTAAGCATACTCCCACTTGGTGCCATATTGAGATCAGTACAGAGCTAGTAGAAGAAACTAAATATTTTAATCCATAAGGCTTTGACCTCTTGATGTTCTGATTTAAAAATTTCCCTAAAAATTTAAGTATTCATTAAGAGGTCAATTTTTTAACTATGAAAAATGTATATCAGCGAGTCAAAGATATTTTAAGCTCAAACAAAGAGCTAAAAGATCATCAAGTGTTTATCATTATGCTAGGAGACTATTCAAGGGATTCTAGCCTAGTTTTAAGAGATTGGTGGAGTAGTAAGATACCATTTACTTATTCAGCCGTAGAGAGAGCTGTAAGGAAGGCTAGAGAAGAAAATGAAGAGCTGAGAGATTCAGGCTATGATAACCGAAAAACTAAGCAAACTGCTAAAATGATCCACGAAGTTAGACAGATTAGCCAAGAGGAAAAAGAATCTAGGGAGTTTAACTATATGAGAACAGAGCAAGCGAGCATTTTATGAGCATTTACAGAAAGAAGATAGACGCAATACAGCCTGAGCTAGTGGATCACGCTAGAAAGCTAGGAGCTAGTGTAGAGATGCTTCACAGGGTTGGATCGGGCGTTCCTGACCTGCTACTCGGCTTTGAGGGTAAAAACTATCTAGTTGAGGTAAAAAGCGAAAAAGGGAAGCTCAACAAATTACAAGTAAAATGGCATACTGATTGGAAAGGTCAGAAGTGCGTTATTAGAACTAAAAAAGAAATAGAAAGGCTATTAGGTTTATAAATGGCGAGTTTAAATTGTGTTCACCTTATTGGGAATGTAGGCAAAGAACCTGAGATAAGAACAACTCAGTCAGGTTCAGAAGTAGCAAGCTTATCTTTAGCAGTTACAGAGAGATTTAAAGATAAAAATGGTCAGATGCAAGAGAAAACAGAATGGTTTAATTTGGTAGCTTGGCGTAAGCAATCGGAAATCATTAAGTCCTATGTTAAAAAAGGATCTAGCTTATATGTTCAGGGTAAGCTTCAAACTCAGTCTTGGGACGATCCAAACGGGCAGAAGCGATATAAAACAGAGATTCTTATAAGTAACTTTCAGATTTTAGGTAGCAAGCAGGTAAACACCCATAGCTCCCCTGATATGCCTGCTCTACCTGATGAACCTCCTTTTTAGGGGGTTTTTTTATTTTTTTTAAACTTTTTTCATTTTTCCTATTGGATAACTAGAAAATATTATCTAGTTTATGAATATGAACGAAACGAAAGGTTACAAGATGAACACGAAAACACTAGAACAGCTTATTGAAAATGCTAACGATTTTATCGAATTAAGATACCAAGCACACAACTTAAGCTTAAGCGAAGTGCAAGACGCTCTATGGCTAACAGAGGGTTTTTTAACTAACGAAAATCAGAAAAATGCTTATCAGATAGTATTTAACACTTACACCTCTAGAAGAGCTTCTAAATAAGAAGCTCATTTTTAAAAGGTTGCAATATGAGATCAACTCTTTACTTAATGGCTAGAATACTTGGAGATGTTCAAGCTATTGCAAAAGGTCGTATTTTTCAAAGATTATTAAATAAGTTTACAGGTCGTTTATTAGGGAGGTTTTATAAATGATACTTTGGGGTAAAAGTTACAAGCTAGTTGGTGGCTTTTGGGTAAGAGATTACAAGAAGCCTAGAGAAGCCAAGAATTTAAAAAGAATGCTAAAAACATTTGAATTAGGTAGAAAATAATTACTACATATTGAAACTCGCATAGCAGAAAATATTTAAAACTTGAGACCCTTTAAATTAACTTAGGCTATGCTGTGGCGATAGGTTTGGTAACTCAACTAAATGACTAGGTTCAATTCCTAGCTATCGTTTATCCAAATATACAACGAAAGGCAAAAAAATGGATTATAATGAGTTCTTAAAAATAAAAGAAAAGAGTGTAATATCGTCAGGCTTTGATGTTGAAGAGTCTAAGTTAAACGATAATCTGTTTCCTTTTCAGAAGCATATAGTAAAAAAAGCACTTCTTAATGGCAGATATGCTGTATTTGCTGACTGCGGTCTAGGTAAAACTCTAATGCAATTAGAATGGGCGTATCAGGTCTCTAAACATGAAAGCAAGCCTGTTTTGATTTTATGCCCTTTAGCTATTTTACAGCAAACAATTAATGAAGGTTCAAAATTTGGAATTAATATTGAGAAGCTAGAATCTGAAGTTTTTGGTCAGGGTGTATTTATTACTAACTACGATCAGCTCGATAATGTTGATGTTTCTCAATTCTGCGGAGTTGTTTTAGATGAATCTTCCATTTTGAAGGGCAGAGGTGGGGCTACATCTACAAAGCTAATAGATAGCTTTAAGAGTCATAGATATAAGCTATGCTGTACTGCCACTCCATCTCCTAATGATCATATGGAGCTTGGTAATCATTCGGAGTTTTTAGGTGCTATGAGCTATTTAGAAATGCTTGCCATGTTCTTTGTTCATGATGGTGGTGAAACTTCAAAATGGAGACTACGAAAACACGCTCAAGATGACTTTTGGAAATTTATATGTTCATTCTCTATTTCTGTCGATAATCCAAAAACTCTAGGCTTTGAAATGGAAGGATATGACTTACCTGAGATTGAGTACATTGAGCACTTAATAGAGTTTGATAATGATTCGGGTGATTTGTTTGGTGAGACTGCAGTTAGTGCAACTGATCTACATAGAGACTTAAAAAAATCTTTCTCGGAGAGAATAGCTAAAACCCTAGAAATAGTTAATGAGCACGAAGGTCAAACCATTATATGGACGCTTAAGAACGATGAAGCCGATGAGCTGAATAAGGTTATTTCAGATTCAAAAAATGTCCAAGGAAGTGACTCTCCTATTGTTAAAGCTCAGAATCTCAATGGATTTGCTAATGAGGACTTTGATAATTTAATTACAAAGACATCAATTGCTAGTTTTGGGATGAATTACCAACAATGCCATAACATGGTTTTTACTTCCTACGATTTCAAGTTTGAAGCATTTTATCAAGCAGTTAGAAGGTGTTATAGATTTGGGCAAAAGGAGAAAGTAAAAGTCCATATCTTAGTGCCAATGTCTCAAAAAAATGTTAGATCGTCAATTCTTGAAAAAGAAAAAAAGCATAAAGAGATGATTAGAAACATGTCTTTATATTCGTCAAATGAAAATTTTAAGCTAGGAAAGAGCAACTTTATGATTGAATCTAGAGAAGTTAAAACAGAAAAATACCACTTGCTAAACGGAGACTGCGTTCAGGAGATTAAGAAAATAGAAGATAATGCGGCAGATATTGTAGTATTTAGTCCTCCATTTGCGGAGCTTTATGTTTATTCAGATAAAAAGGAAGACATGGGCAATGTTAGAGATTATGAGCAATTTGAGCAACATTTTAAATATCTGATCCCTGAATTAAAGAGAGTTTTAAAGAGCGGTAGAATATGTGCCATTCACTGTATGGATTTGCCTATTCAGAAAGGTAAAGAGGGATATATTGGTTTGAGGGACTTTTCAGGTATGCTAGTTGATTGGTTTACATCTGAGGGTTTTATCTATCATGCTAGAACAACAATATGGAAGAATCCCGTGACCGAGATGCAAAGAACAAAGGCTCTAGGATTACTTCATAAGACCATTAAAAAAGACAGTAGCATGAGTCGAGTTGGTATTCCTGATTATATTTTGTTTTTTAGAAATGAAGGGGATAATGAAGTGCCAATTACACACCAAGACAAAGACAGCTCAAAGCCTGATTATCTTCCTGTTGATCTTTGGCAAAAATACGCATCACCTGTTTGGATGGATGTTGACTACAAAAGAACACTGAATTACAGAAGTGCAAGAGATGGTAATGATGAAAAGCATATTTGCCCTTTACAGCTCGACACAATCGAAAGAATTTTACATTTATACAGCAATGAAGGTGAAACGGTTCTGAGTCCATTTGGTGGTATCGGATCAGAGGGTTGTCAGGCTTTAAAGATGGGTAGAAAATCAATATCAATCGAACTAAAAGAAAGCTATTTTGCCATAAATAAGCAGAATCACTCTGACACTATTTTAGATCTTGACACTAAGATAGACCTATTTTCTGTGTAAAATACTATCTTTTTTAATGAGAGAGCGTCCAAACTCTACGAATTTATCTATCGGGTTAGCATATGCTTTAAGGCTAGGGGTTCTTGTTGGACGCTCCCCCTAGCCACCCGATGGAGTTTTTTATGAAAATTTCCGAAAAATTTAAGGTACTAAGCAACATTAAAGATGACTTTATTCAAGTGAAGAATGTGGTCGTTCTTAATCTTAATGTTTATGATTTAGCAGTTTATTGTAATCTTATGCGGTATATGAATTACAATACAAAAGAATGTTTCCCGAGTCTAAATAGACTTAGACAAGAAATAGATATAAGCAAAGACAGATTGATCAAATCATTAAAATCATTAGAAGAAAAACAGCTAATTCATATTCAAAGAACTAAAGAAACTAACACAAACAATAATGTAAATCAATATACATTTTTAGAGCCGAATATACCTAGTCTGTCAGGCGTACCACCTAAAGACCTAGTCCGTAAGATCGACCTACCTAGTCCGTCAGACAGACCTCCCCTAGTCCGTGAGATCGACACTAAAGAGATGAATGTAAATAAAAGAAATAACAATATGAAAGAGAAGGCAAAGCCTTCCGTCCATCTCGATAGAAAGAAGTTTTTTAAATCTCTAGTAGGTGATAATGAAAAACAGATAGAGTATCTCAAAACCTCTATGAGAAGGTTTAAAGAGAATAATCCTAATAAGTACCCTGATGAATTTTTAAAATATTTCTATGAGCAGATGATCTTAGAAGATGACTTCGGTATAACAAAGTTTCAGGATACTTTCACTAGAAAGGGAGCTTATACTTTTTCAGTGGGTGGTCAGTTGAATACTTGGTTTAATTATTGGAAGCCAAATAAAGCAAATAATTTAAGTTTCAGAGAACAGGATAGAAAACTATCAGAATCAGGCTTAGATATTCTAAAACGAGCTAGAATGTCACAGGGCTTGAATCTGATAGATGAGAAAGGCAAGCAAATTGGATAAGATTGTAAAATTCAGCGAGCTTCTATACAGAGAAATACTAGAAGAATATGCAAGAGAAGGCAGGTTGAAAGATATTGTAGATGAAGAGGTCAAGAATATGGCTTACAGCATCGCTTCTGAGCTTGTTAGGAGCCTTCCTAGTGTTAATTATTCATCTCTAGAGCTTTGTATAGGGCTAACCATAAGACACGCTAAAAAGCTTTCTTATCGTTCCCTAGTGCAGACCTTTGAGAGTTCAGAGTATCAAAGCAAGATGTTTAGCCTAAGAGAAGCAGAAAAACCGAAGCAGTTACCTAGTGATGATGTGGCTTTTCCTCTGTATTGCTCTGTAAGAATGAAGGTGCTAGAGAAATATCTAGGTTTATTCATCAAAGGAAAAACTAACAAGCAAGCTTGGGAACAGAGTTTTTTAGATCAGTCAAAAGCTCAGATACAGGAAGCAACTAGAATTACTAACGAGCTTTTAGCAAGAGGTTATAGTAAAAACGATAAATATGAGGGTGATATATGAAATCAGTAATATTATCAGAGTCTAGAATCCAAAGACTAGCGATGGAGCTTTATTTCTCAGGAAAAAGAGATTTTAGCGAAAACCTAGAAGCTCTAGAGCTAGAGATTGAACGATTGAAATATTTGAGAGAGTTAGATGCTGTTACCAAAAAATAAGACTTATAGAGATCCTGCAAACTACAAAAAGTATAGAATGGAGCATCATATTTGTGAAAGGTGTTTTGCTCCTGCGGTTGATGTCCACCACATAATTTTTAAGGGCATGTCAGGGGCTAAGGTAGATGACAGAGATAGCAATTTAATCGCTTTATGCAGATATTGTCACGATAAAGCCCACAGCAAAGATTCTAGAGAAATGCGAATAGAACTACAATTAATCAAGAAGGGCAAAGATGCAAATAGAAGTAAGTTTTAGAAATGGCTATCCTGTAATAGATCAGGTTTTATATCAGGCATTTAGCAAGTTTGAAGATTCTCAGGTATTAATGACATTAGAGCAGTTACCTATGAAACACTCAGATGCTCAAAGGCGGTATCTGAACGGGGTTGTAGTCAAGCATTTTCAAGAGCTGTGGAGAGAGGTTAGAGGTTTTTTTCACCATTCTATTGTAAAGGCTATCCTAAAACAAAAGTTTCTCAGACAAGAGGTCGTTTGTGAGATCACAGGAGAAATTTTTGAGGTCATCAAAGATACTAGGGACTTAAATAAATCCGAATACGATTTATTTATTCAAGAGTGCAGACTTTACTATCTATATGAGACGGGCGAAGAAATCCCATATACGAGCTATTACAGAGGGAAAGAAAATGGCTAGAATAAACGATAATAGGATAATGTTTAGATTCATCGCTGAATCAGATGAATTTATACCAACTAAGCAAACCAAGAGCAGTGCAGGATTTGATATTAAATCTGCTATTGATCTAGATATGAAAAAGGGAGAGACTTATTTAATTCCAACAGGAGTAAAGATAGGCGATGCTCCTGAGGATTATGTTCTCTATTTACACCCAAGATCGAGCTTTAGGTATAAGCTAGGAATCACAGGAGTTGGAGTTATAGACGCAGATTATCGAGATGAAATAAAATTTATAGCAACTCCTAATAGAGATTATTCTATATTAAAAGGTGAAAGAATAGGACAGCTTGTAGCTCATAAGCTACACGATATTATAGATGGTTTTGTAGTTGATATTGATAGATCGGGCGGTCTAGGATCTACAAACTAAAATAAAAGTTCCCTCCCTGCCTTTCGTTTCTCTATTCTTTCATTAGGGAGGGGACTTTTTAAAAGAAAGGTTATCAAATGAATAAGAAAGCAGTTAAACTTAGAAGTACAAACCAAGAGCTTAAAAAGTTCAAGAATCTTCAAGATGCAGGAAAGTTTCTAGGTATTCGATATGATATTGTAGGTGCTTATATTGATGTCAAGAAAAAGCTAAAATCAAAGGTAGATGGTAAAGAGTGGTTTGTTTATAGCTTGAATGTAGGTGA
>Ga0208161_1000246_pt1 | contig 30752 bp, 38 predicted proteins | sample CB_VirMetaG_3_FD_184538 | JGI IMG/M metagenome (GOLD analysis project Ga0208161, IMG submission 184538) | Freshwater to marine saline gradient viral communities from Chesapeake Bay - CB_1508_1S Viral MetaG (SPAdes) (version 4) | ecosystem: Environmental > Aquatic > Marine > Coastal | place: USA... | reverse complement strand
AGGGTAGAAATACTTCACAAAAAACATTATATTTGGTTACTCCAAGCTGCAACCAATATTACAAAAAACAAAGAAGAAGCCCAAGATTTAATTTCTGATTTGTATCTTTACTTACTTCAAAAAGGCCATATTGAGATTTATTATGATGATTCATACAATCTAATGTATTGTTATCGATTTCTTCAAACTCGTTGGATAAACAAAATAAATAAATCAAAGAAATTATCCGTAGTTGGTATGGATGATGAATTTGAAATGGAAGATAATGAGTATGATATAGATAAAGATATTAAATTAATGAAAGCTTATGAGTTAGTAGAAAAAGAACTTGTTCGTTTATCTAAAACAAGAATGTGGCCAAAAGCAAAATTATTTCAATTGTATTATGATAATGATGATACAATGATTGAGGTGGCAAGGAAAATCGGTATAAGTAAATCAACAACATTCATCAGTATTAAAAAGATAAGAGAACATTTAAAAGAGATAATAGATAATCCATTTAAAGAACAATAAAATGTCAGGAACAAAAAAAGATTTCAGTATTGGAGATGAAGAAAGTTTAAAAGAAAAATATCCTCATTACGAAAAATATTGGAATGAAAAACAAGAATTAAAAAAACAATATCCATCTGATTTATTTGTAACTACACTTGGTTCGGGTAATCATAAATTACCGTACCCACAAGAAGAAAGAGATTTACATAAAGAATATCTTTCTAAATTAGTAGATATTCTTGTTGAACCAAATGGTAATTACCAAAAGTTTGTTTGGGAAAGTATGTCCGATTTAGATAAATTACAACAAGAACGAACCGCGAGTGGTAGAGTTAGAAGATTAAATTATTAATATGGAACAAGAAAAAATATCAGCTTTATTAGAACATTTAGAATGTTTACTTTTACAAATAGAAGAACTTAGAAAAGAAGTAAGAGAAGTAGAAGAAGAGTTAAGTAAGTATCAACACCCAAGTGGAGAATAAGTGTTATAATATAAAAAATGTTTAAATAACATCAATAATCATGCCATTTGAAAAAGGAAATAAACTAAGTTCTGGTAGGCCAAAAGGAGCAATCAATCGTTCAACTGAAATGATGAAGTTATCTATTGCTCGTGCAACTAATGGTGTTTTAAATGATTTACCTAAGATGTTAGAAGATATGAAGAAGAAAGACCCAAAAGGTGCAATTGAAATAGCACTTAAATTATTGGAGTTCCACCTTCCAAAACAATCTCGGGTAGAAATGAAAGCAGAAGTAGAGCAAAGAATACATCAAATACAAGTAAACATACAAGATGGAATTACAAATCAACACTACGAAAACGTATAGAGATATTGAGAACTCCAGAAAGATTTGTATTCTACAAGGAGGAACAAGAAGTGGTAAATCACACTCAGCCCTACAATGGTTAATAGTAAAAGCACTTTCAGAACCTAACTTAGTAGTATCAATTGTAAGAAAATCATTTCCTTCAATGAGAGTTTCTATTCTCAGAGATTTTAAAGATATAATGAAGCAGTTGGGTATATGGGAAGAAGATTCGTATTCAGCAACTGAGCACATTTACTTTTTTGATAATGGTTCAATTATAGAATTTCTTTCTATTGATAATGCAGAGAAAAGAAAAGGTACATCAAGAGATTACCTTTTTGTAGATGAAAGTAATGAGTTATCGAGAGAAGATTGGTTTCAATTGTTTATAAGAACAAGAATTAAATCAATAATTGCTTACAACCCATCCTTCGGTACAAACAATTATATCTTCAATGAGATACACACACACCCTGAGAGTGATTTATTTATATCTACATTCCACGATAATCCGTTTTTGGAACAAAGTATCATTGAAGAAATAGAACGTTTAAAAGAGACAAATTTTGAGTATTATAAGATATATGGATTAGGTCAACCAGGAAACAATGTTGGTACAATCTTTACTATAAATCTTATAGATGAAATACCAATGGAATCAGATTTTGTAGCATTTGGTATGGATTATGGATATTCAATTGACCCTACAACTTTGGTAACCGTTTCTAAAAAAGATAATAACCTTTATCTTGATGAATTGTTGTTTAAAACAAATATGGTGACTGGAGATATAGTAAATTATCTTAAATCATTGGATATTGGTAGAAACGAGATATGGGCAGATTCTGCAGAAGGTAGATTAATCGAAGAAATATATAGAGCAGGATTTAACATCAAACCAGCTAAGAAAGGACCAGATTCGGTAAAGATGGGTATTGATTTAATGATGAACTACAAACTCCATGTAACTAAACGTTCTAAGAACATGATTAGAGAATTTAGTGAGTATGTATGGATGGTTGATAAGAACGGAAACTTTGAAAACAAACCAGTTGATTATTCGAACCATACGATAGATGCTATTCGCTATGCAGTAATGGAAACTTTAACACAAAAGAAAATAAATGCGGGAAAATACACCATATCAATCAGATGATGAACCTTTATTCTCAAAGAATGAGATAAGAGAGATAAGATTGGCCATGGCAGAAATCATGGGTGAGAATGAAGAATTGCGTTCTAAAGTAATAGCAATGGATGCAATGATAAAAAATAGAGAAGCAACATTAAAGAAAGCGTACAATTATATTAAGTTCTTAGAAAAAAGATATGAAGAGTACGAAAAATGGAATATAAATTTAAATTAATATGAAACAAACTTTTGAAATAGAAATTCCAACTAAATGGGAAGATGTAACTCTTTTGAGTTATTTAAAGTTACAAAAAGATTTAGAGAATTATAAAGATAATGAAGATGTACAATTGGATTTGATGATTCATCACTTATGTGGTGTACATTTAGATGCAATCAGAGGAATGTCTTTAAAATCATATAATAAATTCAAAGATGGATTTTATAAATTAGAAAAACCCGAATCTTTACCACTACAACGATTTGTAACTATTGGTGGAGTAGAATATGGGTTTGAACCTAACTTATCTAAGATGGCTTATGGTGCGTACTTGGATGTATCCCAATATGATGGATTAACCATAGATAAAAATTGGGCAAAGATAATGAACATCTTATATAGACCAGTAACAACTAAGAAAGGTGAATTATATCAGATAGAACCATACCAAGGTAAAGATGATTGGGAGAAATGGTTAACGGTTAGAATGGATGTTCACTTCGGTGCTCTCTTTTTTTTTATCGTTTTGTGGAAGGACTTACTCCACGCTACCCTGAACTCTTTGAAGGAAATGGAAATTCCACCCAACATCAAGAAAACTTTGGTAAAAAGTGGAAAGGTTATAGCTCAATCTTTGACCTCGCAGGAGGGGATATTGGGAAAATGGATGAAGTAAGTACACTTCCTCTTGAACAATGTTTGTTATTTTTGGCATTTAAATCAGATAAAGCCCTATTAGAATCTATATTACATAAAGAAGCAATGAAAGGAAGAGGATAATCTACACTTTTTAAGAGTTACGGTGTTATAATATAAAAGATTAATAAATTATGGCGATTTGGAGTAACTCAAAATGGAGTAATTCTCGTAACGGTAACTTACGTTACTCAGTTAATAGAGAAAATAACTCAGGTATTTATATCGGGCCAACTCAAGGTTTATCCTCACCGAAGAATTCGCGTAGAGGATGTTTGTGTTTAAATGAAGATATATATCATGTTAGGTGTTGTAATGGTGCCCTCATGGAACAAGGAATAGGTGTAATCCAATCACCAAGAAGAACCAAAGGAGGAGCATTTAGTGATGGATACTCTGATGGATTTGATATAATTTTAAATAACGAATAATAATAAGTAGAGAATATGTCAGAATTATCAAAACAGGCATTAAGAGTAGAAAATAATCAACAATTCCCAAATAACAATGCGGGGTTGATTAGACCTTCTAATCTTAGAAGCTTTAACGGAGATATGATTGACTCAACGGTCAATCAAGCAGAATACACTGCAGATTCAGCATCATTTGATTCAAGAATAAACGCAATATCATTTGATACTGGTTCATTACTTGTAACCGCATCATTTAATAATGGAACAAGAAATATGACCTTTACTAAAGGTGATAGTTCAACCTTTGCAGTAAACATCCCTGATGCAAGTGGTAGTGTTTTACCTCCAGGTGTAGTATCAGGTTCATCACAAATTATCCTTACCAATACAACTGGTAATCTTGGTGGAAATAGAATCACTGGTTCAGTACAATCTGCAATTTCATCCTCTTATGCAGTAACCGCTTCATTTGCTTTAAACGCAGGTAGTTTACCTCCAGGTGTAGTATCAGGTTCTTCACAAATTATATTAGAAGATACAACCTTTACTGATGGAGTAACTGATATGTTCTTATCTACTGATGGAGCAGGTAACCTTTCATTTGATTGGGTAAAAACACTTCATCAAAATATCCACAATCACGAAGCTACACCAATATTAAGAGGAACTCCTTTATTCGTATCAGGAGCAACTGGTGATAATGCAAACGTATATCGTGCAGATGCTGGTAACCCAGCAAGAAGACCTGCAACCTTAATTGCTTTTGATGCAACACTTGCAGCAGGTGGAACTGGTACTGGTATCATTAGTGGTGAGATTCAAGGTGTAGATACATCTTTATACCCTGCAGGAACCGTAGTTTATTTAGGAGTAGGTGGAGGATGGACTCCAACAAGACCAACTGGTTCTGCTAACTCGGTTCAATCATTAGGAGTTATAACTCGTTCTGCAAACAACGGTAGAGGTGTAGTATTCAATCAAATTGGAAACAACTTACCAAACATCCAACAAGGATATGCATGGGTAGGAGATTCAACAGGAGTTCCAGTTGCAGTATCAACTGCTTCTTGGGATTCACATTCAGATTTAACTTCTTTAAATGCATTTACAGCATCACAAGAAATTTTAAATAATACATTTGCAACCACAGGTTCAAACAACTTTGTTGGTAATCAAGATATAGATGGTTCAGTAACATCTTCTATATCACTTTCAAATTTGATTGCTAATCCACAAACTATAACTGATAATGTTGTGGTTGGACCTGATACTAATGGATTTATAGTAGGACCTACAAGTATTAGTGGAACTATAACCGTAGAAGGAGATAGTGAGGTATTTGTATTCTCACAACCACTACCACCAATTAATACTGGTTCATTTGCAACTTTAAGTTCTAATACATTTATAGGTAATCAAACTATAACGGGTTCATTGTATGTATCATCATCATTATACAATCCATCTATAATTAAAGGCCAACTTTATGTTCAAGGGGGAACTGGTATATTAGAAGGTTCTGTATTCCAAGGTAATCTTGAAGTATTAGATGGAGCATTTACATTAAATCAATCTTCAACTGCTTTTGTTAATGAATTCAGACTTGCAAATGATGGAAGATTAGATTTAAATTGGCCAAGTGGAAATTATTTTAGAATGCAAAATGGGGCATTCCAATTTGGTACTTCTACCGCTCTCGGTATGTTCTTTGATGCTCCTGGTGTTAAATTAAAAACGAGTAGCATACCACAAAATCATGCTATGGCTCTTTCAGCACAACCAACAAGTTTCCCAGCATTAAACTTTACACAATATACTGGTTCTTGTGCAGGTATAATATATAACCAAACAAATTCTAATAGTTCACCAACTTATTTAATGGTTGGTGCAAAATATAGTTCATCATTTGATGAAACCCTTTATACTGATTTGAATTTCTTCTCATCAGGTTCGGCAAATATATCAACCTTAAAATTAAGACAACAAGACCCACTACCAGCGGGTGCAGTTGGTGATTTAGCAACATCAGGTTCAGCATTATATTTCCATGATGGTTCATCTTGGAGAACAGTAACTTTAACATAAAAATTATAACAACAAAAAAATAGGAAAATTATGAGTAGATTATTCGTAGATAGAATTAGTCCATATCAATCAGGGTCTGTCACAGTGGATGGACTGAATATAGATACGGGCTCATTAGCAACAACAGCATCGTTCAATGCTTATACCTCCTCAAATGATAGTAAGGTAAATTCATTGATTGCATCAACAGGTTCATTTGCAACAACTGGTTCTAATACCTTTAATGGTACACAAACAATTACTGCAAACTTAAATGTTCAATCAGGAAACATCAATGCAAGAGATATCTTGATGGATGACCCTGGTGCCAATTCATCATTCTTGATGAACCCTAACTTCTTCACTGAATTCAAAGGAACTGCACAACAATGGCAAGAGGGTAATAAAAAATCATTTATAAACCTTATTGAAGAAAGTGCAGAGATTTTATTAAATGGTTGGGATGGTGCATTCACATACGATGAGGCATTATATTTGACAGTAGATGGAAGTGGTGTATCATTCAAAGATTGGGATGGTTCTTACACTCCACAAACTTGGTTAAACATTCCTCAAAAATTAGGTAATCCATCGTTTAAGAGAACGGTTGAATTTGAACAAGTAATACAATTGACAGCACAAGACCCACTACCAGCAGGTGGTGTAGGACAATTGGCAGTATCAGGTTCTAACCTATATTTCCATAATGGTTCATCTTGGTCACAAATTAATTAATAAACTTAAAGGAGATATATCATGATTACTTTAACACATTCACATACAAACCAAACAATTCAGATTGATGCCAATGACCCAAAAGTAGGTAAATACCTATTATTTGGTTGGGTACAATCATAAAAATGAATACGATACGGAAATTCCGTGTTATTAATATAAACAATAGATTTTAGATTATGAACGCAAAAACAGTATTAAAAAAGTTAGTTACTTTACTTCAATCAAACGAAGTAGAATTAACATATGCTAAACTAAAAGACGGAACAATCGTGGAATCACCTACATTTGATGTAGGAGAACCTTTAGAAGTTGTTTCTGAAGATGGAACAAAAACTCCTGCTCCAGATGGAGAACATGAACTAGTACTTCGTGATGAATCAGGAAACGAAAATATCATTAAAGTAATTACTAAAGATGGTGAAATCGTTGAAAGAGAAAACGTAGAATTAGAAGATGTAGAAATCAAAGAAGCAGAAGATATCCCAGCTTCAAACCCTGAAGATGCTCCAATTGAAATGGAAGAAGAAACTTACGAAACAGCACCTGGTGATATTCCTTCAACTGGTGATGGTGTTCCTGCTGATGTAGACCAAGGAGAAATCGTTGGTGCTGATAAAGACATCGCAAAACAAATCGAAGAACTTTCTTACCGAATCGAAGAACTTGAAAAGAAAATCAAGATGCAAGAAGAAGTTAAGGAAGAAGTTGTTGATAAAGAAGCTGATATTGAAGAAGACATGGAGGAAGAAGAAGACTTACCTAAGTTGGATGGTGCTCCTGTTGAGGCAAGAAAGTTCTCTATCATGAAAGAAAATAATAAAGTTGTAAGAAATCTATCTTCACAAGAAAGAGTTCTTGCAAGATTATACAAAAATAATTAATTAACCCAAATTTTTGACAAAAATGAAAAAAAGACAAAACTTTGTGTTACCAACTTTTACACAAAATACCTATGCAGGTGAAGCCGCTGGTGAGTATATCGCAGCTGCTCTTCTTTCTGCAAAGACATTAGATAACAAATTGGTAACTATCAAACCAAACGTTAAGTATCGTTCTGTTATTCAGAAACTTGACGTATCAGGAATCGTACAAGATGCTTCTTGTGATTTCGTAACTTCTGGTTCAGTTGCTCTTTCTGAGAGAATCTTAGAACCAAAAGAACTTCAAGTAAACCTTGAATTATGTAAGCAAGAATTCGTTGACTCATGGGAATCTTTACAATTAGGTTTCTCTGCATTCGATACAATCCCTGCTTCATTCAATGATTACTTAATCTCTTATGTTGCTGGAAACGTTGCTCAGGCTACTGAAACTGCAATCTGGCAAGGAACTGCAAGTAATGGTTCTTTCTTAGGATTCCAAACAGCATTCTCATCTTCTATCGCAGCAGGTGGAGCTGGAGCAGTATTAGCTGCTAAATCAGGTTCAGTAATCATCTCTGGTTCTGTAACTTCAGGAAACGTATTAGATAAATTGAACTCAGTAGTTGAAACTATCCCTTCTGCCGTTTATGGTAAAGAAGACCTTTTAATCTACGTTGGTACTAAAGTTGCTAAGGCTTATCAACAAGCTCTTGCAGGTGGTGCAGTAGGTGCAAATGGTTGGAACAACCAAATGAACGTTGGAGAGAAACCATTCAACTTCAATGGTGTTGAAATCGTACTTTGCCCAGGTATGAGTGATGATAAGATTGTGGCAGCACAAAAATCTAACTTGTTCTTCGGCACCGGTTTGTTATCAGACCACAACGAAGTTCGTGTATTAGACATGGCTAACCTAGATGGTTCTCAGAATTATAGAATCATCATGAGATATACCGCTGGTGTTCAGTTCGGTATCGGTCAAGACATCGTTTACTACGGAGCATATTAATTTTACTAACTTAACAAAACATTTAATAGTATGGCATGTAATATCACAGCAGGAAGAAACGAAGTTTGTAAAGACTCAGTAGGTGGACTTCAAGGAGTTTACTTTTTGAACTTTACTACCGGTTCTTTCACGAAAAACGGCGATGGAGAGATTACTACTCTATCTGGAGAAACAGTATACTATTATGAATTAAAAGGAAATTCTTCATACACAGAAACTGTTAATACTTCAAGAGATAATGGTACAACATTCTTCTCTCAAGAATTAACTTTGAATCTGAAGAAGTTAACCAATGAAATGACAACTCAATTAAAGTTGTTGGCATACGGAAGACCTCAGATTATTGTATGGACAATGAATGGAGATGCGTTGTTAGTTGGTGAACATGAAGGTGCTGATATGACAGCAGGTACAATCCAAACTGGTGGAGCAATGGGAGACCTTTACGGTTATTCATTAACTTTCACTGGTACTGAGAAATTACCAGCTGCATTTTTATCAGGTTCAACACAATCAGATGCTTTCGCTGGATTAATAGCTGCACCTACAATCGTATACGGAACTAATTCATAATTCAGTATAAATGATATATCAGGAGTAATACTTCATCCCTTATATGAAGTTCCTATATATATTTCTTGAAAAACCCCACTCACAAGGTGGGGTTTTTTTATTTGTGATATTTATACTAAATCTTGTGTTATTATATTATAAGAACAAGATAATTTATAGATAATGCTGACTTATTTCATATCACAATCTAATTCATATACTATAAGAACCGTTGCAAATACTCAAACTGATTTGACAATGAGTTTACAAGATATGACAACCTTAACAAATACTACTGCTTCATTATCAGGTATTTCGATAAATGATTATGAATCTTTATTATCTTTTACAGCATCGATAAGTGGAGCGGTACAAGGTCAAGAATATAGAGCAGAGTTAAGTGCAACTGGTAATAATGAACCAATATGGAATGGTTCATTTAATGTATTCCATTCTCAATCACATGATAAACCGAAATACAAACCACAAATTCCATTAGATGAGGAACTAAAATCTCACACATCAACAAACGAATATATAATCATTACATAATATGAACGCAAAGGCAATTAATAAAGAACAAAAGTTTTCTGTGGTAAATTTCTCTGATTCGGTTTTACCACACATTTCAGAGGATACCAAAACAAGATACGCTTGGGTGCCATTCGGGGTATTTGGACAAGATGATTTTTGGGATGCAGTAGTTATGGCTTATAACGATTCAACTACAAATTCAACTTCAGTAAACAACTTAGCTGATTTGATTTTTGGTAAAGGGTTATACACATCTAATCCAGATTTACAAAAATCATTTGAAAGGTTAATTCCTCAAGAAGAAACAAAGAGAGTAGCATTTGATTTGAAATTATATGGAAATGCAGCTTATCAAGTTTATTGGAACGATGACCATACAAAGGTTGTAAAGTTTTATCATATTCCAGTACAAACTCTTCGTGCTGAGAAATTGTATGATAATACAAGAGTAGAGAATTTCTACTATTGTACCGATTGGAAAGACCAAAGAAAGATAAAAGATAAAATTAAAATTCCAGCATTTGGTACATCTAATGAAAAAAGAGAAATCTTATATATCAAAGATTATTCACCTAATCTATATTATTATTCTTTACCTGATTGGGTATCTGCTCTTCAGTTCGCAATTGCAGAAGGTGAATTATCAAATCTTCACATCAACTCTATAACGAATGGATTTTTACCAACGTTAATGATTAACTTCAATAACGGAGTTCCAGCACCTGAAGAAAGACAAACGATTGAAGATTTATTATATGCTAAATTTACTGGTACTAATAATGGTGGTAGATTCATGGTATCATTTAACGATGATAAAGAAAATCAACCAACTATAACACCAATTCAAGTAGATAACCTACATGAGAAATTCCAATACATTGCAGAATATGCACAAGATAGAATTTTGGTAGGACATAAAATTACATCACCTTTATTGTTTGGTATTAGAACTGCAAACAATGGTTTCTCATCTCAATCAGAAGAAATGAAAACTGCATTCTCTATCTTACAAACAATGACAATCCAACCATTCCAAAATCTGATGTTAAACTTTATTAATACAGCTTTAAGTGAAGGTGGATATGATGATTTAGAATTATACTTTGAACAATTAACTCCATTGGTAATTCTTTCTACAACTGCAGAAGAAACTGGTAAAACAATTGAAGAAGTAGAAGATGATGTAAACGATTCAATGGCAACTCCTGAAGAAGTAGATGATTATATAGAAGAAGAAACTATCAATCGTGATGATGAAGAATTACAATTCATTAGAACTCACGGAACTTCATCAGGACATTTTAATAAAAGATTTAATTAATATACAACATGGCAACAGCATTATTCATAACAAGAAACGATATTATCAAAAATTCTCCACTACAAGGAGCAATTGATGCAGATGCATTATTACCTTTTATGGTAACTGCACAAGTAAAGTATTTAAAAAATCTTTTAGGTACGGTGTTATACGAGTATTTACAAGCACAAATTATTGCAGGTACTATTGGTAATTTAAATTCTTATTATCAAGACCTTTTAGATGACCACATTAAACCAACTTTAATTTGGTATGCTTGTGTGGAATATATTCCATTCTCATCTATTCAATTTAAATCCAATGGTTCAGTAAAACAACAATCTGAACAAGGAGTTGCTCCAAGTAAGACAGAAATTGATTATTTGAAACAACAAGCTCAAGAAAATGCTGATTATTATGCTTTAAGATTACAAAATTACTTAATTGCGTACTCTAATAACATTCCTCAGTATTTACAATCGGTAGGAAACCAAACACAAATTTATCCAGACCAAACAAACCAATATTTTGGTGGTATTCAACTATAATAAAATATGGCAGCAATAGTTCATAACGCGGGTGTAAATTATTCATTATATTATAATGTTTTAAATTATTTTAAAACAATTATGAATAATCATCCATCTATTCAAGTAGTAACACAAGGTCTTATTGAAGATTTTGATACAAAAGAATTTCCACAATATCCAGTGGGTAATGTTTCTATTCTTAATGCGAATATAATTGGAACTACAACTGAATATGATATTCAATTGATTATTGCAGATAAAATAAAGAATAAAAACAATGAATCAGAAGGTGTTTACAACAAACAAAACATTCCATTTTATGGTGTTGATGATGTTGTTGATATTCATGCCAATACATTTGGTATTATAAATGATTTAACTGCATATACGGCAAAATCAGTAGATGGGTTTGAAATAAATGATACAATTTTAAATGAACCCTTTGAAGATAGGTTTAATAACGGGTTAGCTGGATGGGTGAGTACATTCACTCTGACAGTTCACAACGATAGAAACCGTTGTCTTTTTTTTTTGATTAGCCCTGATGGTAGTGGATATAAGATACAAGATTGTTTAACATCTGATTACAAATATGCTGTAATTAGTGGTAGTGTATCCGTTGGTGATTATTTTTCATCAAAAATTGGAACAAGTACAAATTGTTTCTATGTTGATTCTCAAGTAACTGAGTGGGATGATTGGGATTATGTAAATCTAAAAGCATTAGATTTTTATGGAAGTTGTATAGAGTGTCAAACTGGTATTTTACCTACAACAACAAGTACCACAACTTTACAGCCAACAACTAGCACTACAACTATTGAACCAACCACGAGCACAACTACATTAGTTCCAACAACTAGCACAACAACTGTTGAGCCCACTACAAGCACAACAACTCTTGAACCAACAACCAGCACCACAACGGTTGAACCTACTACAAGCACCACAACGGTTGGTGCTTTTGATTATATTACCGTTGCTGGTAGAAGTCCATTAGCTAATGCAATAGTAACATATCAAACATATGATGAACCAGGTGTAAATAAAACAGTAAATATAGTTGGATATAGTTCATTTAGTTGGTGTGGTAGTTATATTAGTTCTACTGAAACCGTACAAATATTAACTGGTAGAAGTTGTCCGTTTAATGACCCTGCACCAAGTAGTGATTGTACAAGTGTAACATTTACAAATAATACAAGTGCAACAATATTGATTGCTAATTATTATCCATGTAATTCATCTACTTATACTACATTAACGGTGAATCCACTTAGTAATACAACTGTATGTGCATCTCATCTTGATTTACTTGTGTTTAACTCAAGTGCGAATAGATTATTAACCACCGGAAGTTCTTGTTAATTATGGCAACACTACAACAAGCTGTGAAGCAACCTAAAGAATTAAAACAAATAGCTGCACAAATCAAGAATGTGGCTCTATTCAAAGCACCCTATAAGACCGGTAATCTTAGAAGAAGATTAAATCAGGCGAATAGACCTGCTAATATGATTAAGGTAATAAATGGCCAAACTAAATCAACAATATCAGTATCTTTAGATATTGCACCAAGTGGAGCAAAATATGGTAAGTATTGGAATGACCCAAATGTAAGTTGGCAAGTAGAAAAAGGTGGTAATCCTGCTAATATAAACTATGGTGAAAAGGCATTAGAAGACCCATCGGTTAAAAAAGAATGGGATAAGTTCATTAAAAAGTTTTCTGATGATTATGTAAAAATGATGGTTAAAGAATTAAAGGGCACATAACCCTCCATACTTTTTTTAAGAAAATTGGTTAAATATAAAATAGATAATTAGTATGGCGTTAAGTATCACACAAACACCTCCAATTTTAAATTTAGCACAATCACCAATACCATTTACATTGAGTGAGAGTAGTGGTGTAATTGCATCATCCTCATTTCAGTATGTGTTAGATTTATATTATTGGGCAGGAGCAGAAGCGGGACAACCAGTATCACCAAATTATACTTTGGTAAAATATCCTAACGAATCAAATGTTGGTATATTTGATGTAAGTAGAATTTTGAATTCTACTCTTACTGATTTAGTAGAAGAAAATTCATCTAACGTAAAATACTTTACAATTGAAGGATATTATCAATATATATCAGGTTCAACTTATGTAACTGGGCCTAAAGAAAGTACTTCAACGTACAAATATATTGATGGATATTCTATTTTTCAAGAACCAATATCACAATCTATTTGGGAAAAAACACCACACTGGCCTCTGATGACAGATGGTCCCGTAACACAATCATGTTTTGATTTTAACACGGGTATGACAGGAGTTTATGTTGGAACAACAGGTTATACACAACCTGATAAAATCGTTTATACATCCACTTTAGGAAACTTTGATTATTCACTTTCCACAACAACTGCAACATCAGGACAAATAGACCAATATCCAATTGGACCATCTCAAAGTGGATTTCCATTTCCTTCTTCGATAGATTGGTTCTCCGTACAAGCTTATGATGGTTTAACTCCAATTGGAAGTAGTATAAGATACGAAGTAACTTGTAATCAAAAGTATCCTAACATCCGAATCAAATGGAAAAATAGATACGGTCAATTTGATTACTTTAATTTTAATATGGTTAACACTCAAACTTTTAACGTAAATCGTTCGGTTTATCAACCACAAATCGGTTCATGGGGAGGTTCGAGTTTATCATATAACGATTATGATTCTAATAACTTAAACTACCTCGTAGATACATCAGAATCAATTAGAGTAAACTCTGATTGGGTAAGTGAAGATTATAATGATATCTTCAAACAACTTATGGTGAGTGATGAGATTTATTGGGTATATGATGAAGCAAACGATATAGTAAGACCAATCACAATTAAAACCAATACTATTCAGTTTAAGACTGGTGTAGTAGATAAGGTAATTCAATATGCATTTGATTTTGATTATGGTCAAACTTACAAGTTAATAATATAATATGGGTGTTAATAGTAGTAAAGGATTTAATTTTAGGTTAATGGCAAGTGGTAGCGAAGGTTACCAACAACTTGACACATTCCAAGATGAAGAGATACTTGTATCAAACAACGTTACAGGGTTGTTTGATTTAGGTGTTTTACCATCCGATTTTACTCGTCAAATTACTATTCCTGGCACCAAAGTTAATGATGCATTTTTTCAACACGTCTATGATATAGCAATTGAAAATCCTTACTTATTTAGAACTAACGTAAAAGTTCCAGCATACTTCGATTTCGATGGCATTTACGTTTCGCAGGGTTATCTCCAACTAAATAAGGTAAATGTATATGCAAATAAATTCGTTGAATCCTACGAGATTTCTATATATGGTGGATTGAGTTCTTTTGGTAGAGATATCAACCGATATTATCTAACTGATTTAACTTCATCTCTTGCTCAGTACAATCATACATCATCCTATGAAAATATATCTGCTTCATGGGGTGGTAATTTGTTTAATGGAGATATCGTTTATCCACTTGCAGAATATGGACAAAAAATACAATATACACCCGAAACAAATTTATCAGGTATAGATTCAATTTCAGGTTCTCTTTGTGTTCAAGATTTCAAACCAGCGATTCGTGTAAAAAAAGTATGGGATGCAATATTCAATGAATTTGGGTACACTTACTCATCTTCATTTTGGGAACAACCATTCTTGGATAACGTTTATATGATTTTAAATAACAATCTTCGTTATCCAGTATATACAAGTATAGATTTAGAAAATTATGGTTTGTTTAAAATTGCACCTGTAAGTGGAAGTGGAACTGATTTAGTTTTAAATGCCGGTACTTCTGCTAAATTAGATTGGTATAATATACAATCTAATCCATCTAATGCTATATCTTCAACATTAGAGTATAATGTAGATATTAACACAAGATTAAGAGGATTATTAAATTTAAACTTTGAAGTTTCTTCATCAGGTGCAGGAAATGGTATTCCACAATTTTTCTTAGAATTAAAAGATAGTGGAGGAACAATAGATTCTATTACTCCACTTACAACTATAAACAATTATCTTTCAGATGTTCAATTATATAATTCACCACAAACTAAAACTGAAAAGTTTGAATTATTAACTGAATGGAATTCACAAACAATATCACCAGATACTTATGAATTTTATATAAGATATGAAAATCAACTTGGTAGTAATTTCCAAGTAACTTTAGCTCCTGATGGTAATACCAAAAGTTATTTACAATTAACAAAAGTAAATGAAGGTGGTGATTCATTGGTATTAAATGTTGCTCAAAACATGCCATATGGAACATCAGGTATTAAGTTAATTGATTTTATTACATCTATACAAAAGAAATACAATTTAGTAATTTATCCTAATAATATTAAACCAAGAGAATTTATTGTTGAAACTTTCAATAATTGGTATGGTAAAGGTGAAACAAGAGATTTTAACAAATACATAAACCTTAATGATAAGATAGAAGTAATACCAGCTAACAACTTGGCAGTTAATGAGTTAAACTTTGGTGATACTCTTGATGGTGATTATGTATCTCAACAATTCTCTAAAGCAGAAAATAGAGAATATGGTAAAACATATTATGTAGATACTGAGAACTTCTTTTCACAAGGTAAGTTTGAAGTTAAAACAAGATTTGCTTCTACTCCATTAGTTTATCTTGCAAATACTGGAACATCAGGTTCAGCTTCTCAAGGTGCACTTGGATTCAGAGCTCAATCATTGGCACAAACTGAATTTACATCATTTGCATCTTGTGAAACTTCTATTAAAGTAGGAACTGAATTTATTGTAAATGCTTATACAGCAGTTTACTCTCCAGGTCAAACTGGTCAAGATAATGACCCGAATAGTGGTTATGCAAATAGAACTCTTCCTGTGGGAACTGAAATTGTGTTTGAATTTAATGGTGGTGGTATTTCTCACGATTGGATATTTGAAAGAAATAGAGATGGTGTAACTACCGATTTAGATTTGGGTACAAGTGCAACAGCTACTTATACCTATACAATAGAACAAGCTGATATTGATGCAGGATTCTGTTACTTCTCAGTATATGGTTCATCTGGTGATTTATAATAAAAGATATGGCAGTACCAAATAAAATATTTATACCAACTTTTATCTCATCGGTAGATTACAAACCGGTGAGAACTTTACCGCATATCTATTTTTACAATGGATTAAAAGATTGTGAGCCATATTACATTGAACATTATCAAGCAGGTTCTACATCAGTTGTAGAAAATACACAACAAAATAAGTTTCCTTATTTTGATTACTATGATGGATTAGAACCAACTACTGGTTCAAATTCCCTTTTGTTCTTTAACGAAGCACCACCTTATGGAGTTACTCCAACGGGTTCTTTATATACTGAGTATTGGGATACTTATGTATCTTTATTATACAATCCTAAAACTCGTTTAATTAACGCCTCAGGAATTATTCCTCTTGCGGATTACTTCGAGATGGAGTTAAATGATATCGTTCAATGGCGAGGTAATTATTACCATTTAAGAGCTATAAATGATTATAACTTAAAAGATGGAACTTGTAAATTACAATTATTAGGACCAATTATTCCAGATGCAGTTGCTGTACTTGATTGTAGTTTCAACTTTAGTTCATCAGTAGAAAATCCAGGATTTACTACAACTACGTTGTCACCAACCACATCGACTACGTTGTCACCAACCACATCGACTACGTTGGCACCAACTACTACGTTGTCACCAACCACATCGACTACATTAGCTCCAACATCAACAACAACTACTATAAGTTGTGTATGTGAAGAGTATGAATTAGCTAATGTTTCTCTTGTTGATTCAGCTCAATACACTTATATTGATTGTACAGATAATCAAACATATATTGGTGTTGTTCCACCTGATTCAACTGATTACGTTTGTGCATGTACAACACCTACTCAGATATCAGGACCAACTTTAAATATTAGTGCTCTTGGTGCTTGTTTATTGCCACTTACAACTACAACCACTCAGGCACCTACTACAACCGTAGCACCTACTACAACCGTAGCACCTACTACAACCGTAGCACCTACTACAACCGTAGCACCTACTACAACCGTATCTTGTACATCGTATAGAGCAGAAAATATTACAAGTAATTTCTCTCCAGGTGTAAGTTATACGGCATGTAATGGAAGTAGTGCAACTACAGGACCAATCCCTGCTGGACAAGTTGAATTCTTCTGTGCAAGAACTGGTCAATATGTTGACCCACCATATATTGTTATAAGTCCAGGAGGCAGTGCATGTTAAAAAAAATAAATTATGGCAAACGAATATAGAAAAATAACATTAACGGAATTAGGAGGTAACGCAGGTCCTAATTACTCAGTAGAATACTCTACTGATTGTGTTACCTATTTCCCATCTGTAGATTGTACTAATATAGTATTATCTACAGTTGGTTCTCATGCTTATTGTACTGTAGATGATGCATCTACTTGTATTCGTTTGACTTCTTTGGGTGCTTTATGTGATAATAGTGTAATTGAAAGTTTTGGACCAACTACAAGTACTACAACTTTATCGCCAACAACATCAACTACGTTATCGCCTACAACAACATCAACAACAACAGCAGCTCCAATAACTTATTGGTCAGCTTCTTATTGTATTGATGATACACCTGTACCGGTTTGTTTAAGATTTACTTCTTCGGTTTCAATAGGTCAAGTTGGTAATTTCAATTCACTTGACCCTGATACTTGTTTCTATTTAACTGGTGAATATGAAACTCCTTGTCCATTCTATTTCACTATAAATAATTTATTCGATAGTTGTGAAGATTGTGCTCCTCCAACTACTACAACAACAACTTGTCCGGTATTGTTTGAATATAAATCAGTATTATCTGAAGGAAATGGAACGGTTGGACCAACTGCTTCAACTAACTGTTGTGTACCACCTACTTATTCTTTCTATTCAACTCGTTCAAGTGTTACAACCATTCAGGCGGGTGATGTAATTTACTCTACACCATGTGTTCCATGGGTTGGTGGTAGTAAATACTATGGTATTGGTGATATAGGAGATTTACAAACTGAAAGAATCTTACAAATAGATGATAATGGTGTTGTTCTTGGAGTGGTATTATGTACTCCTTGTCCTACAACAACCACAACTCTATCTCCAACAACTAGCACCACAACAGCTGTGCCAACCACAACTGTTCCTCCAACATCGACAACTACTACCGTATCTTGTCCTGAGTGTTTCGAGTATGAGATTGCTAACAACTCTCAAGTTCCTGGAGATACTGTAAATTACTACTATTTTGATTGTGTTTCTAAAACTTATCAAACTGGAACCGTACCTTACGATTCTGCAGTTACCATATGTGCTTGTTCTACACCAGTAAGAATTTCAGGACCAATTCCTGTAATTAGTGAATTAGGATATTGTAATGGAACTACAACTACTGTATCTCCAACCTCTTCAACCACAACTACTACTCTTTCACCAACTGGATGTTATGAGTGGGAAGTTGAATGTTTGACTCCTGGTGGATGTGGTGTTGGATGGGTAGATTGTGATGGTAATCCACAATCTGTTTCAATAGCGTATGAAAGTGTAGGATTGATATGTGCAAGACCAACACCAATTATAAATGGAGGAACGGTAACATTAACTGGTACTTGTAATCTTACAACTACCACTGCGGCACCAACAACGACCGCGGCACCTACATCGACAACTACAACTGTATCTTGTCCTGAGTGTTTTGAATATGAAATTGCGAATAATTCACAAACACCTGGTGATACTGTGTTCTATTATTATTTTGATTGCGTTTCTAAAACGTATCAAACTGGATTTGTAACTTATGATTCTGCAGTTACTCTATGTTCTTGCTCTACACCAGTGAGAACATCAGGTCCTATTCCTGTAATTACTGAATTGGGGTATTGTAATGGAACTACAACTACGTTATCACCTACAACATCGACTACAACAACAACCCTTTCACCAACTGAATGTTATGAGTGGACACTTACTTGTCCTTCAGGTAACCCAAGTGGATGTAATGTAAATTATACTGATTGTAATGGAACTGCTCAATCTATAACCGTTCCAGATGATACTGAGGGTGTAATATGTGCAAGACCTACACCATCATCTACATCGGCGATTATAACTCAAAGTGGAACTTGTGTTTACACAACAACCACTACCGTGGCACCAACCACTACCGTGGCACCAACCACTACCGTGGCACCAAATACCACAACTACAACAATTCCTTGTCCAAATTGTGATGAGTACGAAATTGCGAATAATTCACAAGTTCCAGGTGATACGTTAACCGTAGAATATGTTGATTGTGATACAAGAACTGTAGAAACTTCACAAGTTCCTTATGATTCTGCTGGGTATGTTTGTTCATGTAATACACCTGTAAGAATATCTGGTCCTACATCTATTGTAATCAGTAATCTTGGTACTTGTTTGTTACCGCTTACAACTACAACAACTACAACCCTTTGTCCAGCAACAATTTATACACATGGTGCAACTAGGGCTACTTGTTCAGATTTCTGTAATACAAACTATCTAATTCAAACTGTAAATTGTGCAGATAATAATTACTTTAGTTTAACCATTGGAGATACCATTTATGGATACATTGGTCAGGCTGGGTATATAGCATACTCAAATGTATCTACTGATACTAATACTGGTCCATTTAGAATTGCAGAAATCGATTCAAATGGTGTTGTATTGGATATATTGGTATGTTCAGGAGGAAGTTGTGTACCATTGTAAAAAATAATTAAGAATTTAAAAATGTTATATATATTAGTAAGAGAAAAGTAAGGAATGTATGAGAAAAATAAGATATGTTTGTGCTCAACCAGCCACATCATATTATAGATGGCAAGTTGAGGTAATGATTAATAATTTCGTATCAATGGGTATAAATCCCAATGATATGGATATTGTATGTTGGAAAGTAAATGGTGTTATTCCTGAAGATTGGAGTAAACTTGCAAACACTTATCCAGCAAGATTCTTTTTTTATGATGATACAAGAGAAAATAAACATTATATCTCTTCTATTCGTCCCAATATCCTAAAACAACATTTCCAACAACACCCTTATCTAAAAGGTGATGCAATCTTTTATCATGATTGTGATATTCTATTTACTCGTAATCCAAATGAATGGATAACGTTTGAAATGGTACAAGATGATAATTGGTATGGTTCAGATGTAAGATGGTATATTGGACACGATTATATTATCAGTAAAGGTGAAGATGTTCTTGATGCCATGTGTGAAATCATGGAAATACCCAAAGAGTTGGTAAAAGAAAATGAATTAAATTGTATTGGTGCTCAATATCTGATGAAAGGATTAGATTATGATTATTGGGATTGGGTAGAACATAAGTGTGATAGAATGTTCAAAGAAATAACTGATTTAAATAATCAAAAAGTTGCATTAGATAGAGCACATACTCATTCTCCAGATTCTCCACCAAGAGTTGCTTACCATCCTCTACAAATATGGTGTTCAGATATGTGGGCAGTTCTTTGGAAAGGTTGGTTAATGGGTAAGAAAACAATTACACATAAAAACTTTGATTTTTCTTGGGGTACATCTTCTGAAAAAGATTACTTTGATATGAATATTATGCATAACGCAGGTGTGGTAAATGATACATCAGGATTATTTTACAAAGCGAAATATATGAATGAATTACCATTTAATTCACCTGAACCCAATAAAGAAACTGCTTCTTGGCACTATTGGAATTGGATACAAAAAACAAAAGAAAAATCATGTCTAATATAATTTGGTTTTATTGGGATGGTCATATCTGGCCAGATAGATTAAGAATTTTACAAGATTGTGTTTATTCTACTCGTGTATTCAATCCACATCATACTATAAATGTTGTATCTAATACACTTAAACAAGAACAATTTGATGATAAATTCAATATAAAGGTATTACCATTCGATAATACTTGGTTTGATGGGATTCCCATGTCATCAGAAAAGATACAACAATACCGAAATACAAATCCAAGAGATTTCTCAGATTTATTTAGATTGATTCTACTTTATCAGTTCGGTGGAAGTTATATTGATACTGATGATTTGTGTATTGGTCCAATTACTTCACCAAAAAATACTATTTGTAGAAGTTATGACCCACATACTTCATTTTATAATAAGATAGAACCCGATGGATGTGTTCCTGGCTTTACAAGAGAGATACGAGGATACGATGAAATCCCTATGTTTCCACGAAATGATTGTTGGCAAAATTGGGAATCAAAATCTCCATTTATTTGGGATATGTTGAATAATCAAAAGTTTCAACAAAACGAAGGTGTAGTTTGGATTGGTGGTGATTTTTCATGGCAATCCATTACAAATGAAACTTGTTTAAAATGGTTACCAACTCATAAAGTAGATTGGAACTTTGGTTTAACCTTACTTTACCTATTTGAAGATTTTGTTTCAGCTTCTTCTTTTTGGGATAGATGTCATCATGGTGGAGAAATGTGTGATATTTGGTTAAAATTACCAAATGTAAAAGAACAAGGATGGGGATTTTACAAATGTAAACAAGAAGTTGGATTAGAATTTTACAAAACTATAATGGATACTTACCCCTATGTATCTCACTTATGGTTACATTCTAAAAACGAAAAGAAAGAATGGCTAGAAGAAATTGATGAGAGCAAAGAGTATTCTATCTCAACATGGATATTAAATAATGTAAGGAAAAGAATAAATGAGTGGTAATAAGTTTTCGGTAGTGATACCAACGATGTGGTATAGTGATAAAACTCACAGAAACCTATCTAATTTGAACGATTGTGATGATGTTGGGGAGATTATACTAATTGATAATAATACCTCCTTAAAACCGAAATATATCGATGATTTAAAAAAGGTAAAATACTTGCCACAAAAAGAAAACATTTATGTAAATCCTGCTTGGAACTTAGGAGTTAGAGAGAGTGTATATACATATATATGTATATGTAATGATGATGTTATTTTCAATACTGATATTTTTGAATTTATAAGACCTCATATAACATCGGGTGTGTACGGAATGTGGACAGGTAACTATTATGGAGAGGGAGTGAATCTTCCTTATGAAATCAAACCTATCGATTATCGTCCTTGGGGATGGGGATGTTTATTTTTCATTTACAAAGCGAATTGGGTAGAAATTGATGAAAGATTGAAGATTGCTTGTGGAGATGATTGGTTAATCCACCACTCAAAAGGTGGTGGATACCAAATCCACAATTTAGATTTGGGTGGTGATGAGATATCAGTTACTACAAGAAGAGGTGAATTTTTTGGACAACAACAAGAAGATATAAAATTATGGGAGTCTCTATATTAACACTTACATACCAAAGACATTGGTTATTAGAAGAAGCAATTCACTCTTATCTTAAACAATTAGATGGATTTTGTGAAAATTCTGAGATGGTTGTTATAAATGATAGCCCTCTTGTCAAATATGAGTTCGAACATCCTAATGTTAGAATTATCAATTTAGATGAAAGATTTTCTTCAGTTGGTAAAAAGTTAGAGTGGGGATTTACTCAATGTAAGTACGATTGGATATATCGATTGGATGATGATGATTTATTATCACCATGGGCTCTAAAAATAAATGAACAATATAGAAACGAATATCCTGATAAAGAAGTTTTAAGAGACCAGAAACATTATTTCTTTTCTCACAACAAATACCAAGGGTTAGGTGATAGTATTAACAATGGAAATTGTTATCACAAAAATTATATTAAGAGAGTTGGTAATATTATAGATAAATCAATTGGTGAAGATAATTGGTTAACATTTCACAATGGAGCAAATATGCATATAGGAGATGTTGGTAAATACACTATGATATATCGTTGGGGAATGTCAGTTTATCACATATCAGGTATGGGTGATAGACCTAACGAAGAAATTTATGAAATTACTGATAGAACAAATACCGAATCGGGTATAATTAAATTACATCCTCACTTTAAAGAAGAGTATTGGGAACAACTCCCACACTAAATTCATTTTTTTTGTTAAATAATAAAAGTACTTATGATTTCACAATTATTAAATATTTTGGAACTAAACAAGTTTTATGGTAAATCCCATAATATTGACATTGCCAAAGGTAGATATGAATTACCTTCCGATTGGAAATCTACAATAGATGTAATTAAACGAATGTGGTATGGCAGAAAAAGTAAAAATTGATATAGATGCAGTAATCAATACCGGAGATTCCTTACAAAAACTTCGTGACTTAAAGAAAGCTCAAAGAGAAGTTGTTGCAGGTTCGGCCGATTTTAATAAACTTGCTGCAGCAATTCGTGATACTGGAGATGCATTAGATTCTTCTGCAATGTCTGCAGATGATTTGAAAGGTACTCTTGAGGGTGCACCAGGTCCGGTAGGTCAATTATTCAAAGGATTAAAACAAGTTGAACTAGCAACAAAATCATGGGGTTTTGCTTTAAAGGCAACTGGTATTGGTTTAATAGTTGGTTTAGTTGGTATGTTAGTTGCTGCATTCTCAAAGACGGAAGATTCCATGAAAAAGATGGAACCGTTATTTATTGTGTTTGAACAATTATTCCAAGGTATAGTTAGTGCATTAGAACCAGCAATAGAACAATTTACTCAATTGGCTTTAGATGTAATGCCATTAGTAACTTCTGCATTCAAATATGTTTATTCAGCAATTGGTGCACTTTTACAATCAATAGGTAAATTAGGTTCTGCAATTTCTAAATTATTCAAAGGTGATTTTAAAGGTGCTTGGGCAGATGCTAAGTCATCAGTAACTGAGTTTGGTGATAACTTTACTCAAAATGTTGACAATTTTGAGAAAGGTACAAAGAAGATGACCAAAACTCAAAAAGAAAATCTAAAAGAACAAGAAGATGCTGCCAAGAAAGCTTTAGAAGAAAAGATAAAGAGGATGGAGGCAGAGGATAAATTAGATGAGGCACGATTAAAGAAATTAAAAGAAGAAGCACTAACACTTGCTCAAACTGAACAAGAAAAGTTAGATGTAGAAAGAAAATTTGCAGAGTTGGCACAACAAGCTAGATTGAAAGATTTAGATGATAGAATGGCACTCTACAACAAAGATTCATTAGAATATAAAGCATTACAAGCAGATAAGATTAATGCAGAAGCAGATTATGTTTCACAATTAAGAGGATTTACTGAACAACAAAATAAGATAAACGAAGATGCTAAACAGAAGGCAATAGACGAAGCAAAGAAGAAAGCAGAAATCGAAAGAGGTATTCGTTTAACTGAATTACAAGCTCAGTTAGAAGATTTAGATAGAGAAAATAAATTATATGATTATGATTTTGAACAAGATTTAGAAAGATTAGCTCAACAAAGAGAAATCTTAAATCAACAAGAACAAACTGAACTTTCTAATGAAGAACTTACTGAATTCCAAAAAACTGAAATCAGAAAGAAATTTGCTGATGCAAGACAAAAGATTACTGACGAAGAAGTTGCTAGTGAAAAGGCTGCAAGAGATGCTAAGTTAGCAATTCAAGAACAATATATTGATTTGACAGGACAATTTGGTCAATTATTAGGTCAAATAGCAGGAAAGAACAAAGCATTAGCAATAGCAGGAATATTAATTGAAAAGGGAGCAGCAATTGCTAAAATCATTACACAAATGAAGACAATTCCTGCAATATTACCTCCTGGTGTTCCTAACCCTGCATATATTCCTTCAAGAATCACTGCAGGATTATCAATTGCATCAGTTATTGCTGCTAGTATTCAAGGTATTAAACAAATAAACCAAGCGGGTGCAAGTGTAGGTGTTGGGGGTGGTGGTGGTGGAGCCGTTGGTGCACCACCGGTATTTGCATCACCACAAGGAATGTCAGCACCACAAGTTCAAACAACACCAGGTGCAACTCCTCAAACACAACTTGCTGCAACAATAGGTAAATCACAAGAGAGACCCATGAGAGCATATGTGGTATCGCAAGATATTTCCTCAAATCAGGCGTTAGATAGAAGAACAAGTGCTGCAGCTACTTTTGGAGGATAAAATAAAAAATCGTTGTTAAATAATAAAAGATTATGAATATGTACGAAGAAGATTTAGAACTTTTTGAACTCATCATTGAAGATGATGATATCGAAGCTGGAGTTTTTGCAAATTCATTTGTTGAAACACCAGCAATAGAAAGGGATTTCGTATTTTTTAATAAACAAAAAGTAGATTTCCAATCAGTAGATGATGAGAAACGATTAGTGGCAGGGCCTCTACTTATTCCAAATAAAAAGATTGCTCGTATGGATGAGCAATTAGGAATATATAATGTATTTTTCAAACCATCTACAATTGAAGCCATTGCAAGAAAGTTCATGAAGAACAAATATAATGGTGAAGTAACTGTTGACCATGAAAGAAAAGTAAATGATGTTTACTTAACTGAATCGTGGATTATAGAACAATCGGGTAAAGATAAATCAAATTTATATGGTTTTACGTTGCCAAAGGGGACCTGGTTCGGTGTTTACAAGGTGGATAATGATAAAGTATGGGAAGAGGTAAAAGCCGGTAAATACAAAGGATTTTCAATAGAAGGAATCTTCGAACATAAAAAATCTACTGAAAGATTTTCACAATTGTTTACAAAAGAAATAGATACTCTTAATGATAACGAATCAGAGGTTTTACTTTCTTATATCAGAAACTTGGTAAAAAAAGATTTAAGATATAAAAAAAAAGAACATATAGTAATGGAAAGTTATTCTGATTATGGAGAAGGAATCAAAAATAACGCAAAGAAGGTATTGGAGTATGTTGATAAGAATGGATGGGGAAGTTGTGGAAGTGGCATTGGAAAAGCGCGAGCGAATCAACTTGCTAAAGGAGAACCCATCTCTTTGGATACTATCAAGCGAATGTACTCATATCTTACACGACACGAAAAAGACCTCGAAACTTCTCAAAGTTATGGAGATGGATGCGGAAAATTGATGTACGATAGTTGGGGTGGTAAAGCTGCCTTAGGATGGTCAAGAAATAAGTTAAGAGAATTGGGTGAATTAGGAGATGAATAGTAATACGGCACATAACAAAATTTTAAAGTTTGCTCCAATACAAGTAAGTATGAGTGAGTTTAGAAGAATGCTGAAAGAAGATGCTTCTCCATCAAATCCTATTAATGTATCTTGGATAAAAGAAAATGGTTCTATTACAAGACACGATATGTATTGGATTGAAGGACCTTTGGGTAATGGAATAGAAGGTGGTACAAATACAAAAAGAAGAGAAGGTATGGTTAACATACCCGTAGTAAATACTGATGGAGTGTGGAGAACACTTACATGGGATGGAATAACAAGGTTTAGATTTAACAACAAAACTTATACAATTAAATAATATGCCAATCAATCCAAAATCAGGTGAAACACAAGATGAGTTCATCTCAAGATGTATAGGAGTAGAAGTATCTGCTGGTAAAGAACAAGACCAAGCAACAGCGATTTGTTACTCGGTATGGAGAAAAGATAAAATGTCCAAATTATCAGGACAAGATAAAATTATAGAAAAATTAAAATTTGCAAGAGATTTCAAAGGAATAAACCTTGGTGAGAATTCTGAAGCTTGTTGGCCAGGATATATACAAGTAGGTACGAAAATCCTCGATGGAAGGGAGGTGCCAGATTGTAGAGGACCAGTCGAGATGGAAGAAGGAGTTTTACCAACTATTGATTCAACTTATCCGGGTGAACATTCAACTGGTTCGGTGGAAATGGAAGATGGAGAGATTGATATCTTTGGTTATCAAACTAAACAATTCTACATTTGTCCGGGTGCTATCGGTACTTTTGAAGATTTAAAATCTCAAACAAATTTAAACGAAGATACTATTGGAATGATTCGTTCAGCTGCTCAATTAGCTGATAATGTATTTAAGATTGAAAAAGATGCTATAGAATCAGGTTCTACAACACAAGAAAAATTAGATGAGGCTACGGTGATAGTTGCTGATTTCCAAGATTTAATCGGTGAGATTGAAGAAGAAGTTGGTAAAGATTATGATACATCTTACATGGATGGACATTTAGTAACAATAAAATCGTACATAAATGGATAATATATATACTATAATTGCAACCTTACTTGGTGCCTTGACCGGTGCTTCTGCTTGGAGATATTACGAAAAGAGAGCAATTAAAAAAGAAGAAGATGATAGATTTATCAGACATGATTGTCAATCAAGAATTTCTAAATTAGAAGCACTTTTAGAAAAAAGTTCTCAAGAGAAAGATGAGTTAAGAGTACAAATAATTAAATTAGTAGAAGAAGTTGCAACACTTCGTACTGAAATAAAATTTTTACAAGAAATAAATAATAGTAAAAAATAAGGATGGTATCGTTAGTAAAAGTTGAAGTAAGAAAAGGTGACTTAAATCAAGCTTTAAAAATATTTAAAAAAAGAGTAAACGCTTCGGGACATATAGATGAACTGAAAGAAAGAAGAGAATATACTAAACCAACAACTAAACGAAGATTACAAAAACAAAAAGCCATCAGAAATAGAAAATTAAACTCATTAAAAGAAAATAATCAATAATTTATTTTCTCTATATTTATAGATGTTAAATGAAGATTGCCATCTTTACTCAACAACTTTGTGTTTAAACCCAACCTTACGGGGTTGGGTTTTTTTATGCCCTTATTTAGAATTAAAATAAATTACAAAAAATATGAGAAAAAGTTTACGTTTTCTACAAGTTGGTTATATTTATACATATAGAAACAACTTAAAAAACAAAAAAGGTTTGGAGTTGTAAAAAAAAAGTTGTATATTTGTAAAGAAGGTTGGGAATGGTTCTCAACTATAAACTAAAAACAATTAAAAATTATGGCACTGATTATCAAACTTATTCCGGCATTCATTCTATCTCTTGTATTCTTCAAGGGATTTAGAAAAGTTCTTTACTACATTTTTGTAAAAAAATATTCAAAGTAAAATTGTAAAACAAAAGGGGAGGGAAACCTCTCCATATTAAATGAGAAAAATTATGGCAAAATCAAATCTTAAAAAACTTATTGGTAAGAATGCTCACTGGACTATCAATAAATCATTAGCAAGGGAAATCGGGTTAATAGAAACTCTAATACTACAACACATTATAGATTTACAATCTGTATGGTCACACTTACCAGATATATTTCAACCACAAAAAGAAATGGCAGAGGAATTGGGTATTACTGAACATGCTGTTAAAAATGCTATTCCTAATTTAAAGAAGATAGGTTTAATATCTGTGGAAAGAAAAAATGTGGGATATAAGAATTATTACAAAGTTAACGAAGAAGCGGTATATCTTTTAATTGAAAATCCTAAGTATTCTCAAGAAGATACCCCCCAACTCACTAGCGGGGTGGATTCAACTCACTGGTCAGTTGAGGGTATTAGTGAGGTGAAAACTAACTCACAGCGAGTTGAAAACGATACCACTAGCGAGGTGAATTCAACTTTGAGTGAGGTGGATTCAACTGGCCAGCGAGTTGAAAACTGTATCGCCATTACTAATAATAATACTAATAATAAATTAGAAAAAATAAATAAAAAAAATACTACTACTAGCAGTAGTGGGTCAATTAAAAATATTGCTGAGAAGATATTAGATACACTTACAGATTATGATAGTGATATAATCAAATACAATAATGCAATAGAAGATTATAATGAACTTGGTGGTATAGATGGAATATCAGAGATTTTAGAATGGGATACTACTATAAAAAGTAATTGGGATAAAAGAATACAAAATGTATATGCTGTAAAATAAAAAAAGGGTGGAGACTGGCTCGAATCTCCACCCAGAGTAAATGAGAAAAATAAGGGGTGAAGGGAATTACCCCCAGCTATAATAACAAAAAATTACAAAAAATAACACGGAATTTTTAAAATCAATATTTATACACAGAGAAAATAAGAAAAATATGAAAACAACAACAAAAAAGAAAAGGGGACCGGTTACATACACCGAGTTACAACAAGGGGAACAAATGAAAAGAATTCAAGGTTATCCCCACTATTACATTACAAATTTTGGTAGAGTATTATCAACAAGACCAATGGGTAACACAACCCGACCATCAGATTTAAGAGAAATTTCTTTATCTTATGGTAATGAAAGATACTTCTATGCAAACATTTACAATGAGAATAATTACAGAACATCTTTAAGAGTGAATAGATTAGTTTATCAACATTTCAATACCAATGATGATTCTTTGAAAGAAGGATATGTTATTGACCACATTGACCATAATAAATTAAATAATCACATTGATAATTTAAGACAAATCACTCCCAGTGAAAATACATTACACTATCATAGAACCAAGAAAAACAAAGATGAATAAATTTTTAGAACACATCAAAATTGGTGATTGGGTTGAATCTTTGATTCATGTGATTACCTTGGGATACGGCGAACGTATTGCCACACTCATTGCGGTCGATTTGCTGGGGTTTAAATCATGTGGGTGTTGTAAACGTAAGGAATGGTTGAATCGTTTGACCAATCCAAAATATGATGGTATGTGTGGCGGAATAAAATTATTTTAATAACAAACAAAAAACAAAGAAAAATAAATTATGACATTTGAACAAACAACAGGCTCTCTATTCGGTTTAGATGGAGAAATTAAAGAAGGAAAAGTAGTTGATTTTAAATTACCAGAAGCGGTTCGTAAAGATTTAGAACCAGAAATCTTTTACTTTATAGATTTTACAAAGTTATCAAACGTAAATGAGTTAATTGTGGTACTTCAAGCATTAGGATTTGGATTATCTAATAAACATCCTCACTTTGATACATTACAAAAGTTTTTAGACTTAGATAAACCCGTAAAGTTAAAGTAATATGAATTGGGCAGATATATTCACACCAGAGGAATGGACAAACTTAAAGAATGTAATGAGTTCCATTCATCATCACATACCCGAAAATCACATGGGTAATATTTGGAATTGGTTTCAAAAAATCGGTAAACATAACAGGCCGAGACCTTGCTCATGTCAATCATCAGCAAAGTATTGGATTGAGGCAGTTAATACGATTAATAACTTTATAAAGGAACAAGTGTAATATGATAAAGGATATGAGTAACCAAGAAGTATCTGATAGGGTAGAAATACTTCACAAAAAACATTATATTTGGTTACTCCAAGCTGCAACCAATATTACAAAAAACAAAGAAGAAGCCCAAGATTTAATTTCTGATTTGTATCTTTACTTACTTCAAAAAGGCAATATT
>Ga0208161_1000244_pt1 | contig 31126 bp, 26 predicted proteins | sample CB_VirMetaG_3_FD_184538 | JGI IMG/M metagenome (GOLD analysis project Ga0208161, IMG submission 184538) | Freshwater to marine saline gradient viral communities from Chesapeake Bay - CB_1508_1S Viral MetaG (SPAdes) (version 4) | ecosystem: Environmental > Aquatic > Marine > Coastal | place: USA... | reverse complement strand
GAAATGACACGAAATCCTTTATTTTATCTTATCCTCGTCTTTGGTATCATTGCCATGATGAAGATAGTCTATAAATCCGACAATAATCGACAAATGCAATGTACTCAACGCATTTGTACCACACTACCTCAACTTCATCCCGATTGTAACAAATGACAATTCCTAATTTCAAATCTCAAGATGATTGCCAAGAGTTCTTGAATCTATTTGATGATCGTTGGCAAGTAAAGTTTGAACTGCTTAATCGTGTCAAGGATGATATGTTTCCCGGATACAACTGGGATCAAGTCCAAGGACAAACACTTGAAACTATCAATGACATCACACAGTCTCTTCTGTATGATGTAGAGTATACATTCAAAGAGAAACATCCAGACTACAAGACTGAGGACGATGACATTTTCATTCCTCGTGAATCATTCAAAGAAACTGTAAAAAAAGCAATCGACGAAGCATTGGAAAAGAATGACTGATAATGGCGAAGATAGTATTCCTATGTGGGTCTATGTTGCTGGCATAGGTATTATGATCTTTACAATATTCTGTTTTGGTATTATGTTACTTGGAATGCTTACATACTAAATATTGAAAATACGGAGAGTAAATGAATCCTGGTAGTATTCGCCCCGTCATCACAACGATGGCGGGGTATTTTATTGGAACGATGACAGTTGCACTTCCTGTGCTGATCGTGTTATTATTGTAGAGATATATAAGAGAGATATTCAAACAACATGAAAATTTTCCTGGATACTGCCGATACCCGTGAGATTCGTCACTACTATCAAACTGGACTTATTGATGGCGTGACAACAAATCCTTCTTTGATTATGAAAAGCGGTAGAAAACCTGATGATGTATATGAAGAGATTAAAGAGATTGGTATTCGAGATATCAGTATGGAGGTTGTTGGAACTCAACAACAAATGGTTGATGAGGGGATGAGACTTTTTGAAAAGTTTGGTTTCTGCACGACTGTGAAAGTTCCTTGTACAAGACAAGGAATTGGAGCATGTAAGAGATTGAGTGATGCTGGTATTAATGTTAATGTAACTCTTATTTTCTGTGCTGCACAGGCAATTATTGCCACAAGAGCAGGAGCAAAATATGTTTCTCCTTTTGTAGGAAGACTTGATGATCAGTCTGTTGCTGGTCTTGAAGTAGTTCGTTCTATCTCAGAACTCTATCGTATTCAGGGTGCTCCAACAGAAGTTCTTGCTGCTTCGATTCGTAGTGTTCAAAGAGCAGTAAGGTCTTGGTATAATGGTGCTTCTGTTGTTACAATGCCACCAAAAGTATTTGATCAAATGTATGATCATATTTTGACCGATAAAGGAATGGAGATTTTTGATAAAGATTGGGAAGCAGCAGGTCTAACTAAATAATCATAAGCCGCAAATGCTTATGCAAGTTCCACATTCACCCCAGCACTATCTCTTCAACTTACATACAACAAGTCCGGGAGAAGCAAAACGAATGTGGAGACAGAAGATAAAAGATAAATGGGATAATCAGTGTGCTTATTGTGGATCAGATGAGCACCTGACTATTGATCATGTAGTTCCAAGATCAAAAGGAGGTACAGATTTTACACGAAATGTTGTCTGTGCCTGCCACGATTGCAATCAAAATAAAGCACATACTCCTATGGAAGAATGGTATTCTTCCCAGGAGTTTTTTAGTATGGATAGATATGAAAAGATAAAGGAGTGGATGAAACCTGATCCACCAGCAAATCTTTTTATTTATCGTCCAAGGCGTAATAATGCTACCTGAATAAATATATAGAAAGAAAGGTTTTAGATAAATATAATGTCTGATATTAGGGTCAGAGTAGGACAAGAAAATTCTGTAAAAGTTATTGCTTCCCAATCTGGACCTAAGGGTAATACTGGGTCACAAGGAACCGATGGTACTCAGGGTACTGATGGTACTCAGGGAACTACAGGTGCTGGTACTCAAGGTACTGATGGCACACAAGGTACTGATGGAACCCAAGGTACTGATGGAACCCAAGGAACCACAGGTACTCAAGGTACTGATGGTACTCAGGGAACTGACGGTACTCAGGGAACTGACGGTACTCAGGGAACCGATGGTACTCAGGGAACTACAGGTGCTGGTACTCAAGGAACTGATGGTACTCAGGGAACTGACGGTACTCAAGGTCTTGATGGAACCCAGGGAACTACAGGTGCTGGTACTCAAGGAACTGATGGTACTCAGGGAACTGACGGTACTCAGGGAACTGACGGTACTCAAGGTCTTGATGGAACCCAGGGAACTACAGGTGCTGGTACTCAAGGAACTGATGGTACTCAGGGAACTGACGGTACTCAAGGTCTTGATGGAACCCAGGGAACTACAGGTGCTGGTACTCAAGGAACTGATGGAACCCAAGGTCTAGATGGTACTCAAGGTCTTGATGGAACTCAAGGTACTGATGGTACTCAGGGAACTACAGGTTCTGGTACTCAGGGAACTGATGGTACTCAAGGTACAGATGGTACTCAAGGTACAGATGGTACTCAGGGAACTACAGGTGCTGGTACTCAGGGAACTGATGGAACCCAAGGTGCAGATGGTACTCAAGGTACAGATGGTACTCAGGGAACTACAGGTGCTGGTACTCAGGGAACTGATGGAACCCAAGGTGCAGATGGTACTCAAGGTACAGATGGTACTCAGGGAACCGATGGTACTCAGGGAACTACAGGTGCTGGTACTCAAGGTACTGATGGCACACAAGGTACTGATGGTACTCAAGGAACTGATGGAACCCAAGGAACCACAGGTACTCAGGGAACTGATGGTACTCAAGGTACTGATGGAACCCAAGGAACCACAGGTACTCAGGGAACTGATGGCACTCAAGGTACTGATGGCACTCAAGGTACTGATGGCACTCAAGGTACTGATGGCACACAAGGTACTGATGGTACTCAGGGAACTGACGGTACTCAGGGAACTACAGGTGCTGGTACTCAAGGAACCGATGGTACTCAGGGAACCACAGGTACTCAAGGTGCAGATGGAAACTTTGGAGGAGCAACATTTGATTACACATTTGATAATGGAACTACAGATGCAGATCCTGGTGATGGAAGATTAAGATTTAATTCTACAAATTTATCGAATCCTTCTTTAGTACTTTATATTAATGATGCAGATGATAATAATATCAATATTGACACATTCTTACGGACAATTGATGATTCCACATCTTCCATTAAGGGTCATTTTAGGATATCAAAACGTTTAGACGCTAGCGTTTATACCATTTTTACTATTGATAGTTCTATAACAGAGGAAACTGCTTATTTTAAAGTTCCCTGCACACGTCTTAATGGTCAGACTAGTTATAGTAATAATGATGATATAATTATCACTTTTGCCAGAACTGGTGATATAGGTGATGATGGTACTCAGGGAACCACAGGTACTCAGGGAACTGGCGGTACTCAAGGAACCGATGGAACTCAAGGAACCACAGGTACTCAAGGAACCGATGGAACCCAAGGAACCGATGGAACTCAAGGAACCACAGGTACTCAAGGAACCACAGGTACTCAAGGAACCGATGGTACTCAAGGTACAGATGGAACCCAGGGAACTGATGGTACTCAGGGAACCGATGGAACTCAAGGAACCACAGGTACTCAAGGAACCACAGGTACTCAAGGAACCGATGGTACTCAGGGAACCGATGGAACTCAAGGAACCACAGGTACTCAAGGAACCACAGGTACTCAAGGAACCGATGGTACTCAAGGAACCGATGGAACTCAAGGAACCACAGGTACTCAAGGAACCGATGGAACTCAAGGAACCACAGGTACTCAAGGAACCGATGGAACCCAAGGAACCGATGGAACTCAAGGAACCACAGGTACTCAAGGAACCGATGGAACTCAAGGAACCACAGGTACTCAAGGAACCGATGGAACTCAAGGAACCACAGGTACTCAAGGAACCGATGGTACCCAGGGAACTACAGGTGCTGGTACTCAGGGAACTGATGGGACCCAAGGTCTAGATGGTACTCAAGGAACCGATGGTACCCAGGGAACTACAGGTGCTGGTACTCAGGGAACTGATGGAACCCAAGGTCTAGATGGTACTCAAGGTCTTGATGGTACCCAGGGAACTATAGGTGCTGGTACTCCAGGTGAAGATGGTCCTGGTTTAAGGTTTGATATCGGTATAACAACAACAATCTATCATTCGGCTTCTAATGATATCGATGGTTTTGTTGCCGTTGCAAAATCTTTCCCATCAACAGCAGGAAAAACTTATGAATTACTAAGCATACATGCTGCAAATATATCTCCCGCAGATGTTTATTTTACCTCACATGTTGATTTCAATACTGGAAGTAATACTTGGAATGGTGTTCCTTTAACTAATAAGGTATTAGTTCCATACCAAGGAGCACTTGAAGTTATCGATCAGTCATTGGTCATGAACCCTCAAGACAAATTAAGATTTGCATCCTTTGTTGGAGTAGGAACCACTGCTGCCGGAGTCAATAATGCTTTAGATTGTTGGGTTACTTATAAAGAAAGAACTGATACAACTTATGTTGGAATTGCAGCATCTATAGGAGTTACTGGAATTCATACTGTATTTACGGCAAGTTCAAATCCATTCTCATTAAATGTAATCAATTTGACAAATTATAGTGATATTTTGGATGTAGATGTTTCTGTTTCTATTTTTAGATTAGGAACAATCAGACAAGGTTATCTTGTCAAAGAGTTGACAATACCACAGAATAGTGTGGTTCAAATTCTACAAAAAGAAAAAAGAATTGAACCAACGGATGCAGTTGTTGTTGAGGTTGGAGTTACAAGTTCAATATCAGTTAATCTTTCCGGAAGATATATAACTTGATGTGAATATTATTTTTGATGTTTAATATTAAAAAGGGGGAGTTATTTCCCACTGTATTTTACAGTTCTAATATTTTTGATGAAAAAGAAAATGAAAAATATAAAAATTTTTTGATTGATCTATCTAAAAAAACTTCTGGAAAGATAAGAAGTAATAGAGGTGGATGGCAAAGTGATACTGATCTCTGGAATCAAGAAATTTTTAAACCACTCTTAGAAAAGACGACAATTATTGCACAGAATATTATTGCGGATATAAGTAAAAAAACACCACAAATGGTTATTAGATCCATGTGGGGAAATATTAACCCAAAAGGAGGAATGAATTTTTCTCATGTTCATCCATCTGGTTGGATGAGTGGAGTATATTATATACAATTATCAAAAGATAATAATTCAATCATGTTTGAGGATCCACGACCAGCAAGAATGATGGATTTCCAAAGAAGTTGTTTAATTAAAGATGAGTATTTTACACATCAGGTAGAGATTGGAGATTTACTTTTATTTCCATCCTGGCTTCCACATTCTGTTGTACCAAACACATCAGACGAAAATCGTATTTCCATTTCCTTTAATATTGAGTTATTAGTATGAGCGTTTTAATTGCACTGCCTTGTTATGGCGGACTTGTTAGTGATAAAACTGCCAAGGGATTGTTTAATCTTGGCAAAGATTTGAGATCAAATCAAATTGATCATGGTTTGATTACTCTTGCAAATGAGAGTCTAATCACAAAAGGTCGATCAAGGATTGCCAATTTCTTTATGAATAATACTCAATATGAGTATGTAATGTTTATTGATGCTGATGTTGGATTCACTTCTGAAGATGTATTAAAACTTCTATCACATCAAAAGGATATTGTATGTGGCGCATATCCAATGAAGAGTATTCCATTACAATACAATTATAATATCTCTCAACCACCGGTAGCAGAGAATAGTTTGGTAAAGATTGAAAGTATTGGATTTGGTTTTGCTCTTATTCACCGTAGAGTATTTGAAAAAATAAAAGAGAACTATGAAGATCTAAAATATATTCCTGCACAGGGGCATTCTACCTATCCAATTACTGAAGCAGAATATTATAATTCATATCACTATTTTAATGAATTGAAAAAAGACATGAGTTATCTTCCAGAAGATTTTTCGTTCTTTGAAAGAGCAAAGAGTGTTGGATTTACCGCATGGTTAGATACAACAATTCGTTTGTGCCATGTTGGTTCTCATGTATTTCAGGAAATAAATATAGAAAAATAGAGTGTTATAAATGGCTGGCGTATTTGGTTTAAAGACGACATATAAAAAACAAATTAAGGATATTTGGACTTCTTATGATCCTCAGTATGGTTATATATTTTCTTCTTCAACCGAAATTGACCAGTATGATTTTAACAATAGTACTACTAAACTTAGCGATATAAGTTTATCTCTTCAACAATCTTCCATTTCTGGAATGGTTGGTAAAGAACATGCTTATGCTGTTGGTGGATATTCTAGTTTAGTTAGTCCAAACTATATATCCAGCGTTGATAGAATTGATTTTACAACTCATGCTCGTGCTTCTGTAAGTGGACTTGATACTACGAATTGGTGGACAAGTAATAGAGTTAATGCTCAAAATGCAACCATGTCAACAATCAAATATGGATATGGAATGGCATGTCATGGTTATAGTAGTAATCATTTGGGTAGTGGAATTGATAGAGATAATGCTCTCGTATATTCCACTTCCAATGAAACAGTATCTAGTCCTATTTATTTCCCAAGTCCAACACCAGAAGGGATGTTTTTGACCCAGACTGCTGCTGTTGAAGCACCAAATCAATCTAAATTTGAGTTTGGATATATTTCTGGTGGTTATGGCAGAATACCCCCATCTAACCCCCATGCATATCGAAATATTATTAGAAAACTTGATTTTTCATCCAAAGTAGTTTCTACTTTACCTGGTGTTTTATCAAATATTAAAGCAGAACATAGTGGTGCAAGTAGTAAAGAACATGCTTATTTTTTTGCTGGAATGGGTCCTTCCGGATCATGGAACTCAGTAAACAAGATCGAATTTAGTAGCGATACAGTGTCTCCCTCGACTTCATTTCCAGTTAATCTTAGAAATGGTGGAGCATTTCCGGATGGAAATAATTTTGCTTACGTTGTTGGCGGAAAACCAACTTATAATGCTCCCAATAATACAACAAATATTTACAGATTTGATTATTCAAATTCCACTTATACCTTAGGAACCGAAAAAATATCTGCCGAAGCAGCAGCGGTAACAGCATTTGCAGAATCGCCAAGAAAACCAATCACTAGATTTTCAACCATTTATACTGCTAAAAATGGAAATCCAATTTCACAATCTTATGGTTACTTTGCCGGTGGGTTTGCTCCACCTCAGGTTTGCACCATTGACCGCATTGATTTTTCTAGTGAAACTGTAGTAGGACCACCAGTTCATGGAGCAAATTTAACTCAAGCAAGAAATAATTTAGCAGCAGTTTCTAATTCCAATTATGGATATTTTGCTGGTGGTTTTGCCCCACCTTTGGTTAATCTTATTGATCGACTTGATTTTTCTAACGAAACAGTAGCAGTACCTACAGTAGGAAATGGGTTAAGTCAACAAAGAACTAATCTTTGCGCACTTTCCAATTCTAATTATGGTTACTTTGCCGGTGGTAATAATGGAGTTACGCGGTATTGCGTCATTGATCGTCTAGATTTCTCCAATGAAACAGTAGGAACACCACCAGGAGGATTAACTAAACCAAGAAGTGCATTAACAGCACTATCTAATTCAAATTATGGTTACTTTGCCGGTGGCAATGATGCGGTGAGTTATTTTAATACTATTGACCGAATTGATTTTTCTACCGAAATTGTGGCAGTGCCTCCAGTAGGAAATGGGTTAGATAAAATAACAGAAGGTTTAACAGCAGTCTCTAGTTCTAATTATGGTTACTTTGTTGGTGGTTCTAGTCCAACAATTCCAGGTGACACTTGTGCCATTGATCGTTTAGATTTTTCCAGTGAAACTGTAGTAGGACCACCAGTTCATGGAGCAAATTTAACTTTAAAGAGACGATACTTAGCAGAAAGTTCCAATTCCAATTATGCTTACTTTGCTGGTGGTTATAATGGAACTACGTGGTATTGCACCATTGACCGTATTGATTTTTCCAGCGAAACAGTAGCAGTACCTTCAGTAGGAAATGAATTAACTCAAGCAAGATATGGTTCAGCAGGAGTCTCAAACTAACTGATAAATAATCAAAACTACATTATTCTATATGAAATCTGGTGCGACTGAAAGTTCTTTTCATTATCTTTCTCAACATTATACTTTTCCAGAAAATGTTGATGTGCAGAGAACAACGCATGAAATTATAAAGTCAGATAAAAAATATAAAATTATCTGGGCACATGATAATTGTGACCAGATGGGACACAAAGATCTTCCACAACATGTGGATAAAGTTGATGGAATCGTTTGCGTTTCAAATTGGGAAAGGGAGCAGTTTATAAAGTATAACAGAGCACCAGCAGAGAAACTTCATGTTATTCCAAATGGAGTGCATGAGATGTTTCGTCCATCTGGAAAACCAAAGTCAAAGACTTGTATTTTCTTTTCGGCACCACACAAAGGAGTTGCTCCTTTGGTTCCTATTTGGAAAGAAGTTATTAAGCATCATCCAGATGCAAAACTCAAAGTATTTTCTTCCATGTCTCTTTATGGAGATATTCAACCAGGCGAAGGGGATAATGAAACTGTCACTGGACCAAATGGACTAGAACCATCACCATTTATTCCTGTTTATAAAGAACTTAAAGAACTTCCTGGTGTCGAATATTCTCCTTGTATTGATAGAGAAGAACTTCTTTCTCATATTCAGGATGCTGCTTTTTATATCCATCCTAATGTCTGGGAGGAAACCTTCTGCGTGTCTTTGGCAGAAGCAATGTCTTGTGGATGCTTTCCTATTACAACAGGCATGGGAGCACTTCCAGAGACTTCTAACTGGATGGGTAAATATATTCCAATGTCAGGACAGAATACTTTAAGAGGTTGGATTCCTGATGAAACTTTTCATAAAAACTTTGCCGAGGAAGTAATTCGTGCTCTTTCGGCATTTGATAAGGTTAGAGATGAATATAATGATATATCAAAAAAAATATCAATGTATGCCACAAAAAATTATAATTGGAAAATAATATCAAATAAATGGAAATATTATATAGATGTTATAACAAAAAAAATTCCAATTTTTATTTTTGAAAGAATGACTATGGATGAAATTATTTTTAATAATGTTTATATTAAAAATGATTATCAAATTAAAAATTTAAAATCTACTGATGTTGTAATTGATATTGGAGCACATCGCGGATCTTTTTCAAAATTGTGTCTTGATCTTGGATGTAAAAATGTTGTTTCTTTTGAACCAGAAAAAGAAAATTATAACTTATTACAAAAAAATTTGGAAAGTTATTCCGGTGTTAGAACTTTTAATATGGCAGTCTATGGACACAATGCTAATGAAGTAGATCTTTATTCATATCCAACAAAGTGGAATACTGGTATGAATACATTATACAATATTAAACAAGAAGGATATAAAAATTATTCGATTCAAAAGGTACGGTGCATATCTTTAGATGATATTTTAAATCAATTGGAAAGAGTGCGATTAATAAAAATAGATACAGAGGGATCGGAGTTTGAAATTATTATGAACTCGAAACTTCTACATAAAGTCAATGAAATTGTTGGGGAATTTCATAACAACGTAACTTCAAAATTTAACATCAATAATTTAGTTTCATTCTTAAAAAATAAAAATTTTACAATAGACCTTGAATGGGAAAATGATTGTTCCGGATTATTTTTTGCCAAAAACAACAACCTAAATAAATCAAGTTGACATCATAATTTAACGGAGTTTTATGTCTGATAATTACAATGAATTTGCACTGGCTAAAGCAGAAGATGTTTTAGATGAAGAAAAAAATAAAGAATTTACATTAAAAGCTCTTTCTGAATGTAATCGTTGGAGAGCATCTGAAATTGAATTAGCACAGGGAAGATCAAATTTCCAAATTGAAAAGTTTATTATTCATGACAACTTTACAATTCCATCGGCATTTAAAGCAGCAATTATTAATAGAAAGTCTGTTGCCGAAGGATTACTTTCCAGCATTCAAGAAGCAAAAAAACATGCTAGGGAATTTCATTTCAAATGGGAAGGTAAAGATAAATCAAAACCAATTTGGTGGAAAACCAGAGATGGTGGAGAAGAACTTTGTTGGTATGATATTGACGAGTTTCATTTTCATCGTTTTATTGATGGATTGAATTCTGGGTTCAAGGCACAAATTGATGAACTATCTTTTTTCGATAAAGTTATTGAAAGACTTATTGAGTTAAATGGTGGTCATCCTCCAACCAAAGCAGAATTTGATGCCGACCAACCAGTTTATTGGGAAAGAAGATTTGCAAACCAAGCACTTGATGATTTACTAGCAGCACAAACTGGTGTGTCAGGTGGAAATATTCGTTCTATGAGAAGAGCAACGGCACCAACTGTTCTTGATGATGATGTTAATAGAATTAAGGAAGGATATGCTGACCCAACAAACGCAAGGGAATTCCTTGAGAGCCTTCAAAAGCATGTTGCTTCTGGCATTGAAGAAATCAGTGGGATGACAGAAAAACTTCTTGGGGGTAAAGAAGAAACAAAGCAATTAGAACAAGAAAAGGTACCACTTTTTAATAACGATCTACGCCAGTAATTAAATGCCAGGAGATATATTCGGTCTCAGGACAAATAGTAGTAAATTATATGACAAACAAGTAGACAATACTTGGCCGGAGTCTGCTAACTATGGTTACTTTGGTGGTGGTTCTACTCCAGGACCTGTTGTTTGTACCATTGACCGTATTGATTTTTCTAATGAGACTGTATCACTACCTGGATCATCATTAACTAGAGCAATCACTAATACAATATCAACTTCCGGTTCCGATTATGGTTATGGTTATTTTGGTGGTGGTTTTCCAGGAGTTGGCGTTACGGATGAAGTTGACCGTATTGATTTTTCTAATGAAACTGTAGCAGTACCACCAGTAGGAAGTCAATTAACTCAAGCAAGAAATGCTTTAGCAGGAGTTTCTGGTTCAGATTATGGTTATTATGCTGGTGGTCGTGATCCTGCTCTTACTCCAGATCGTGTTTGCACTATTGACCGCATCGATTTTTCTAGTGAAACTGTAGCAGTACCACCAGTAGGAAGTCAATTAACTCAAGCAAGAAATGCTTTAGAAGGAGTTTTTAGTTCCAATTATGGTTACTTTGCTGGGGGTGACAATCCAATATCTGGCGGTTATAAAAATACTATTGATCGCATTGATTTTTTTACCGAAACTACAGTTGCACCAGGAAATAATCTAACTAAAACAATATCTACTTCCGCAGGAGTTTCTGGTTCAGATTATGGTTATTTTGCAGGTGGTTCTTCTCCACCTTATGTTTGCACCATTGATCGCATTGATTTTTCTAGTGAAACTGTATTAGAGATAGGAGGTACTTTATCTGTAAGTAGACAAGGTTCAGCAGGAGTTTTTAGTTCCAATTATGGTTATTTTGGTGGTGGTTTTGACGGATCACGTTTTTGTACCATTGACCGCATTGATTTTTCTAATGAAACTGTAGTAGGACCACCAGTTCATGGAGCAAATTTAACTCAAGCAAGAAATTCTGTAGCAGGAGTTTCTGGCAGACAAACAAGAATAAGACGAACAACTGATAAAACTGGAAGTTCTGTCAGTGGATACGGTTTTTATTTGATGAACGGACTTCCTTCTGGAAGTGCTCCTGGGCAAAGAAATATAATCGATTATGCGACTGAAACTCAAACTACCCCACCAACAGATATGGCTGGTACAGCACAACCTCATGGTAGTATATTTACAAGTATTGATTATGGATATCAAGTAAAAACCGGAACAACAATTTTGGATAGATATGAATTTAAGAATGATACTAGAAGTGCTTTAGATAAGCTTTCAGCAGCAGGAACAGGAAGTTCTTTTAGTAATAATCACTATGGATATTCTACCAGACAGAATGAAACGAATGGTAATAGATACGATAAATCAACAGATACTGATACAATTATAGCAAATATAATATCAGTATCCACAACTCGAACCCCAAGTGGTGTAGCTAATTTTTCTTCTCCTTATTATGGATGGTTTTCTATGGGACAAACTCCAGGATTACCTCCAGTTAGAGCGAGTATTATAGATCGTTTAGAATTTTCAACTGAAACAACTAGTATTGCTCCAGTTCCCACTACATATAGAGTACAGGGCACGGCTGGAGGTAAAGATCTTGTAGGAAGTTATGGATATATCTTTGGTGGTAATGGTCTCTATACTAGCAGTTATTTAAATGTAGCAAATAAATTTGATATGGAAACAGAAACATTTTCTCCAGGAGGGACATATTGTCCTGCTCCCGTAGGAAGAATGGATCTTACCGTAGGGTTATCCAAACATTATGGTTACATAGGACCTGGATACAGACCACCAACTACTCTAAATCGAATGGATAGGTATGAATTTTCCACAAATACTAGTACATCTCCATCAACAACAATGTCAAGTCCTTCTGTACGCGCTTCTCATTGTTTCCCATCAGACATTGCGGTCTAAATATAAAAAAGTGATAAGATAAATGGCAGGAGTATTCGGTCTTTCTGATTTTAGAGTAGAACAGTTAGAAGGTAATATAGATGAATCTGCCAACTATGGTTACTTTGGCGGTGGAATTGATGTTCAAAATACCCCAACTACTATTGTTGATAAAATAGATTTATTTAATGAGACTACATCAGCACCAGGTAATAACCTTCAAACTGCTTTTTCCTCTCTTACGGGAATTAGTAATTCATTATATGGTTATTTTGCTGGCGGATATAATCCTACAACTGGATATGTTGGAACTAATGTAATTTCACGTTTAGATTTTTCAAATGAATTATTAACATCTCCACTTACGGGAAGTCAATTAACTCAGGCAAGATGGGGATTGGGAGGAATTTTTAGTCCACAATACGGTTATTTTGCGGGCGGTCGTTCTAATCCAAATGCTTCTTTGGGACAAGTTTGTACTATAGATCGTATAGATTTTAGTAGTGAAACAGTAGCAGTTCCTCCAGCTCCTGCACCAAATCAATTAACGAGTGCTAGAGCAACTTTTGCTACTTTCAACACCAGTGATTATGGTTATTTTTTTGGTGGATCTTCTCCACCTTATAATTGTGTTGTTGATCGATTAGATTTTTCTAATGAAACTACATCAGCACCAGGGAATAATTTACCAATTGCTAAATCTGGTCAGGGATCAGTCTATACAAAAAACTATGGATATGCAGCTGGTGGACAACATCCGCCAAATGCATTTATTTGTACAATAGATCGTTTGGAATTTTCTAGTGAAACTATAGGGGTGGCGCTAATAGGTTTTACTGAAGAGCGTAATACATGGAGTGGAGTTAGTGGGTTAGATTATGGTTATTTTGCTGGTGGATTTCACCCACCATCTTTTGAATATAGTAAGATTACTCGTCTTGATTTTTCAAATGAAACTACATTTGCACCAGAAGCTCCATCAACATTTAATTTGCCAGCAGGTAGAAATGAGTTGGCATCATTTAGTGGTGGAAAATCAGTAAATTCTAGGATTAGAAAATCCACTGATAAAAACGGAAAAAGCATAAGTGGCAAATATGGATATTATGGTGGAGGGGAACTTCCAGGTTTTCCTTATCAAAACATAGATCGGATGGAATATGCAACCGAAACGATGACAACGCTTCCTATTGATGCTCAGTTAGCTCAACGTAGATCTGAACTTTCTGCTGCCGGAAATAGTAACTATGGATATTTTATAGGAGGACTTTCTAAACCCCAAGCTAGTTCCAAAATAGATCGAATGGATTTTAGTAATGAAACTTTAACTGATAATCTTTCATTGAATCCTCCAGCTTTTGGCGGTTCTGGAATTAAAAGAACAACATCACTTGCAAACAATAATTATATTTACACTGCTGGTGGTGCTGGACCCGCTGGAGGAGATGATGATGAAGTTACAAGAATGGATTTGTCCACAGAAGTATTAACTTCTAGAAATATGTTAACATATGACAGAGCATGGATGTCTTCACTTAAGACCCCAAGTTATGGATACTTTTGTGGAGGAGAAGGACCTCCTCCATTTGGGGGATCGGAGAAAAGCACATATGATAGGTTAGATTTTTCCACAGAATCAGTAAATAATTCTGGTTTTATGATTACAAAAAGACAAGAATTTGCATCATTTCAAAGTCCCGAATATGGATATGTGGCAGGTGGTGGTGGATGGCCCACATATCAATGTCGTATAGAAAGACTAGATTTTTCTTCTGAAACATTTAGTTATACAACAAATTCTATGCCAGAGGGCAGGGAAGGGTTGAATGCATTCTGCAATGAAAATTTTGGATACATTGCCGGTGGATGGAGTCCAGGAAGTAGAAGTGTAATTGATAGAATGGAATTTTCAAGTGAAACTATGTCATTGCCTGGAGTGCAGTTGCAAAAAGGAAATTCTTATTGGGCAGCAACAGTTTCTGATAATGGAATAACTCATACTTAACACATAAATACTGAAAACTATATTATTCTATATGGATATTTTACTTGGAAAAATATTAATTCAACGCAATGTTGTAACAAAGGAAGGATGTAAATATCTAACTGATTATGTAAAAAAATCACCCAAAGATAGAATGGGTGTTTATGATGCAGAGAAATCAAATGATACTAGACAAGATGAGCACAAAATAGATCCTAAAGTAAGAGATGTTTTGTGTGCTGATATAAGTCCAATTATAACAGAAGTTCAATGTCTTTATGAAGACATTGTTAAAAATGTGATTAATCCATTTTATCAATTTAAAGTCAAGGATAGTGAAATACCACAGTTCCTTTATTATGAAAAAGGTGGACACTATAAACCTCACTATGACGGCGAAGGATTATGGACAAATCCTGATGGAACACAACAATGGAAAAAGACTATTGATAGAGACTTATCAACGGTTCTTTTTTTAAATGATGATTTTGAAGGTGGGGAATTTGTTTTTCCTGCATGGAATATTAGTATAAAACCAGAACCGGGATTGTTTATTGCCTTTCCATCAACACATCATTATCTTCATGGTGTTCAACCAGTTATTTCTGGAGAAAGAATCGCAAGTGTTTGTTGGATGAGAGTTGAAGGTGTTCCAACAAAAGAAGATCAGGATAAAGCAATATCGGAAAAGTATGGAATTCAAGCTTATTGATTTAAAAGATTATAACATTTTTGATTTTTATCATAAGCATAGTCAGCACATGGACCACTCTTTCTAACATAATGCAAAAATAATTGCATAAACTGATCACCTTCTTTACATCGAAGAGGTGCTCTCCAGTGGGGAACTTTTATTCCAAGGTATGCTAATCCATGCCCAATAGGAGTTACTACTTTTCTTCTTTTTCCTTGAAGATCTTGAAGTTGTATAGGCCAATCTACTGTTCCATCTATATTCATAGTAACTGATACTTCGCAAGAAGGTCTATCAGTATGTCTAACCATAAAACCTTTATTATGATATGTTGTTGTAAACCAATATGATGGAATTAATTCTTCTCCAAGTATATTTTCAAGAATTGGTTTAACTCTACGAACCACAAAAACAGAAGATGGTGGAGCATAACAACACATTACTTTACCTCTTTCAGGATCATGGTGAGATTTTAATCCACCAAGATCATGAACAGCACCCATTAAGTTTTGATATTTGATTTGTATTGCTTCTGTTGGTGAAATAATATTAGGTAGATAATGCCATCCTCTTTTTTCAAAGTTTGATATTGTTTTATTTTTTAATCCAAATATTTTCATTAATATTATTAAAGTAATATATTATGTATCCTTCAACCCTAACAAAGGTATTCTACTTATATTTGGATCACTTGTCAAGGGGTTGTTTTTTTGCTATAATAAAATGTAGGATTGTTTTATATGGATGATATGAATTTTTCTCAGTATGCTTTGAATTCTGGAGGAATTGTAGAACCTTTAATTATTCCATCCGAACATACTAATGGTACTGGCCTTTTCAATCCATCGGTTTTTGTTGATGGAAATGATATTTTTGTAAATATAAGGCACTGTCAATATACGCTGTACCATTCTGAAAAGAATAACTATGAGCATCAGTGGGGACCTCTTTTATATTTAAATCCAGAAAATGATATTTCTTTGACAACTACAAATTATTTTGGAATTTTGGATGAAAATTTAATTTTAACTTCATTTGATAAAATAGATACTTCTAACTTTGATAGAAAACCTTTATGGGAATTTGTCGGGTTGGAAGATTGTAGAATTGTTAAATGGGAAGAAAAATTTTATCTTTGTGGTGTTAGGAGAGATACAACTACAAATGGTGTTGGTAGAATGGAATTATCTGAAATCGATATTCCCAATTCATTTAAAGAAATTAATCGGCATAGAATACCTGTACCTGAAAATTCAGATAGTTATTGTGAAAAAAATTGGATGCCTATATTAGATCAACCATATCACTTTGTTAAATGGTCCAATCCAGTACAAATTGTTAAATATGACATAAAAACTAATACAACCAAAACAGTTTTTCTTGGTAATCTTAAAGAAAATATGATGCAAAATCTGAGAGGAGGATCTCAGGTAATGCCATATAAAGATGGATATATATGTATACACCATATTACATATCTTTTTCGTAGTGAACAAGATAGAAAAAATGCAACATATCGGCATGTATTTACTTATTGGGATAAGAATTGGAATGTTTTAAAACAATCTAAACAGTTTGATTTTATGGGAGCAAATATTGAATTTTGTTGTGGTATGTCTAAGTATAAAGATGATTATATAATTACATTTGGATTGCAAGATAATGCTTCTTATGTTTTAAAAATTTCTGAAGATGCGTTGGAGAATTTTATAAATGAATGAAAAAAATTATTTAATTGAATATATTCTAGATCCAGAAAATCCTGAAACTAATTTTAATTTAGCAACAGAATATTTTTCTATAGGGCAAACTGCTGCAGCAATTTCATTCTTTCTTAGATGTGCCGATAGATCTGGAGACGATTTAGACCTAGCATATGAGTGTTTACTTCATATTGGAACTTGTTTTGATCTTCAAGGAAATAGATTTGAACATGTTCGTTGCATGTATAAACATGCAATGTCTATTCTTCCAAAAAGACCTGAAGCATATTATAAACTCGCAAACTTCCAAAATTGGCACAACCAATATCAAGATGCATATTATTTGTGCAAACAGTCTTTAGAAAATTGTGATTTCGATTCACCTAAACTTAGATTAGAATGTGGATATCCAGGTAAGTGGGGTATTTTATATGAAAAGGTAGTATCATCTTGGTGGTGGGGAAAAACGGAAGAACATAAAGAAGGTCTTCTTGATTTAAGAAATATGTATTTCAATGATTTGGATGATTATCATAAAAATTTTGTACAGACAAAGATTAAAAATTTAAATATTGAGGTTGAAGAAAAAAATGTGGATAAATTGGAAATTGGAAGAAAAAAAATTATAGATTGTTTTAGATTCTTTAATGAAAAAGAGTTGTTAGAACTAAGGTATAAACTTCTTCATGATAAAGTTGATAAGTTTATAGTTCTTGAGGGAACAAAAACTCATAGTGGAAATGATTGGAAACCTTTGGCAAAAGAATATATCAAGGAATTGAATTTGCCAGAGGAAAAATTTATTTTTGTTCAGACTAACCTTCCATCAAATGATGAAGATGTTGAAAATACTGAATTTGACATTATTTTTCGCTCTTTGTCTGGAAAATCAAATGATACTTATAAAAATTCTTTGAATGCAAGAACAAGAGAGAGATTAGTCTTAGATGATTTGCTTTCTGTTATTTCGCAATTTGATGATAGAGATATATTTTTTGTTTCAGATGCTGATGAAATTATCAACCCAAAATATATAAATTATTTTACTTATAATATATCTAAGAATCAAAATAAAATTATTAAAATACCCCTAGTGGAACTAGAAGGAAGAGCAAATTTTAGAGTATATCATTCCGATACTAATATTCCATTAAGTATCGACAATGTTTTTTTCGTATGCACTAAGAAGCATTTTGAAAAAGCAACTCCCGCTCAGATGAGATTTAATATTCAAAATCCTTTTGAAACAGTATATGTTACAGAAGATGGAAAGAGATTAAAAGATTGTGGGTGGCATTTTAGTTGGATGGGTGATTCTAGTAGATTAAAGACAAAACAAAAATCAACATCACATTATGCAGATCACATAGAATCTGCAATCATAAAAGACATGAATTCAAAAGAACTTGAAGACTATATCGACAAATGGACTCCAAAAGATAATGGTTTAAATACGTGGGGAAATAAAAAAGTAGTTTTAAGGAATTATGATTTAAATAATCTTCCATCAGAAATACTTGAGTTTGAACATTTAAAAAAGTTTTTTATACCAGAAACTTTAAATATAGAACCTCATGATCCATTTATAAAAGAATCAACAAGAAGAACAGATATTATTAATTTTCTAATCGAAAAAACAAAATCCAAAAAATATTTGGAAATAGGAGTTAGTAAAGGAGATAATATTTCAAATATAATATGTGATTATAAAGTTGGTGTTGATCCAAATGAGGATAGTCCAGCAACATTTCATTTAACTTCGGATGAGTTTTTTAAACAAAATAAAGAAAAGTTTGATATTATTTTTATTGATGGACTTCATGAATATAATCAAGTTTTAACGGACATTTTAAATTCCCTTGATATTTTAAATGTTGGTGGGTATATTATTTGTCATGATATGAATCCAACGAAAGAAGAATATCAAAGACCATATCCTGTTGTTGATACTTGGAATGGGGATTCTTGGAAAGCATTTGTTCATCTTCGTAAGGAGAGAAATGATTTGGAAATGTTTGTTGTTGATACTGATCATGGGTGCGGAGTTATTAGAAAAGGTATTCAAAATTTAGTTGAAAAAAAAGAAGATCTTGTATATGAAAATCTTGAAAGAAATCGTGAAGAATGGTTAAACTTAATAAAAGTTTCGGATTTTAAAAAATTATTTGAGTATGAAAGTTCTATTCCCATGATAGGAGTTCCTATAGTAAATGGAGTTCACTGGTTAAAACGATTAATAGATAGCGTTGATTATCCCGTAAAAGAGTTTTTTATTATTAATAATAATGGAAAAGGGGAAATTGATGAGGACTTAAATAAGATAGCAAGTATAAAACATCCATTTATAGAAAAAATTAAAGTAACCCATCTACCATCTAATCTTGGGGTAAGTGGTGCATGGAATTTGATTATTAAATCATATATGAATTGTCCGTATTGGATCATTGCAAACAATGATATTTGTTTTACATCTGGTTTACTGAAGAAAATGAATGAAGAAGCATTAAAAACAGATTCCGGTATGATACACGCTAAAAAATCTGATTGGGGAGGTGGATCTTATGATTTATTTTTAATAAAAGATTGGGTTGTCCAAGAGTGTGGATTATTTGATGAAAACTTATATCCAGCTTATATAGAAGATGTTGATTATCACATTAGAATAACAACAAAAAACATAAAATCCAGTTTCTTAAATATTGACTATCTGCATGGAGAATCTGACTATAAAACTAGTGGTTCTCAAACCTGGAGATTAAATATGGATTTAAAGGAAAAAGTGAATAAATCGCGAACATTAAATAAAAATGAATATCTTACTAAGAAATGGGGAAAAAATTTTTTTTCAGATACATATTCTAATCCATTTAATAATGAAACCTATGATATATCATATACTACTTATGATTTAAATTTTAATAGACAAAAATATTTGGGATTTTAAATGAAAAACACCACTAAAATTTTAAGTTCATATCGTCAACTTGCAATGAAAAAAATTATTGATTACTTTTTTTTCTTTAATGAAAAAGAACTTCTTGAACTAAGATTAAATTTATTAAAAGATTATGTTGATGAATTTATTATTGTAGAAGCTAGTCATACATTTAGTGGAAATAAAAAAGAGTTTATTTGTAAAGATTTGATTAAAGAATTTGGTTTTGAGAATCAAGTTACTGTAATTGAAATTGATTATGATAAAATAAATTTAACGCCAGATGAAGTTGATTTTTATGAAGCAAGCGTGGCAAAAAATACTGGTCGAGAATTATATTGGACTAGAGAAAGACTGCAAAAAGATGGACTACTTAATATTATTGACAAATATGATGACGATACCGTTTTTATTTCTAGTGACTGTGATGAGATAATAAATCCAGAGTTTATTGAATATTTTTCAAATGTGTGTAGATGTTTAAATGGCAATTATTTAAAAGTTCCTTTAGTTCTTCTGGAAGGTAGAGCGGATAAAAGACTTTTTATTGACGATACTCCTGCAGATTGGAGTAAATCTTTAGTTTTATGTACTGCTAAACAATTAAAAAATGGAGGATCTCCGACCAAATTTAGGGGACAATATAAATGTCCCATTTCTCCAGTTTGGGTAACTCAAGATAATAAAATCATTCAAGATTGTGGATGGCATTTTACATGGATGGGAGAAGAAAGGAGAAATGAAAAGGCAAAATCCTTCTGTAATCATGGAAATTTGTCTGTAGTAAATAACTTATCAGTAGAATCATTCAAACAAATTGTTAAAGATGATAAACTCGTTGAGGAATATAAAAATAAATGTAATTATGTTCTGAAAAATTACCCATTAGAATCTCTTCCTCAAATTATTTTTAAATTACCTAGAGTCAAAGAATTTTTGTTACCCCAAGAAAAAAATATAGAAACAGGTTTAAATTTTGGTATATCATCTAACACAAAATCAACTACATGGATGGTGGACAATTTTTATGAAAATCCGGATTCAATAAGAAAATTTGCATTGGAACAAGATTATCATATTGGTGGTATTGGTAGAGGGTATATTGGTAATCGAACCCATCAACAGTTTTTATTTCCAGGACTCAAAGAAAGATTTGAGCAAATAATGGGTAAAAAAATTACTAAGTGGAAAGAGCATGGAATGAATGGTAGATTCCAATATTGTTGGTCTGGGCAACCAATTGTATATCATTGCGACTCTCAGATGTGGGGAGGTATGCTATATTTAAGTCCAAATGCTCCTTTTGAGTGTGGCACAACTTTGTACGCACACAAAAAAACAAGAGCTAGAACATATAATGAAGAAGGGTATGATGCTTCTTGGAAAGATATTCCGGGAGATTATCATTTAGATGGAACTCCTTTTGAACCAGTAGATGTTCTTGGCAATGTTTATAATCGTTTGGTCATCTTTGATGCTAGTTGTATTCATTCTGCATCAAAGTATTTTGGTACAGTAAAAGATAACAGTAGATTGTGGCAAATGTTCTTTTTTGATACGGAAAATTAAGATGAATATAGAATTTCTATTTCTGGAAACGTGTATTTTAATAAAAAAATTTTTTAATTATTTTATCTCTATCTATTTTTGGTTTTTATGTTACAATCATAAATATCATATATGGGATATAGAAATATAGGAGTATTTTGCGGTGCCATTGAATAAACCTTCGGACTTCTTTGAGAAGAAAAAGAATGAAGAAAAGTTAAATAATGAAGAAATAGAAATTGAATCTCAAAAAAAAATTTTATCTCCTTCCGATTTATTGGATGAGAAGGAAGAGATTGTTGTTGAAGAAAATAATGAGGAGGAGGAAGTAGTAGAAGGTGTAGATAATGTTGAGAATAAAAACTATCAAAGAATTATAGAACTTGAGAAATTAGTTGAACAAGTAAAATCTCAAGTTTCTAATATTCCTGAAGTAGTTGATTATAAAAAAGATATAGGACAACTGTCTGTAGAATTAGATAGGCTTCGTAGAGCATTTGGTTATAGTGAAGCAGAAAAATTATTAGTTAAACCTTTACAATTTCCAGAAATTCCTGAAGTAAAATATTATGATGAGGATATAAAATTACTTCATAAATTAGTCGCAGAAATACAACAAAAACAAGAAATTGTTTCTTTGTCTGAAGGACTTCTCGATGAAAAAAATCCTGATGCTAATACGAATTTTGCAACCTTAGATGATCTTTCAAATCACTATCGTCTTTTTGTCAATCGTATTCAACAACAATTATCCACATTAGGTGGAGGTGGTGAGACGCAACTTAAGTATCTTGATGACATTGTTGGTATTGCTACTAATGCATCTGCATATGATGGTAAGTTTTTAAGATATGATCATTCGATAAGGAAGTTTGAATTTGTAACTAACAATAGCGGTGGCGGTGGCGGTGGAACAGGTTACTTTGAACAGACTGCTGCCGGTATTCATACTACAAGTAGCGTCGGCATTGGAACTACGGCAGATTCTGAATATAGTCTGCTTGTCGAAGGAGATGCAAGAGTTACTGGCATTTTAACTGTCGGTCCTGCTTCCGTAACTATTGATGGTATCAATAATGAAGTTACTATTGGTGCTGGTGTAACAATCTACGGAAACACTGGTATTATTAGTGCTACTTCGTTTTACGCTAATGGTTCTTTCCTAACTGGTACTCAAGGAACCGATGGAACCCAAGGAACCACAGGTACTCAAGGTACAGATGGTACTCAGGGAACTACAGGTGATGGTACTCAGGGAACTGATGGCACACAAGGAACCGATGGAACTCAGGGAACTACAGGTACTCAAGGTACAGATGGAACTCAGGGTACTGATGGAACCCAAGGTACAGATGGAACTCAGGGTACTGATGGTACTCAGGGAACTACAGGTGCTGGTACTCAGGGAACCGATGGAACTCAGGGTACTGATGGTACTCAGGGAACTACAGGTTCTGGTACTCAAGGAACCGATGGAACTCAGGGTACTGATGGTACTCAGGGTACTGATGGTACTCAGGGAACTGCAGGTTCTGGTACTCAAGGAACTGATGGAACCCAAGGTACTGATGGAACCCAAGGTACAGATGGAACTCAGGGAACTACAGGTTCTGGTACTCAAGGAACTGATGGAACCCAAGGAACCGATGGAACCCAAGGAACCACAGGTACTCAGGGAACCGATGGAACCCAAGGTACTGATGGAACCCAAGGTACTGATGGAACTCAGGGAACTACAGGTTCTGGTACTCAAGGAACTGATGGAACCCAAGGTACAACAGGAACTCAGGGAACCGATGGAACCCAAGGAACCACAGGTACTCAAGGAACCGATGGAACTCAAGGAACCACAGGTACTCAGGGTACTGATGGAACTCAGGGAACCACAGGTACTCAGGGTACTGATGGAACTCAGGGAACCGATGGAACCCAAGGTACTGATGGAACTCAGGGAACTGATGGAACCCAAGGTACAGATGGTACTCAGGGAACTGATGGTACTCAAGGAACCGATGGAACTCAGGGTACTGATGGCACTCAGGGAACTACAGGTTCTGGTACTCAAGGTACAGATGGTACTCAAGGAACCACAGGTACTCAGGGTACTGATGGAACCCAAGGTACAGATGGTACTCAGGGAACCGATGGAACCCAAGGTACTGATGGTACTCAGGGAACCGATGGAACCCAAGGAACCACAGGTACTCAGGGTACTGATGGAACCCAAGGTACAGATGGTACTCAGGGAACCGATGGAACCCAAGGAACCGATGGAACCCAAGGAACCACAGGTACTCAAGGTACTGATGGTACTCAGGGAACCGATGGAACCCAAGGAACCACAGGTACTCAAGGTACTGATGGTACTCAGGGAACCGATGGAACCCAAGGAACCACAGGTACTCAGGGTACTGATGGAACTCAAGGAACCACAGGTACTCAGGGTACTGATGGAACCCAAGGAACCACAGGTACTCAGGGTACTGATGGAACTCAGGGAACCGATGGAACTCAAGGAACCACAGGTACTCAGGGAACCGATGGAACCCAAGGTACTGATGGAACCCAAGGAACCACAGGTACTCAAGGAACCGATGGAACCCAAGGTACTGATGGAACCCAAGGAACCACAGGTACTCAAGGAACCGATGGAACCCAAGGTACTGATGGAACCCAAGGAACCACAGGTACTCAAGGAACCGATGGAACCCAAGGTACTGATGGAACCCAAGGAACCACAGGTACTCAAGGAACCGATGGAACTCAAGGAACCACAGGTACTCAGGGTACTGATGGAACCCAAGGTACTGATGGAACTCAAGGAACCACAGGTACTCAGGGTACTGATGGAACTCAGGGAACCGATGGAACCCAAGGTACTGATGGAACCCAAGGTACTGATGGAACCCAAGGTACTGATGGAACTCAAGGAACCACAGGTACTCAGGGTACTGATGGAACCCAAGGTACTGATGGAACTCAAGGAACCACAGGTACTCAAGGAACCGATGGAACTCAAGGAACCACAGGTACTCAAGGAACCATAGGTACTCAGGGTACTGATGGAACTCAGGGAACCGATGGAACCCAAGGTACTGATGGAACCCAAGGTACTGATGGAACCCAAGGTACAACAGGAACTCAAGGAACCGATGGAACCCAAGGTACTGATGGAACCCAAGGTACTGATGGAACTCAAGGAACCACAGGTACTCAAGGAACCGATGGAACCCAAGGTACTGATGGAACCCAAGGTACAGATGGTACTCAGGGAACTGATGGAACCCAAGGTACAGATGGTACTCAGGGAACCGATGGAACCCAAGGTACTACTGGAACTTCAGTACAAGGTACAACAGGAACTTCGGTACAAGGTACAACAGGAACTTCGGTACAAGGTACTACCGGAACTTCAGTACAAGGTACAAAAGGAACTCAAGGTACAACAGGAACTTCAGTACAAGGTACAACAGGAACTTCGGTACAAGGTACTACCGGAACTTCAGTACAAGGTACAACAGGAACTTCGGTACAAGGTACTACCGGAACTTCGGTACAAGGTACTACCGGAACTTCAGTACAAGGTACAAAAGGAACTCAAGGTACAACAGGAACTTCGGTACAAGGTACAACAGGAACTTCGGTACAAGGTACTACCGGAACTTCGGTACAAGGTACAACAGGAACTTCGGTACAAGGTACTACCGGAACCTCTGGACCAGTAGCAGGATCTGCGAATCAAATTGTTTATAAGAATAGTAGTAATACTGCTGCAGGGTCAGATTCATTTACATATAGTGGCCCTTCTTCTGGTGTTGGAACAATTGGAATAGGAACTATAATTGATATTGTTCACTATGATACTTTAAATAGTGGAACTTTAAGTTTTGAAGCATCTGCTGGTCAGTTGTTCTCTATTACTAATAACCTTTCTTCAGGAAGTATCTTCTCAGTCAATGATATTTCGGGTATTCCTTCAATTGATGTTGATGCTGGTGGCACTATTTTAGTTGGACCATATAGTACCACTGGAGATAAAGTTGGAATTGGCACTACTAATCCACAATATAAATTACATGTAAGTGGTAACACCAATATTGATGGAACTCTTACTGTCAATGGTGCTGCAATAAGTGGTGGTTCGGGCACTCAAGGTACAACAGGAACCCAAGGTACTACCGGAACTTCAGTACAAGGTACAAAAGGAACTCAGGGTACTACTGGAACTTCAGTACAAGGTACAACAGGAACTTCGGTACAAGGTACAACAGGAACTTCGGTACAAGGTACAACAGGAACTCAAGGAAATATTTCAGGTGTACGATATAACTTTAGTACTGATATCACTACTAGTGCGATACCTGCAGGTACAATTAGATTTAATTGGGGAGGTATTAGTGGTGTAAGTCAGATATATGTACACAAAGATGATGCTAATTCAACTACTCAAACAGGATGGATTACGTCTTGGGATGATTCTACAAGTTCAACTAAAGGTTATTTGACACTTAAGTCCGCATCAACTTCTGGAACTCAATATACTACAGTATTTAATGTTACTTTGGTATCATCTCTACAAGGATCCGGATCTAATCAATATTATCTTGTTAATGTTAGTAATCCATCAGGTTCTGTACCTTCTAATAGTCATCCGTTGGCATTAACATTCTCAAGAACTGGTGATGCTGGAGGAGGAGGTGGTGGTGGAGGTAGCAGTGCATTAACTACACTTGCTTTTTTAAATTCTTAATAAATATTTTTAATAGGAGAAACACTCTAGAGAATGGCTAATCCAAATATAATAAATGCAACAAGTATCTACGGAAAATCGGCTGGTCTTGGACTTGGAACTGTTGGTTCCGCAATAGTATCAAATCCAACATCTAGTGGAAAAATTATTAAAATTAATACTTTAACCGTTGCTAACGTTGATGGAACGAATGCTGCCGATCTTACAGCATATGTGAGCAAAGCTGGTACTAACTATATGCTTGCATGGACTGTATCAGTTCCTGCTGATGCAACTCTTGTTTTAATTTCAAAAGATACTTCAATATATCTTGAAGAAAATAGTGGATTATACTTATATGCAAGCAACACTTTTGATCTGCACGCATTCTGTTCTTATGAAGAAATTAGTTAATTATGGGATATTATACTAAAAATGGTGGTTTAATTGGATTTGGTAATATAAGTGAAAAAAGAGGAGTTTATGATTTAATTGCATCACAAGTTATCGGTGATGCGCTATATTCATTTACTAGTTTCACATTTACTAGTGCAGGAGTAAGTGGATATCAAGGACCAACTCTTGCTCAGTGTCAAAGTGCATATTCTGGTGCTGTATTTTTGACATCTTATTTTTCTGTAAGTGGTGGAATACAGCAATGGACTGCTCCGGAAACTGGCACATATGAAATAGAGTTGAGAGGTGGAAGTGGTGGAGGTAATACGACAGGTACTTATAATCCACGTGATCCTGGACAGGGAGCACTTATCATAACAAGAGTTAACTTGACAAAAGGAACAGTTTATAATATTGTTGTTGGACAAACACCAACTGGTGCGGTATCTAAAAATGGATCTGCCGGTGGTGGAGGAACTTGGATTTATACTGGTTCTATTGGAGGTTCTGGTTTAGTTGCTGTTGCTGGTGGTGGAGGAGGATGGGGACATGGAAATAGCACCAGCAATGGTGGTAACGGATTGGGTGGAAATAATAATTCTAATGGTGATAGTAGACGAGTTGCTGTAAATACTATTATTAATGGAAGAACTGGTAATGGTACTGGATCTACTAACGGTATTGGGTATGGTGGTGGACTTTCTACAACAGGAAGTTTTGGTGGTTCTGCTGGCGGTGCTGGTTGGTTGAGTGATGGTTCTGACCTTGCTAGTCAAGCAGACGGTGGTCATAGTTCCGGAACTCCCAATTGGCAAGGTGGTACTTCTACTGACACTACTGCTCTATATGGGGGATTTGGGGGTGGTGGAGGATCTAACGGAAATGGTGAAGGCGGCGGTGGCGGCGGCGGATATACTGGTGGTCCTGCTGGTAATGATTGGTCAGGTAGTACTTGGGGAAATGCTGGCGGAGGAGGATCTTATTGGACTGGAACACTTGTTTCTGCTACTGCAGGTGCTGATGGAGGAACTGGTGGTCATCTTAGAGCGAATGCAACAAATGGATATGCAAAAATTACTAGAGTATAGAGGTAATATAAAATGAGAAGAAATTCGGGAATAATTGGTCAAAAACAACAAATATCTTTAACTAGTGCATCTGGTGTGCATGAGATTTTTGATAATTATAATGGGGAAATAGATGGTAAATGGCCAATAGTTAAGAAAGTTACAACTATATCTAATAGTAATGGTACAACTTTTCCTGAAGGTTCTACTTCAACTTTTAGTATAACTACAGAAGGATTTAATAATGGTGATATTGTTTATTGGACTATTGCTAATGTATCTGGTACTTCTTTGTCAGCAGCTGATTTTGATCTGGGATTAAGTGGAAGTATTACTATAACTAATAATACTACTAGTGTTGCTATCAAACCGACTGCTGATGGACTTGCTGAAAATAATGTTGTTAAATTGCAAATAAGACTAGGTTCAACATCTGGTCTAGTTTTAAATGAAACTGCTAATTTGACTGTAACTGATGCCGCACTTCCTGTCGGAACTGATATTACAACATCTTTCTACGAAATAAGCAATAGATTTATTGATTCGCAATCATATATGGGAACTACTAGTGACTATAATGGTCCATATGATGTTGGTCAAGTTCAAACTGATTTTACTGGTACGGGAAGAGTTTATATTGGAGTAAAAGTAACAGCATCAACCACTTTTTATAATGATATTCCAATCGCTGGTGTTCAGGTTATATCTGGAACTACTCTTGTAGCATCTTGGATCTTTAATACTAGTACTGGAGGTAGTGGTTCTGCATGGCAGACCTATACATCACAAATTGGTGGAACTTCTACTCAAGGTTTTCCTGTGACACCCGCAACGGCATCTGGTTATACCTATACGAGTATAACAACTAGTGCCAGTATTAGTAGATTTAGTTGGGCAACATCCACTGGTTCAAGTTACACAGGTGCTGCAGATGGTATTAGTAGTACATATAAATTTTCTATAAATGGTGGATCTAATACTCTCGCACCTGTAGGTAATGGAACAATTTTACAATCATCTTCCACTTATTATGCATATCGTGAGACAAGTGGGTCTACACGATATTCTGGAACTGTTATGAGGAGTCCTACATACACTTTTAGTGGTGGAGAATATATAAGAGTTATTCATGCTCTTACGGGTCCTACCAGTATGAGTTCAACAATGAATGGAACTGATAGTTTATATGTTGCTGTTTATTAAGGAGATTTAAAATGCTTTATTCATACAAAGAACAATATCCAGGACCATTACCAGAAAGAATTCGTCTTTCTGATGGTAGCACGAGAACAGATTCTTCTACATTTACTGAAGAAGAACTCACTGATGCGGGGTATGTTGCTGCAGGAGATTCGCCACCTTTTGATGGTGATACTCAAAAGGTAGTTTGGAATGGTGTTGCATGGGAAGTTGTTTCATTAACCGCAGAAGAAATTAATTCTAGAACGGCAGAACTCTGGACAGAAGTTAGAGAAACTAGGGATTTAAAGATTAATGAAGTTGAATGGAGAGTTATGAGAAATTTGAGTGAAACTAGACTGGGTATTACTACTACAACTGATAGTATTTCTGATTTAGACACATACATTCAGGCACTCAGGGATATTACATCTTCCACAACAAATCCATTAGAAGTTGTTTGGCCAACACTTGAAGAATTGAATTCTGGTGGAGATAGTTCAACTTCATGATATTATATGATATAATATTTGGATAATATAGAGTGATCTAAATAAGTCACTATGGTTCTTACAGAAGATATGAATTTTACAATCTATTCAAAAGAAGACTGTCCATATTGTCATAAAGTTAAGACTGTTTTAGAGTTGACAGGCAGTAAATTTGTGGTGTATACTCTTGGAGAGGACTTTACCAAAGAGCAGTTTTATGCCGAATTTGGTGAAGGATCTACCTTTCCACAGGTACTTTGTGATGAGAAAAAACTAGGAGGCGCAGTTGATACAATCAAGTTTCTCAGAGAACAACAAGTCGTCGGATCCTGACATAAATAAAAATAACCACAGTAATCGTGGTGTTGAATTCATTCTTAATGGAGGAAAAAGAAAGCAGACACACCCATTCCACATCATCTTTGAGAAGATGGTTTGCTTTCTAAATCGGGAAGTAAACATCTACTTTGAGTTTTCCTTTAGCACAAGGAAGAGAAATTTAGTTTCCCGGAGAAAGAAAAATGTTAGCAGTTAGTTTAGTTTTTGGTTCGTTTTTGACTATTTTGTTTCTCATAATGGGAGTGGTGATTGGATGGACTGCACGAGAATATATGATGAATTATCGGGAAGTGCCAAGACCTCATCCTGAAATGTTTGACAACCAAGGGAATTTAATACCTGATGAAGTAATTGCATTTAATTTTGAAAACTATCATGACAACAGCACAGAAGAAGACGACTACGACGAGTCTTGAATTACCAAAAAATCCTTTTGTATTTGAAATTTTAGATTTAGTATCGAAGCAAAGATCCAAAGCAAAAAAAGTTGAAGTTCTCAAAAAATATGATGATCCTTCATTGAAAGCAGTGCTTATTTGGAATTTTGATGATAGTATTATTACACTGCTACCAGAGGGTGAAGTGCCTTATTCTGGATATGAAGAGCAATCAAAAAATAAAGGATCTTTGACTACTAAAATTACAGAAGAAGTCCGTAAGATGCACACTACAGGATCTTTTTCTCTGGGTGCAAGTGATAGACAAGGACATACTACTATCCGTAGAGAATTTAAACACTTTTATCAATTTATTAAAGGTGGTAACGATGGTCTTAATAATATTCGTCGTGAAACCATGTTTATTAATATTCTCGAAGGACTTCATCCACTTGAAGCAGAGATTCTTTGTTTGGTAAAAGATAAAAAACTCTCTGATAAGTATAAGATCACCAAAGAAATTGTTGCTGAAGCATATCCTGATATTAAATGGGGAGGTCGTTCGTAATGGCAAATAAACTGGCAGATCCGCCAAAGAAAAAAGAAAAAACTATGGAACAACCTAGCATCAAACCATTAGGTCCAAAGTATGGATGTGAGGTTTTGCAAGAAAAGACAACACGCCAGTTAGCAAACGATAAGACTCTCCCAAATGATGCGTATTTGATTACTTATGTTGTTGATGGAGAAACTTACATGGATTTGACTCGTTGTAAGAGTCAGGTAAGTTTGTTTGATATGTACTATGATACTTATGGTGCATTATCAGTGCAAAACATTGAGTATGGATACGGTACAGTCAATCCAAAACTCTGGGGCAATAAGGCACCCGAAACCAAAAAGCGAAAGTGATTCCCAAAATCGGCGGAAAAAAATCCCGGTAAAAATTTTCTCTCTAAGGTTTTTTAAAATTGTAATACAAAAAGTTGTATCAAACCGAACTTTTTGTAGTGGTTAATACAACCACTTGACTATATAGAATATCGGGTCTATAATAGACCTGTCGTTCATCGGGGAAACCCGACGCAAGTAAG
>Ga0208161_1000242_pt1 | contig 31217 bp, 19 predicted proteins | sample CB_VirMetaG_3_FD_184538 | JGI IMG/M metagenome (GOLD analysis project Ga0208161, IMG submission 184538) | Freshwater to marine saline gradient viral communities from Chesapeake Bay - CB_1508_1S Viral MetaG (SPAdes) (version 4) | ecosystem: Environmental > Aquatic > Marine > Coastal | place: USA... | reverse complement strand
TTTTTGGATTGTTTCTATCAATTCCAAGTGCACCGCGTAACCAAAACTTTGGAATATCTTCAATTTCTAGAAAAACACCCTCGTCGCCTGATGGTATATCGCCATATTGATGCCACATTCCTCGAGGTACTTGAGATTTTGCGAAGTTTGGAGGGATGCAATTATTTTCATTAAGATTTGTATATTTGTTAAAGTTTAAAATTGGAGTTTCAAATTTTGGCTGAATGATCCATCTAGATTTACCAGCGACTGTATCTCCAGATGCAACTTCAATTTTGGTATCTTGCCCATCTCCGCTTAAATCTTTAGATTTGATGATTCCCTTCCCGAAAAGGTTCACAGATGAATCAAGTTGCATTGCGTTGTAGTTTACAAACATTGGAGATTGAGGACCATTGATTTTGAAAGGGGCTTCGTTGCCTCGATCGGAAGGATCAGTTATCCAATTTGACTTTGAACCGTAAAGATTATTCCAATCTTCTTGCGTGTAGATGTATGTTGGAGATTTCGCGAACGGACCAACTTCCCTAACTCCACTGCTTATTAGGTTGTACCACGGGGATGGTTCTCCATTGCCTAGCGAACTAGTTCCATAATCAATATATTTGTCTCTCCTATCAGCAGCGCTACTACCAGAATAGCCAGTTAGATCTCTCATTGCATCATGGGTAGAAGGGTCCCAATATCTTGTATAATAGGGATATTTTTGAACTTCCGTTAAAATCTCTGATAAAGAATATTTCTTTGTACTAGGTGCGTAGAAAATCAAATCACACCAAGCATCGCCATGATAGTATGGAGGAGTATATGGAAAATTATATCCCCATGTTGAACCATTCCAAAAGTTCAAACCATTCTTGTCGTTAAGAGTTGCTCCATCTCCGGAAACGGGTGGGCCAAAAGCTGTCGGTCTCGAATACATGGTCAATGTTTCTCGCACAACTCTATTGTTGTAATCGAAAGACCAATTGTCATTAGCTCCCAATTTATCCACGCCTATCGATGCTACATCTTGAGGAGGAGTTACTTGAAATCCATCGTAGCCACCAAGTGAATAGTTTGGTCTATTTCTAGATCTAGTCATTTTGACTCTCATAACATAATAGTTACCAGAAACAGCATTTCCGAATTCTGGATTTTGCTCTTCGAGAGAGGAGATAGTTTTAAAATTTTGATTATGCATAAAGAAATCTGGAACCTCTGCTAGGAAGTTCGAAGACATTTTTTTATACAGAGGATCCCCTCTACCGTCCCAACGACATTCGAATCTAGCATCAGAGAAAGCAAATGGATGTGGCTCTTGACTGATTAACCCTTGGTTAGCTAAGTATGCTTCTGGTTCAACCAATGCTTCGAAAGGAATGCGACTAGAGTAAATCGATCTATAAACTCCTTTGCCGTTTGCATCCCATGTTTTAAGTGTGTGATTGATCATTGCGTTATTGATATGCTTGTAAGTGTATCCATCTCCATCAAATTTCCTCCCCATATCGTCATAGAATGCAAAAGTATCGAAATCATCAGCAGCACCAACAACTAGATCGTCGGAAAAAATTAAAGGAAAATCCACGGCAACACCAGACTTTATTGAATTAAATAAAATTCCAGGCGCAGCTATTGGAGTAAGCAAAGGCATTAATGAAAACTGGTCATCGTTTGTTAGATCATAAGTATAAGAAGTAACTGATGATCTAACAAATTCTGAGTAACTATCGTGGAATTGCTTTGCAATTTGCTCAGTTCTCTGTGCTGGATAAAATCCATCATATGGTAAAAATTTCTTCAGGGCCTTACATTTAAGTGTTAAGATTTTTTCGCTTGATAAATCTTTGTGGTCTTTTTTGATTAAATCAAAGTGTTTTAGAAATTCTGAATTAGATAAAATTTTATAAAAATTATTATCTTGAGTTGTTGTATTTTGAGATAGTCCGCCTGATATCTCAAAAATAGCAGGTAATTCTTCGGTAATACCTTTGGTCAAGTAGTCCGAAACATGTGAGCTTATTCTAAATTCCGGAATCTTAGAAAACGACTTACCTTTCAGCCTCAATTCTTGAGAAAAATCAGAGTAAGAATCATAAAATGGTTGCTTGCCGGCCTGCAATGGGCAGTCCCAATTAGCAGTTCCGTTGAAAATAGAACCTGTTGTCATAGAAGGATAGACTGGTGAGCTAGAATCTATCGACTCTAAAAATTCAGACTGTTCTATTTTAATTCCACTTGGAGACACGACTGAATGAATATTTTTAAGAGTGTGAAGTCTACTGTAAATAATCGATGCTGTTAAGTGCAATCCCAGATCTACAGTGGCGAATGGGAGGTAAGGAAGATCGGGCTTCCCATCAGTTGACGTTGGTGTTGAAGGAGTAAAATATTCACCATTTGCGAACATGTTGTAGCGATTTTGCAAAACTCCCGGCGCACTAGAGGCGTTATCGAAATCATTTCCTCCAATGTAAAATGTCCAAGCTGTCTTATTTGTGGTTGGAACATAGGAAGTTGGAATTGTTCTTGTTTCAAAATCCTCTCTCGCATCCAAAGGCCACATTGATTGCGATGGAACAACTGCTCCGAATCCATTATTTACATCAGTTTGTGTTCGATTTAATCTATCTGATCTCCAAAAAGTGTTTACATAGTACTTACGAGATCTTGTTTCATCAAGATATGCATATTGATGTTTTGGAAAAACCGTTTGTCTATAAATCAACATATTGAAAGAATCAATCGGAGATCCAGCATCCTCAAGGCCGCCATCTAGATATAGTTCCTTAAGCGTCTCATAGTTTTCATCAGTCTCAGCGATTGTTTCAAAGTATTCATTTATTTTTTTATTTGCGAAAAATGTTGTCTCATTTCCAAATGAAGTTCTTAATTCAACAGATCTTTGTTGGAATTCATTTAGTTTTTCATTGTAGACGCTAATGTCTCCAATTAATGAAATAGGTTTGTTGAAATCAGATACGACAGGTTCTTTAAGGAAGTTTGTTTGTCCAAATCTAACGGGTGTTTTGCCGGAGATGCTAACACCTTCTTCGGTATATGTAAAGATGTTGTTTTTTCTTTGTGCTCTCGTAAGATGATTTTCAGATACCCTAATTTGCTTCCAAATTGGATATCCAAATGGGCCATTTCTATGTAAGTTAAGAAGGACCATTGTTTGACTTTTATTGTGTCTCGTGCTTGGAGTTATATTCGGATTTGTACCTAAAGCATCTGAGTATGTGTAAGGCTGCAAAAAAGAGTAACCCAAAGTGTTATCTCCTGCTGCACCAGCGTCATCCATGATAGGCTCGTAAATACAGTAATTTAAGCCAAGAAATTCTTTGTAAGTTGTCATTTTACATCCTTTTTTTCACTAATTAGTTCATGTATTGAACTTAGCCTTATCTAATGTAACCACTATTGTTTCTATGTTTCCTTCGCAATCTTTTGCATAAAAAGTAAGAATAATTTGACCTGGGGTCTCACCAGTATCCCTGATTATATTCGCAGGAGGACTAGGTGGAGTTACTTGATACCCAGTATCATAATCGAATGGGTCTCCGATTCCATCATCTGCTGTTATTCTATAGGTCAAATCAGTATCACAACAGCCTGAATATATAGCTGAGAAATCCATGTTAACAATATCTGGAGGATAAATATTGCCCTCAGTCGCAGTATCTGATAATAAAACATTTAAAGTTGTAGACTCGGTAATAGTTGCCGTACCTTCAGCTAAATCATAGACTATTGAAATATCAATGCTTGTAGAATCTATGCAACACGAGACATCTGAGATTGTTGGGAACACAATTGCTGGAACATAACCGTATCCTCTGACTGCTACTTGTCCATTTCTCGGAGCAAAATCTACAATTCTCTGTTTTGATTCCCAAGTCACACCAGAAGAGTCGGATCCGCTTAGAGTAGAGTGAACCCAAGAATAGCCAAAGTCTGATGCAGGCAATAGAGAATGGAGGTTATCGTTATCGAATCTCTCATCGCCCTGTCTTTCTCCGTCGAGATAGCTATAAAATCCTTCTGCTATCAATAGTTCAGGTCCATCGCCGGGATTTGTAGCTATAAAAGATTTTTTCGCAGAACCATAGAATAATGGAAATTCTGTCAAATCTGGGATAACATCATTTATTGATAAGTTAGAATTCGTTTCAAGGGCCCAAAATCCAATAAGGCTATCGATTTTAGTAATCTCATCTCTTCTTCTGTGGTTTGTCAAGATTTCTAAATCATTTGGATTCTCGAGAATAAATGAATTAAAATATGATAAATTCATTAATGATCCATCTAAATAATTGCTAGAAATTCCCAATCCATCACTTATGTAGAATGTTGCACCAGATGGGATCCCCGCAAATTGTCCTAAAAAATCTCCAATTCCAATCGTAGTAAGGTTTTGTGGTACTCCATCGATTGTTGCTTCGATTGTTGCAAGAGAATCAAAATTAAAAGAAATTACGTAATGATTCCATTCAGTTATTGGATTATTTAGATCGGAATCGTTCCACTCCATTTCTACACTCTTAAAGCCAGTAGCACCAGTATCCTTGAGAGATACATTAATAAATTGCCTAGAGGTAGGAGTATTTGTTTTTATTGTAATTCTAATCGAATCTGTAATTTGTAAGATTGATCTAAATGAAGTTATGTCACTATTTGCCTTGAACCAAAAGGAAAAAGACATAGACTCAGTAGATTGATCAACCGCTCCGTTGTCGCCATCAAGAGTCATTGTCAAAAACTGAGTTCCGCTATTTATCAATTGAACTGCTGTTGAGGTTTTATCAACTGCCGTGATCTTCTCTTGATTGTTTCTATGTTGCTTATGAAATGAGGCATCCGAGACATAATCTGTGGCGCTCACTGCTCCATATTGCGATTCAATTCCAAAGCGACCTTGGTGTCTCGCTCTCAAAGTTCTGAGTCCTTCTCTCTTGCCCTCATCAACAGATACTTGGTGAGTGTCCAATCTGATTCTGTCGCTCTCACCAGACCCACTTGCTCTTGTTGTCAAGTTTCTAAAGTTCAAGGAATTGTGAACAGAATATTGTTGAGTTGCGATGTCAAGATAGCCAGATGAGTTAATCTCAGGGCCGCCGGGAGCAGAGAATCTTGTTCGAATTACATTTGCAGAACCGGTTGATCTGTCTTGAGTCTCTACAATGTTTCCTTCAAAAACTATCTCATCAGAGCCATTCGCAAAACTGGTTGTGACTAAAGTCAAATAGGGCTCTGATTCAGTTAAAGAGCCTCCATTGCCCGCTGTTCCAATTAATGTCTGCTCTTGTATGAAGATGGTTACTTGTGACGTATCAGCAGAAGAGACCACAACCACATCTGTTCCAAAGCCGAATGATGAATTTTCTATCGCTGTTTTAAATTCTGCTCCAACTGTGGCCCATGTTGTACCATTTGTATCTACTACCGTATAAATTCCAATTTGAGTCCCAGATGTTCCACCACCATTATTACCAATCCTAAAGGGAATGGAGGCACCAGTGGCTCTTTGAATATTGATGATTGAAGTTGGAATTAGATCGGGTTGATCACCTGTACCATTATCATGATAAACAAAACTAGCTACAGCATATTGAGCTGGGGTTGTTGAGCTTTGAAATTGTCTATTGTTGTCTGCACCGAAGAAGTTCCCGAAGTCCGTTGCTCTTTGCGCGATCAACGTGTGATAGTTTGTAGTCTCCGGTAGCGCTTGAGCAATGGGTTGAGGTAGCAAGTCTTCAGCTCTTCTCAAGTAATAACCTTGATCTCCGAATGTCGACATGACTTCATAGTTGTAAGTGAAGTTTCCGTGAGAACCGGTACCAATGATTGTTTGGATGTTCTTGATGTTCATCGGACGCTTTGCGCGTTCTTCGCGGTAAAAAGTTGCCTTTTGTTGATCTGAATCTAAAACACCCAAAGAGTAATCGGGAGTCGTAAAACCAATCGCACCGTCGACATTTGCCTCAGGACTTCCATCGCCGTCTCTATCGAGTTCGGCAATATAAATATTCCACGCCTCAGGTCTCAAAGATATGCTTGGTACCTTTCCTTGGCTTGGATCAAAGCCATGCATATAATGAACGTGTCTTGATTGCCTACCTCCGACGTGCTCATTTGTAAACGGACCCTGAATTGAGATCTCATTTGTTATATCTGTTGTGTCTGAGTGTAGATTGACTAAATCATATCCTTCCGAAAATCCACCTTGCGAAGATGGTTTATTTATTAAGCCAGAGTATCCAGTATCCACACTACTAGAGATAAAGTTCCCAGGAATAATCTTTGAAACTTTCTGCCTATATGTATAATGATTTTCATCCGACTTTGGCTCTAAAGTCGGCAAATTGGATTCTTTTCCGAGAACAGCAAATCCATCATATTTAAACTTTGTTAATTCTTCGGGTTTATGTTTATCGACACATGTAGGTTTTGGATTCAACCCAATACCATCTCCTGCTCCAACAAGAACGACGTTCTCTGGGATACCTGCATTTTTTTGGTTACCGACTGCGATTTGAGTAGTTATCATATCTCGGTCTTTATTTTGAGAATAATTGATACCACCATGAATGGAGTTATTAAAGCCAATATCCAATGTATATGGTCTCGAGAATCTGCGTGCCGCATAAGAACCAGAAATAAGCTGAGTTGAGCCAGAAAGAACGATAGGATTTGTGAACTCTTGATCGTTTTGTCTGACGAGGACTTGGCGGATAGCTTCCTCTTCTGCTACATCGTTTTCCTTGCGTTCTTTCTGCCATAAACAGTTTTCGTTCTCGTCTCCGGACAATGGAGCGTGTCCAACTCTCCAGTTATACTTAAGCTCTTGAACTCCTCGGATGGATGCTTCAGTTGATGTAACCGTGCTAAGAAGGCCGACTTGACGTTGATACTTGTCTCTCTCGAGCATGTGAGGCTCAATAACATCAATAATCCCACCAGCAAAATTCGCAGACATCGGGATCAATTGATTGACCATTGAAGAGATGCTTGAGTCAATCCACTTGAAGTATTCAAAAAATTTATCGAAATCCATGTCGCTCTCGACTTTGTCAAAGAACAGCTGTCTTGCTTTGGCTAAGTCTTTGTATTCCAAACGGAATCTCTCAATCGGTCGACCAATGAGGTTCGCAAACTCTAATGTTGTCGAGAACGACTTTAACATTTCCTCGGAGATCAAAGCAGCAGGAGATTTCTCCATGATGAACAGATTGTCGCTGACGTCATCGTCATCTGAGAAGTTAATCTCTTGTTCGCCTTTTATGTAGATGTTTTGAGCATCATAGGCACTCTCTGGGAGTTGTTTCTTGTAAGCTTGGATAAATTCATAATCAATAATTGAAGAGTCGTTAGAAGCGAAATCGGTACCTTTAGCTTTATGTTCTCTACGAATAATACCATCGACCCATCCGTAAATCGTGTCTGTTGAGCCTGATGTGATATCTTCTACTACGAACTCTCCGGCTCCGTCTGTTGCTGTAACGGTGTCGAAGTCCCAGTTGAAGATTGTTAGGTCTTGGGTTGGAATCTGAACATCATCGATGAGATAAAGGTTCGATCCGTCAATAGAGGAGCGTTGGCCATAGTTCAGAACGTCTTTGTTATGGTGTAGAATCTCGTCATTGCCGAGATAGTCAAGCCATGCTCTTACGCCACCGAACTGAAGATCTGTTTCTTGTTCGATAGAGCCGGTAAAGTTCTCAACATGAGCACCAACATAAACACGCTTTGGCGCACTCATTAAAGCAGCACCATCTGCATAACCTACACTGGCGGTTAGTAGAACTTCGTTCTCAATCTCGCCAAAATTCGTAGTGACGGCATAAAGCTCGATGTCATAATCAGGAGTTGCGTTTGTAACACCTCCGGCATATGGATAAGTCTGCGGTTTAATTCGTAGAGCAACGTTATAGTGCTCATTCTCGTAGATGTCGTAAATGTAGTCGGACTCTACGTTAATTGCTGTCCCTACAAGGTTTCGCAACACGAACTTTGCATGTCGAGAATTCAAAGAGTCTCGAACAAGATAGACTTGCAAGTCATTTCCATTGAGTTGCCAAGTATAATCAGCTGGGTTTGTAGGATCTGCTTCGTGGAATCCCATCACAGAGGCAGATAAAAATGGAGTGTTGAAATAGCCTCTCTCGTCGATTTCTTTCTTGTAGGGCACTACTATGTCTGCTTCCATTGTAAAAGCGCTTATAGGGGCCTCTACGGCTCCGGAAATGAATGAATTGGGATTTGCTATAGATGATATCTGATGAATGCTGGCTTCAAACCTTGTTGGGTCATTGAAGTTGACGTACTTCTTTTTGACTGATGTTGCTCGAGACTTATCAGTGAAGTAATGAATCCCACCATCGGTGTAAAGGTTTAATCTGATGAGTTCGTCGTCGATACCATAGCAGCGGATGAGGTTTCTAATGGAGCCTTCCGTTCCCTTTGTCTTGTAGATCTTCTCGAGGTTGTTGTAAATGTTTGTGTAAATAATGTTCTTGATCTCGGTCAATTCGGTCTCGAATTGAGCATCTTGTAAGTTCACAGCCGCAAGCTTCTCATAGACCTCGTTGCTTTCGAACATGTTCGAGATCATAAAGCCCTTATCTTTCAGAAGATCAGCGGCCATTGTCGAAGCTTTCACGCCTTCCATTGGATAGCGCTTTGTCTTGAGTTCGGTCAATTCTTTGATTTGAACATGCAAGGTGTCGAGATAGGAGCCGAGGATTTGAGCAAACAATCTGAGGTTACCGTTATCTTCTTCTTGGAGCCATGTCGGCATCGATCTAAAAAATGATTGCCCGCGGTCTGCATCATAAACAGATCCGGATGTTTGCATCTCGGAAATAAGAGCAGAAACGGAAGAGTGTTCCTTATAGATAATCGGCGATGGCTTTTCGGCATATCCTAGTTGTTCCATCGCCGATATCGTTGATCGAGCATTTGTCGTGCTATCATATCCAATCCAAAGACCGTTCGCTAAACGTCCGGAATAGTCGAGAACGACATTGTCAATTTGATTATTTCCAACGATTCCTTCGTTGAACTTAAGATAAACCCCAAGATCCGATGTTGCATCGTCAGTATTTGCTCCACCTCCAATAGGCTGAAACCAGTTTAATTTAATTTGTCGAGCTGTTCGTCTTGTTTTCCAGAATCGGAACTCGTCGAGATAACCTTGGAATTTTCCTCCATAAGTATTACCAAATATACCGACAGGTTTCTGTAGTGCTCCGATGAAAGCATCCATTCGTCCTGTGAATTCGTAAGTTGAACTAAATGAAAATTCTCTATTTATCTCTCCATTAATCAGCCCATATCCTTTAAGGAGTCCATCTTCGTTAAATAGCGTAATTGCAAAATGTCCCCAATCATCAAAAATTTGATTAGAATTTATCGCAATCGCAACAAATAAACCACCGCCAGATTCTATGGCTAAATATAAACTTGTGTTACCTCCGAAACTATCAGAGTATAACAAAAGCCTAGAAGAATCGCTACCAGATTTACCATTCCACAAATCCAAAATAACTTGTTGTTCATAAACCAAAGTTTCCGGCATCTTCGCGAAAAACTCAATAGTTACTCCTCTTTCAAAGTCGCAATTCCAATTTTGATTTCTGTTTTTGTCTTCGTCGAATTTTGCTGATTTGACAAACTTATCTTTTAAGTTAGTTGAGTTATCTGTATGTAATCCGCCCCAAACACGAATGTATTCTGGGGTCCCAGTCTCTCTCCAAGATCCATTTAAGACTCCCATGTCCCCAGAGGTTCCAAGCTGAATATGTCCGGTGCTCTTTGGATATTTATTCTCAAACATCCAACGCTCAAGAGCAGATGCGGATTCTTCAAAGGCGATTTGTTCAGATTTCGAACCATCATAAGGATAATCTTCATAGATTCGACGAATAGCAGCGTCATAGTAAAGCTCAGCAGATCCGTAATAAACGAAGTTCTTGGGATCGGAGAAGTCTATCTGCGGATGGTAAGTTTGGTCCGCTTTCGTCTTTTCTTCCACAAACGCTACGCTTTCAACGTCTTGGACGGTTTCTTCGAGGCTAGGTGAAGTTTTGCCGAATAAATCTTTAATACTCATTATTTACCACTCTAAATCTATGCTTAAAAGGGAGCTCTTGGTAGCTCTTCGTCATTACATTAAATAGAGCTAACTTGATTTCGTAAACATAATTAGGCTCTAACAAACTAATGTCAAGATCGAAAAAATTCCCGTTTGAGTCATAGGATAGTGTGGTTGATCCATCAGTCATGTTGTAGTCGAAGATGACCTCATCCGTGACCACTTTGGATATTTTAAATTTAAGATTATCGTAAACCTTTGAGTCTGGTCTCGACGTTGCTACGGTGTAAATATTCGGAGACCAATCTTTCTCGCGAATGTAAAAATAGAATCGAGAAGTTTGACCTGCTGAGTGGACATCTTGGTTGTTTAAAGTTGAAACCACAAGGTCACTTACATTAGGTATTCCAGTAGGTGCTTGTGAGAGGACCGTAATTGACCCTGTAACGACTTCTGTTCCGTTTTCGGACCAAACGTCATAGATTGTGCTAGCAGTTGTTGTAAGGGTCGTAGAGGCCTCGTAAACACCTGTTTCGATTGGCGTTACGGTTGTAGTTGCAGTAATCTCTGGTCCACCAAGCTCTTCATAAAATTTAACAGTGACGGGAGCGTCAAGGTTCGTCAGCTGACCTCGAACTTCGTTGTAAAGATAAATGTTGTTCGAGACATCGGAAAGAAAAGTCTTTCGGTGGTCTGTTGTTTGCGAATCCCAACGTGCTTCGATAACAGGCTTCTTAAAAAAGTTGCTTGTTCCTCGAGCAAAGAACATCTTAGTGTAATAAGATCTTGATTGCGCAGTTGCTGTTGCTGGAAGTTTGATTATTAGGCCATAATTTGTTGCTGGTGTGAGTAGCCATGCATTTACAAATGCGGTTATGTTCACTAATAGATCTTCATATCCTTCCTCAAACTCTGCCGTTACCGGAGAGCCTGTAAAATCCCCACCTTCAGATGTCCAAGCGACTCCTCCGCCGCTCTCTTCCCAACTTGAACCTTTGTTGTAAGTGAGATCCGTATAGCTTTCCATATCAAGACCAGTACCTTCTTCCCAAGCAGTTGTGATTGTGTCTATTTCGAGTTGAAAATCTAAAGGCAATGTTCTCCCATGTTTAGCATTGAATAATCTTAGATAATACTGTGCACCGGCGTCAAGAGTTCCGGCATCTAGATCAGATTGAACTTCAGCAATGTCGAATTCGATGAGAATTCTTGCTTCTTCAAGAGAATAAGCGCCAAGAGAATCTTGAACTTGACCATAAATTGAAAATACCTCTAGAATATCAGAGGCTCCCATATTAGCTTGGCTACCGCTAGTTGCAAAACTTTCGCGAAAAGCATTGGTGATTGTATTATCTTTTGTTGCGTAATATCGTTTAATCATTTGACCAACACTCCTTTGATATCTCTTGTTGGATATTTCAATTCCATAATTACATTCTTTGGCGCCTTAATGAATGTTCCATCTTGAGACATTGCTTCTTTAAAATTCATTCGAACAGAAGAATAATTTCCTCCGACCTTCTGATATACATTCACTCTTTTCACATCTGCGACACCTTCAACTTTTGATAGTATAGCATATAATCTAGTAATATAAATCGGCTCTCCGATATAAGATTGGTTCGAGAAATAGTCCCTAATTGCGGCGCTGCATCGGGATAAAATGTTTTCATTCGAGAACTGTGGATCAGTAGAGACCTTAAAGTCAACTCCAAAGTTGACAATCTTTGCATCATAAATGTCTATCACATCATTTAAAGATTTATATTGAGTCAACCAGTTTTTTACATTTTGTTTAATCCTATCATTAGGAACAATCAATTTTCCATCCGTACCTTCAGAGACTACGTATATAGCCATTCTTCTATTTGTAGCAGATGGGTCATTAACAACGCTTACTCTTTTGATGATACCGAATTTGTTGGGCATATTATAAATTAATGATTCATAATCTTGTCTGGTCACCGCTCTACCTTGCGCCGCATAATTTCCCAGAGCTCTCTGTTTTAACTCTTCATTGGACATTCTTTCTGCGGAGCCTATGATTGGCTCCTCATTTGTTATTTCTAAAGAACTAACTACTGCTGATTTCTTTGAAGCAATTAAAGTTATCTCAGAAGAAAACTTCATTCTAGCGTTACTAACGGAAGTAATAGAATTTGCTGGTGCGCTTGATAAATCTGTAGTGTTTGATTTAGCCACGACTGTTAGTGTGGTTCCAGAAGGTGATACTCCCAGTTTCGTCGTGCCTATTAATTTTGATGGATCAAAAGTTTGAGACGATATGTAATTTTTACCATGCATTTCTAAAAATACTTTTGAGGGGTCTGCGATCTCCTCAGCTTCTGAATCCTCTGATCCGAATCCAAACTGAAGATATGTTCCAGTATCATCTTGCTCAACAACGAATCTTCTAGTTGCGACAAATGGCTTTAAAATACTTCTAACACCTTCTGCAGCGGCCTCTCTATTTGTAGTCTCTCTGAAGACTACTTCTTGAGATAAATTATCAACTTCATAATATGTATTTCCATCAGAATCAGTAACAGATATTACTTCGCTATATGTCGCACCACCAATTCTAACTTTTCTAAATTTTTCGAAAGTCGAATTTGTTAAGTCTACCGTTATTCTCGAGAAAACACCAGATACAACCTGACCAACTGCTTTGATTGCGAAATGTGTTGTTTGCCCAGTTGTTGCGTCAAATTGGGCAGCTACCATATCATTCATTGGATCGTTAAAGTTAACATCCTCAGTTAAAGTGAATACTCCACCAGTAGAGGATGAAAACGATGATCCTTTCTGCAGTATAGGCATATAGCTAGAGTCCGGCGCTGTCCCGTCAATATTGGAAGGTACCATAACAAAAAGAGATACAAATCCATATGAATTTGGAGATCCTGCGAATTTAAACCCCATCGATCTAGCATGTTTTCTTATGTTATTAAATTCTATGGCTGAGTCCATGAAGGATTCGTTTGCTTGATAATCTAAATAATAAGAAAGGACATCTCCAACATACGCTACAGAGTCGACCAACAATGCATTGATCGTTCCTTTCGAAAAATCTTTCCATTGTTCTGGATAGAATCTTTTAGCGTGTTCTACGATATCTTCCCTGATTGAATCGAAATCTCTGCTTGTATATTTTATAGGTGTTTTCTTTTGTTTTGACATTTATAGGCCCTCTACAAAGACTAAATAGTTTGACCTAATTAACTTCGAGTTCAAAAACTTCTGGGATTGAGAGTTCATTATAATGGAATTCTATTCTAATTCTCAATATTTGGCTTAATGAGTCAACTTCTATGGCCATATCCGTTATGGTCATGTAAGGCATATATTGTGCAGCCTGAGATCTTATTTTGGATTCTAGAGAGGAAGTGCTTATTTCCTGTTCCATCATAAATATGTAATCTGGTAGTCCGATACCAAAGTTTGGCTCCATTACATATTCTCCCTGTCTGGTTAATAACATCATTTTTAAGTTTTGCTTTATTGCACTAACCTGCTCCCAATCTGGATAAGAGGTCGCGCCAAATCCATTGGTCTGCTGTCTCATGTCTTCCAATCTAGGATGTGGGATTGACGGCCCTGTAACTTCTATTGGGAAAATTATTGATATTGACATTTTTTATTTCCTAAAAATCTTCTGAAAATCATTAAGGCAATCTTCGCCATCTGAATTGAACGGGTTGTGATCAATTAATCTTCTTAATTGCCACTGCCTTACGCTACTATCTATACCTAAATAAGATTCCGGTAATAAATTATTTAACCATTCTGCGTCATTTTGCTTTTTCTGATTACGATTTTCTTCCTTAATCTCATCATCATCTGTTTGATATGTTGCTCTGAACTGCTTCTTAAGAATCTTCTTGGTATCTTTAAATATCTTTCTTTTCCAACCATTGCGTATCTTCTTCTTTCTGTCTTCTTCAACTTCGTCTTTTCCTTTTCCGATTGACTCAAAAAAGTTATAATAAGAGTAGATCGCAAACATTGAAGAAAATGCAGTGGTCTTAATAATGGTTTCAAACATAAACTTAAAGTCATCAGTTTCAGATAATTTATCGATGTAGCACTTAAGTTCTTCTCCCATGTTTTCATCTTCAAAATCTATATCTGATATTACTTTGTCCATAACGTCATATTCATAAGAAGCAATGGGTATATGATGGTAATCTCCAATCTTTCCAACTCTCTCAACGGACTCATTTAGATTTGATTTAAATTCCGAGCTTGAACTTGGGACATATATTAATCTAACTCCAAACTTAACTCCAATAGTTCCCAAGACTTCTTGATTTACTAATGTTGCATTTCCAAAGTAATCAGAAATTTTAAGAGATTGGTCATATTGTGATGGATCGGTGATCATAGATTTAAACTCTTTAATAGTCATGACTTGCTCAACTCCTTCTTTGGAAATTATTCTCAAATATTTTTCCAAGAACATCAATCCTTCCTCGGGAATCTCAGCGAGATTATTGATCTCATCTATATTGTTACTACTCAAACTTTCGTCTGGGCAGCTGTAAACGTTTCCATATGACGGTTTTGATCCGCCTTCTATTATATCCACCTCTACCCTAGCATCACCTGATTTTATGCTGGAGAAGTCTATAAAACCATTGGTAGATATCGCATATTTTGTAATATCATAAACATGAGGTAATGGTCTTAAGTTTAGCTCTATTCTCTTTGTTAATCCGTCAAGCTCCTTCTTCATTAATGCAGCAAGAAATACTTCTGCGTGTCTCTTTGTATCGTGAATCACGGCCAATTTTCTTGCTAGACTACTTTTTGCTGGGGACATTTTTTTGATATTTTCTCTAACTTTCGAACCAACTGTTGGTTCTTCGTACTTTTCTTCCCACTTAGTATTATATCCTATGATGGCTGAACCTTTTGCTATTTGATTAAACACCGTCTGCGAGAACGTAGTGGTTCTTTCATAGTCAATCTGAGCTCTATTAATTTTTAAAGCAGCATTCTTGAGAGCTTCCGTCTCTTCGATCAATCCGTCTTTCATTTGTCTTTGGACAACTTGGACTGACTGTTCTAAAAATAGCAAATAATACGTGTATGACTTAATACTGCTCAGCTCCCAATCGGAATCACCAGAAAATTCTTGCTCCATTTTTTCCGCCATCATTGAGAACAGTGTATCATCATAATTTTTTGAAGACATCTTTATAGAGCCAATGGTTGGAATTATTCTTAAGATAAACTCTGTACCATAAGTCCTAATGATAGACAGAACTATTCCTTCGATAATACCATGATTTGCAGGGGTCATTTGAATATCATATGGAATCTCGAATCTACATTCAGGTGGCTGCGATATTCTCTTGTCAACAGGCAATGATGATTCGATTTTCTTTGCTCTTCTCGATATATCATTTACTTGTAAAAATCCATTATCGACATCTCCACACAGTTCCATTTGTGGAACAAAAGTCTTAATCATCCCCAACCAGCCATCATATGTGGCTGGTTCGATATATAGTTTTGGTTGAGTATAAGAGCCTCCATGTATCGCTGGATCTAAAAAGTGAACTCTAGGATGTTCTGTTGCTGACTTTCCTAATATTTGTTCTTCTTCATCTTTATCATATTTCCATGTAGATTCATCACTTGGATTCGCCTCTGGATTAACGTATAACATGTCATGAAATTTAATTTTAGCTTGCTCGTCCGCTCCGTAGTTGAATCCTATCGGTGTTGAGCCATTTGGTCTTTCTATGATTGATTTTCTAACAAACTCTAGAGATCTAAGATTCCAAGAATCAACAATATCTCTGATCTTAGAAAGTTTTGAATTACCAATTAAAACGTTTGATTTTTTCATCAAAAAATTTCTAAACAAGACTGTTTCGATATTGTATAGATCCTCAAACACTGAGTAATCTACTTCAGAGCTCATATCTAATACCGATGTATCTCTATTGACTAACTTACTGGATCCTCGATTCTCGACTGATCCGAATTCAAAAAAGCTCAACCCTAACTTCTTCTTTTCTTTTCTAGACATTCTTCTATGAAAAGTTTCATCGACTCGAACATAGTGGGTAGGAACCTTCTTTTTCAGAACTCTAAATATCAGCTTGCTTTCATAATCAGGATCTTTTTCATCATCTGAGAATCTCATAACGACTACGTTTTTTAACTTTGAGTCATATCGTAAATTCATGTCCTTGATGTTTTCCAACAATCGACCTCCGACTGTTTCTGGGAACATCCCCTTCTTTCTATCTTCATCATATGGAAATCCAAATCCGCCAACATCTTTTTGGAAAAGAGATTCTTCTTTTCTTATCTCCCATTGTTCATCGCTATCTACATAGTTTGGCCTCGCCAAGATGTTGTTTACTCGATCCTCATGCGTGTTGAATCTAGATCCCCAAGTATCAATAAGAATATTATTCAATATTGAATTCCGACCCTCTATCAAGTCTGTTATAAAACTTTTCTCAATAGATTTAAAGAAGTCATTTAATATTTCAAGTTTATCTCTTGCTAAATCCTCATCTTCCAAAACAATCGCTGATGGGTCAGTAGCACACGCTGGATCACCTTGGTTTAGTAGTGCATCGATAGCCTCGTTCAACATACCATCCGTTCCCTTCTGTAGCATGTCTGATACTGTTCCAAGATCATCTAGTACTCTATCATTTGCTTTATCAACTAATTCTTGAGCTGTGGCTTCATCCAAACCGTTTTCCATATAAATGGATTTTCTATCGCTATTCCATTGGTCTAATTCTTCTTGGGTCAAACATATTGAATCAAATATTGGACCTTCTGGTTGTTGAGAAGCTTGTTGTCTTAAAAAATCTCTTAACTCTGGAGGTACAAATTTCTGCATTGATCCAAAACAATCTTTAATTCCATCCGAATCTCCCAATACATCTGAGAGCTCTGGGCATCTAGAATTCACTAGTTGTGATAATTTTTCTATAATATTGGAGTCCATATTCGACGGAGTATTTGTTAATAAATTAATGACTTCCTGCTTGGACATTGTCGCATTCATAGTCTGAAATAAGCAGTCGTATGCAGCAGTGTTGGGGGCACCGAGTCCACCTTTGCCTAATGCATTGTTGAATGCATTTTTCTTAACCTCATCTAACTCATCATCATTTGCACTTGGGCAAAACGCTTCCCTCATGGCGTCATCTAGACCTTGAGTTTCTCCACTTAATATATCTGATGCGGCTTGACCAATTGCATTGAGAGATTTACACAGGGCATTATCGACAGACAATATTAACTTCAATATCATCTTAACCAAGATATTCGTTAACACAGTCTCAAGCTTGTCAATAAACTTGTTTCTTAAAACTCTTAAGGCGCTTTTTCGAAATGGTTTGAGATCCCTCATGTTAAAATCTCTCATTTTACTTGGGAATCCTAAACCGACATTACCATCTCCACATGGATCTAGAGATAACGTAGATAAGAAAGACTTAACGGGTGGATTATTCAATCCTTGGTAAGAGCATGCTACTTGATTTAGATATCTTTGAACTATTGCACCGCCGGGAAACCTATCCAATATAGACATCAGCTCATCTATCTCCATAACATCCATGATGTTTTCGATATACATATTAATGATGGAAGATTGAACATCTCCAAGTACTGTTCCAAAAGTTCCTTGAGATTTTGTTTGAGCCAAAATCAATTCGTTTTGTCTACTTTCTGGTAGTTTGGAAAAGTCTTCTTCTTTATATTTTTCTAATTCAGACTTTTTGCTATCCAGCTCATTTTGTAAGACTAATCTTTCACTAGTCAAAGTATTCACTTGTTGGTCAATGTCGAATAACCTATCTGCATCAGCACTAACTTCACTTTTTAACGCATCAATCTTAGATGTCTTACCTTGTATATCAAATCCAAGTGATGTAATTTCATTATTTAATTGTTGCTTTTTTACCTCGACACCTTGTTGGTTGGAGTTAGTTCCAAGATATTTCAAATATGGATTTGACTTCTCTGATGAACCAGATTTGTATTCTTCTTCCCAAGGCATAGGCATGTTGGCCCATTTTTCTCTAGCCATCTCTCTAAGTTGAAATTGCTTTTGTGGAGGCAAAGCTTGAATAAAGTAGCCAAATACATCGACATCCATTGCTTTCAGAGCAGACTCAACCATCTTGTGAAATGCAACCTCTTGAGTAACACCGGAAAATAAGCATTGTATAGCGTTTATGGTCAGAGATTGAACCTTGCATAAAGTTAATCTTTCCAATAATTTTTTAGGCTCCGTCTTCTCAGCTTTTTTGAAGTCTAGTTGGCCGGTGGTCATAAAGGTTTCTAAATCAACAAGAGAAGCTAGTATTCCATCTTGATGTTTTAACTCTTCCAAAGCTAATCTCTTAGCTTCTTTCCAATATGGGCTTCCTTGGCTTCTTCTTGCTTTTCTTGCTCTCTGAGCTTGATTGAGTCTAATGTTTCTTTTTGACTTATTGGTTATATCATCATCGAAAGTAACATCATTCAGCTTTTGAGATTTTTCTATTATTTTTCTTATTTCTTTTTGTGTCGATTCAATCTCTTTTTCTAGATTAAGTAACTGCTTTTTGTATTGTTCTATATCGCTGTTTATTTCAGATCCAACCTCTGGAGCTCCGCCATTTAATTTAAAATCCAAAGCATCGCTTTCTCTTAACTCTAATAAGTTTTCAATCGATTTATAAGAACTTAATAGGATTGATTCTTTTTGCCTTAATGAGTCAGTCTCACTTCTCAATCTATTAAGTTCAGCATCCAATTCAGATAAAGCGTTTTGATTTATTTTCTTATTTGCTTCTTTTTTAGCCGCTAACCCCGCGTCTAAGTCTGCTTGGAAATATTTCTTTTCTATCTCAGAATCTTGTCTCAACTCCAAACAAGACTCTTTGGAATTAAACTCGTATGCAATGGCTTCCACAAGAGATAAGGCTTCATTCAAAACATAGTCCTTTAATTCCCCTCCGAATTCTTTCACATTATTAGATACGCACTCGCCCATTGATTCCGTTACGGATTCTTCATTTAAAGTTCCATAATCAACTACCAACAATGGGTAAGTAAATTTAACTAAAAAATCCAACCATGGATAAGACTCTCTCGCTTGTAGTGCAACGTCTATTTCATTTATTTTGGCTATGTAGTTCATCAAAGTTGGCTTGTTTTTGTATTTCTTAGCAAACTTACTGTTCTCTCTACATATTACTTGCCAATCGCAGCCATCAATTTTAGCTTCGATCAATTTAATAACGTATGGGTTTCCTCCAACTTGCTTAAAAGTTATCCTAAGTTTATCGGCATTTTTAACCTGAATACTTGGAATGTTGGATCTAATATTCCATCTTTTTGCTTTCGGCTTGCTTTTGTGATTGGCTTCTGCTTTCAAGTCCTCATAGAAAGAATTAATCTTGCTCGTAAATGATGATGCATAATAATCTCTTTCGCTATCTTTGAATTTTAAAAATCCGTTTTGAGTTTGATAAAAGTAAGATTGATATTTTGAATAGGAATACAGGGCAGATTTTAACCTAGTTATTTTCAGGAAAAATGACTTAACGTCGATCTCAACGGTTGTTTTTGTGGATAGTGCTTCGGTCTGTATTTCTCCGATAGTTGGATTGTCTGGGACCGCATCTAATATAAACGCAGGAATAGATATTAAAACTTTCAATAAATTCTGCAGAGGGTCAATATGAAAATCAATTGCTCTAGCGTATAACTCTAGAGCAAAAGGGTTTTTGATCTCATTTGGTATATTCTGTAAAACAAACTGAGTAAATGATAGAGGTTGTTCTGGATCAAACGACGTTGAACCAAATACAACCTTAGTTAATAAATCTGGGCAATCTTGAGCTTCTCTCACTGGTTCATCTTTGAGTTTTATGAATACATCATCAAAACTATCATATTCTTGAAGCAACTCATTGGGAATTCTACCAGCCACCGCAGGACCTTCATGGGAGGCACATATGATTTGTTGTGCGATTAATTTATCTGTATCCTCAAGCATTAGTCTAATTGCTGGGTGGATAAACGAGCGAAACAAATGCTCTCTAGTCAAATATTTACCTGTACCGATAGCTCCTCGCATCTCACTTGATGTGAATGACCTACCTTCATTATTGATTGTTACGCAAATTCTATACTCACATTGCGCTTCATCCAAATAAGTTTCATCTATCATTTCTCTCCAATCTGGGGCGATGAAAGATTTGTTGGGAGTGCAAGTTGGACACAACTTCTTCAGAGGTAATGGTTCTAATGCATCATCGCAAATTTTTTTCTGAAATTGTTCAAAATTATTGGACATATTATCTTCCTATATAAACTGTATTGCTCAGGACACTGTCTTCTGGGACAGGTTTCAAAACATGATCTTTTGTGCCAAGAAACTGTCTATTTGTTTTTGCCTTATGAAACTCTTCTATTAATCCAGACAACTTCTTGGAGAAGAAGTCTCTAATACCACTCACCCCATTTGTAGCCGCCGATATTGAGGGCATTGTTGGTCCGACACCAACCACAGTGTGTACATGCCCAGCCAAAGCAACCTTGTAAAGAGATAGATCTTGTTCTAATTGATCTACTTTCTCAGCTAGTGCATTGATGTAATCACTTACCTCATACAAATATTCAACCAAAGATTCGCCTCTAACTGCTTTTTGATATTTATATTCGGTTACGGCGCCTATCTCAATTATTGGCGTTATATCTTTTTCCCCACTAACCGTTCTTTCTCCTCCAACAAACTTTCCTAATCCCGACAAGATTCTAACCCTTTCTCTTCCGATAATAAGAGTGTGGTCAGCTTTGATTCCAATTCCTGATTTCAAATAGTCAGATATTGAAGTTAGAGGGTCCGTGTTTTCCGTTCCAAAGTAGTGATTGATGTTGCCTCGCTCAGTCAAATATATTCTAGCTCCGTCTAGGGCAAAGTTTCCTCTAGATTCAGTATCGGAGTCTTTGATATTGTAGGCCGCAGATAGCTGTCCTGCAACGATATCAATTGCCTCACACTTAGTTCCACCAGCGCCGCCTAGGCCGGTTGCTCTAGATCCGTAATTATCTTTTGTTAGGACTATCCTAGCTCCAGTTCGATTATCTTTTCTGGTGAAAACTCTTTCGCACCCGCCAACTGGACCATATACTGGTAGTTTTTCGTCATCATCTGTTAAAAACAGTCCACTCCTAAGAGGCATGGTGTCCAATACTTCATCTAAGTATATCTCCAAATCTTTCCTGACTGGATGCACCAGTGCGTTATATGCATCTTTCATTTTGACATTAATTCTTTTCTTCATTCTTCTGTCCCTGTTGACTTCTCCCAGTTAGCATTGTTGGTTAGTTTTAAGTGGATATGTTCCCCAGGTAGATTTGGAACCTCTCCCCTAGCACGCTTCAAAACCCTTTCTTGGTCTCCGTCTACACCTTCCCAATTATAATTCTCTACATAGGAACCCATAGTATTTAATACAGATTTCAGAATCATAACTTCATTATAGGATAGGTCAGATGTATTAAGATCAATCGCCGAGCTTCTCATGTGATTTGAGATATAGAGACCTCTAGACATCTGATCTCTAAACAAGTTGGCTAATTCGCTATATAATTGTTCTCTAGAGGAAAAACCTTGAGATCTATGAACCAGTGTAGAGGTCTCTTTTTTTACCGCTGAACTACTGTTCAATCCGGCAGGCGCTGAGGATAATGGATTTTTTACACCTAAGTATGTTTCGTTATACCATAACTTAAAAGCGTCCAAAGGCCAGCGACCTCTAGAGTAAACCATTGCCCTTGCCTGATCATTATGATCTCTGTATAAACTGTTTACTGTAACGACTTTCGAAAAACTTATTTTTTCCAATTCATCAGAAAGTTTTTGGAGAAAAGTCTGATAATGTGGATATATTTTTACCTTCTCTATTTGATTAGGTCCAGCATATTTTACCTTCGCAAATCCATTTATCACCGATGCATTATCTGGGACTTTCTGTTTATCTCCAGTTATAAACAATGAGTTGGGATTCAATATTCGTGCATTTGTATTCAGGAGACTAAAGGCTGCCGGTCTTACTAGTGAATTAAGTTGCACAAACTCTCCACCCAAATAACTGCAGTTCCAAATAGAACCATTCAATAATTGTGAAATATCTGGGTGATCAATTCTTATACTTGCTTCAAAACATGAATTTATAAGTACTTCTTGCTTCTTCTTATCCCGTATATCGAGTGGGTCAACCATGTGCTCATGATGCTCAATCGCAGATCTAGCTCTAACAAACCTATAGTTTGATGAATCGTTGGGTCTATTAATATTGAATTGTGCAACATCATCTTTTGGTTTAGTACTCTCTCTCTCGAAGTCAATGTAAACCATAACATTAAAGTTGGAAGGTATCTCCTTTTGCAAAGACTTCTTGAGGTCGCGGTCTGCTTTAGCTGATGCTCTATTTTTTGAATTAAATAATTGTGGTAATGAATCACTCATCTCTTGTGTCTTCCGAGTTTTGAATTTGATCAAAGATTTGAGCAAAATCTTTGTCTGATAACTCTTCAGACTTTTCGTTCTTCGACATTAAACCACAAAGCTTTACAAGTTGCTCATTTGATCTCTGTAACGTCTCGACATATTTGGCGAGAACCACGCCCAACGTTGTATGTTGAGAAGGGTCCTTTGCCAATTGTCGCATTGCATCATCGAGAAGTTCGCGGGTTGTTTCTCGGTCTTCATCGATGTTTTTAATTGCTTGTTTTATATGCTTGTCGCTACTCATAAACCTAATTAGTCCTTTGTTAAATTTCGCCATTGTCCCATGCGTTTCTGAATTCTCTATATTTTTTCTTCATTTTATTTAATTGTGAAACTATCTGCTTTGTGTTCATTCCAGTTAATTCACGAAGATACAAATATATAGCTTTCTTGTTGAAGATTTCTATATCTTCAGCTGATTCAAATAACATCATTACTGCGTCATAAACCTTTCTCTCTTTATCTTTATCAAAGTCATCTGCCCAAGTATGCATTTCTTCCTTTAATTTTGAGATCATTTCTGTGCGAATTTTTTGCTCTTGATATGATTCATCTAGATCTATAAAGTGAATATCTGGGTCTAATTCGGCGATTGCAAGAGGGATTTCTCTCTCAAGTTTTTTCTTGTGTTTCTTAACTTTATGAATAAACCAGTTTTTTGTAACAACAGAAAAATAAGAGAAAGCCTTAGAGCCCTTTGCAGGATCGAACTTGCCTAGAATGGTGGTTAAATAAACCTTACATTCGTCTCGCAAATCGTCGACATCCGGTAGGCTTGTAAATCGATAAGTAAAGACAATCTTGTCAACCATCTGCGAAAACACTGGTTGAATCATATCTCTATAAAGAGTGTCTTTTATTTTTTGATCATCCGTGGAACAGAACTCAACTATTGCGTTCTCGTGTTCCTGCGTAAAATACATGTTTTTCTTCTTGGTTCTCTTCCGAGACATCTTGATCTCCAATTTCTTCATATTCAACAGGCTCAGCTAGTGATGCAATTTCGCCATATTGTTCTTCGAGGATAACAGACAGCGATCCAGCGTGGTCCATCAGAGCCTTTAATGTTTCATCTCCATAAAATGCTTCAAGTGTATAGACAGCTTTTAAGTGGCTTCTAAATCCATTCACCATTTCAATCAAATCATCGGTGTTATCTGCGATTACCGAGAGGCGAGATGATTGCTCTCGGATAAGCCAATAGAAAATAGCATTAACACCAACAGACGCAGTAAGCGCCATCGTAAGCCAAATACTAACGGTCATCAGGCAACTCCACTCTTATCTTTTTTTCTTCCTTCAGAAGGGCTCTATTTTCCTCGATAGCGCGCTTTACTTCATCGCCTACCTTACCACCCTTCTCTGTTTGTTTACGAGCCACATGAGGCATTTGAGGCACTCTATGGATGGATTTTGAGAAACAAAAGCCACAAGACTCATGCTCATCATCCATTCCATGGACTGCTTCAAAATACTCGAGACACTCTTTGCATTTATATGCATATCTAGGCATCTTTGTCGACCTTAAGGCTTTCTGGAACCTCAAAGGTTGGTGGATTCATGACAACTAGTTGCCCAGCATCATCAATCTGAATATTAAAGTTCTTAAGTACAGGGACGATATCGCTCTGTTCCAAAAGTGATTTTTGCAATGCCATCATGATTGCTCCGACAGCTTGATTTGATAATTTGTGATCCATAATAATCTCCTAATAAAAAGTTATAATAATATTATAACATCTATTAAAGGGTTCGTCAAGACTTTTTTAAATTTTTTTTCGAAAAACATCTCTCGAGACCTTTCTCAATTGAAACTTGAGGTTGGAAGCCTAAATCTTTTTCGATCTCGCTGATATCTGCGAGAGTATGTTTCACATCGCCTTTTCGTTCTGGTGCATTATTCCATTTAACCTCATGACGTTCATTGATAAAGTTTCTAATATGGTTCATTGAGACTGATGTTCCAGAGCCCACATTATAAGCTTTTCCTCCAAAACATTTATTTGACTGCATTGCTAGAATATTTGCAAGGACAATATCATCGACATGAACGAGGTCTCGAGTTTGTTCTCCATCGCCATCCATGCGCAGTGGCTTTCCTTGTCGAATCATTTCCATCCAAGCGCAAATAGCTGTTGAATATGCTCCACCGAAGTCTTGGTCTTCAGAGTAAGCATTGAAGTATCGGAGACATACCGTATCAAGCCCATAGAGCTCCGAGAATAGCCGACATTCCATTTCCGATATTAACTTATGAAGACCATAGGGTGACTTTGGAACACCATCTCCATCGCCATTTACGGCGCTTGAAGAGCTAAAGATTACACGCTTCACGTTATGGTTCTTTGCCCATTCTAAAAGCGTCGATGTTACAAGAACATTTTGTTTCATTGTGTATGATGGATGATGCACGGAGAACTCAACTCTTGGTTGTGCTGCGAGGTGGAAGACGTAATCATAATCTTCGTTTGGCAAGCAATGCAGAATATCTTCGCCATCTTTGATATCGATGCCGTATACGTCGTGTCCGAGACGTTTGAGATCGGAGAATAAGTGGCTTCCAATGTAGCCTTTGTGACCGGTTACAAGGATTTTCATACTAGCTCCGTTGAGTAATTGAAGTAAGTAAAATCTTCTTTATAAATTTCCTTAACCATTTCAATTGTATTATGATCATACATTAGTCTATAGTCACTATAGACACTTCTGTTTGCATGCTTTTGAGGTAAGGCGAAATCTCTCTCTAAGATATTTCTTTTTTCTAATCTATAAATTTTTACATTTGGAACATCTTTTATCCAATCCTTTTGTGGATTACATTGAGACAACCCTTTTCTGTTGTACGGGCCAACAGAAGGAACTCCATTGTGTATGGTAGATAAGAAAGACTCAAAATTTTTATTTTTAGGAAACAAATTTTGCTTTTTCAAATATTCATATAGTGATACTGCTCTACTAAATGGATTTCTGACGATTGTAAATATTTCAAAATCACAAAGTTCTTTGTCACTATAGATTTCTGTAACCAAGCAGTGACCGTGAGTTCCATTTGTTATTTTATTACAATTGAGTTGCATAATAAATGTTGGGTCTATTAACCTAAACGATTCATAAAAAGAAGTCCCAGAGGATTTAGGTATCCAAATAAATAATTTTTTATTCATTTTTTAAAAACTCCCATTATGCTCATATTCTCCAAGAAGAACATTTCCTCCAATGACCAATCGGTGAATTTGTTAACAACATTTTTTAATGTAAATGGGCTAAACCAGCAATTGTGATCTGGATGTACTATTTCTATAAATTCAGAATTATTATAGTAATTTAAATGTCTATTATAGCACAGAAAAGCATCTGGTACTGTGATTATGATTTTTTCAGTCTGTATCTTATTTAAGGTTTGCAAAAAACTACCTAAATTATCCACATGCTCCAGAACCTCCGGTATCAACAAAACATCGAACTTTCTAGATACAACCTCGTTAATATCAGATACCAACTCTTTATTCTTAATGTGTTTTTTCATTTCTTCAAAATTTTCATCATTTACATCGACTCCAACCAAGTCAGAGCAGACCTTATCGATAGCAATATGCAAATTACTATTGTAGTTTGTTATCGGCCAATCCATGCACCCGATATGTAAAACTCTTTTATTGACACAGTAGTCAGGTAAAACACTCACCCTTCTTCTGGAAACAAATTTCGATGAAACACTAACTTTTTGCTCAAAAAAACTCATACTAACTCCTTTATTAAATTGTAATATTCTTGACAAACCAACTCACTTCTAAAATTATTACTCCACTCTTCTCTGCTTTTATTGTTAAAATGAGAAAGTGCCTCATCCAATTCTTTTGAAGTAAAAGATGGATGACTAAAAATATATCCACCATTTAATTCACCGAGTGTTCCTGGAATTCCTCCAACCGGAGTTGATATCCAAAATAAATTTGCAGACATGGCCTCGAGAATACTTATAGGTAATCCTTCCGATAGAGAAGGCATTATGAACACGTCAGAAATCCTAAGCATACTATTGATGATCTCCTCTTTGTTTGTCTCCTTAAAGAGGTGCACACCATCTGTTTTATCTACCAATTCTTTTAGAGAATTATAGTATTTTTGAGAATGATGATTCCTCGCAGAACCTACTAAAACAAGGTCATAGTCCCTACTTGCTTCACTATTTGAAAACTCTTCTATCAATTTAATTTGATTTTTCGAAGGCTCTACTGCTGCATGATAAATCATGATTTTTTTATTTATTCCAAGCCTTTCTTTTGTTATATCATCACGAAAATTTGATTCAATAATGTCTCGAGAAAAATTATTAATGAAAGTAAAGTCTAAATTATTATTAAGTAAGAAACGATTCACCGATGAGTTTTTACAAAATGAAACAATTTTCGAAAATTGTTTCATTTTTTTTACCACGACGTTTTTTAAATTTGTGTTTGTTGAAAGAATTTTTTCATTATCTTCATTGATATTCATAACAACCAAACTACAACCAAATCTAGAAGGGTCTATTTTGTGGAATGTTGGATTAAATGGGTCTGCGAAAACTACAATGCAATCAAATCCAGACTGATTTCTCAAGAAATGATCTTTATCTAAAAAGCCATACCTATAGACAGTGCTCTTTCTAATTAAGTTTGGGGAAGTTATCACAGTTACATCTTCTCCCACTGAGGTTAAAAATTCTGCTAATCCCTTTGCTAAAGTCTCAGTTCCACCAACTAATGGGTGAAATCTTTCACATAAAATACCTATTTTCATAAATTCTCCAAGTCTAAACCGCCATCTTTCATGTCTAATACAGACTTCTTAACACAAACATTTCCTACTTGAATGTAAGAATCATCGTTGTGCCAAACCAAATTATCTTTATCAAAAGAAATTGTAAAGCCAAGCTTCTGTAGTCTCAAGGAGTATTCGACATCCTCATTTAGGCCACCATTCTTTTCAGCATAAAACTCAATAGAGGAATCCCAAAGAGTCTGCTTATAAACATCAGTTCGCAAAATCCAAAAACATCCGGATTGATATAGTGTCCCAGCTGGTAGATTATCGTCATAATCAATCATTTTGTGTGGATTAATTGTAGCCCTGTCCCAATATCTTCCACCATCAGGAAGCAATACTTTGTTACCAAGAATGTTCCATCCGTTTGTCTTAGAGAACTCAATCAAACGTTCAGCCCACGTATCTTCAAAGACAAGATCATCGTCAATAAAAACAACAACATCATGATTTACATACTCCCCAGCAATGTTTCTCATTTTTGCTAGTCGACCATTGTGCGCATCATCCGATGCATCAATTAATTTTATTCCGTCGATGTCGGAAAAGTTGGTTGTATCTCCGGCCAAAATAATTTCAAATGGTATATTAATATTCGCCATAGTGTTCTTGATCGATTCGATCTCCAATTTTGTTTTTTCAGGCTTTGCTCCATTTGTTGAAATACAAAAGGAAATGGACTCAACTTCTTTGGGATCTATATTCTTTTTACCCATTATAGCGTCGCAGAATAGCCCATAAAGTCTCTCAGCATTAAAGTGCTCCAATACCTTTGCTTGAAGTTCAGAAGCCCCTTCAAGGCAATCCTCATAGTTCTCAACGATATGTTTGAGACATTCACCAAAAGCATCTTCATCAGCATAAGCCCACCGAGAATCACGTTGGACAACACCTTCCCAAACAGCGTCTTCTCCCACTGGCTTTAGCGTACAATCAATTGCGTTGAAAAGGTTTTTCCCATCCCATTGAAGGAAATCAAGTTGACCAGACCATGGAATTGTTGCGATTGGAAGACCTGCTCTCGCAGCTTCGAAGAGAGGAAGACCGAACCCTTCACCATGTGCAATGTTAACAAGGCACTTTACCTTATCGTGCTCATAGAGGGCCTTCATTTGCCCCTCGGAAAGATCTCCGTGAAGTAGAGATACAGAGCACTTGCGATCAGGATAATCTTCTAAAATGGCTCCTAGCGTCCTTTCAACGTTGTCGAGATCAATTCGAGAAGCTCCTTTATTATGAGTTTTTAAGATGAGACCAATCTCATCGTTCTCGAATGTCTCGACAAACCATCGAATAGTGTTCTCAAAGTTCTTTCGAGGACCGAACTGAGAGACAACAAGGAAATTGAAATCGTGACGAGGATCGAAGCCTTCGATAGCTTCGCTTTCCTCAGGGTTTGGTGTGCATTCCCACACCACATCGACGGGAGTTTCGAGCTTGTATTCTCGACCGTCTTTCAATGGAATCTTTGTGTTTACATAAGTGTCTTTCGCATGATTGGAGACGACAAGGATCTTATCCATTTCATTTCCTTTCTGCAACCATTGTGGCGACACCTTTGTGGTTTCGATTCCTGCTGTGTAGCCGATGTTGATCGGACACATCTTTTCAAATTCATTTGGAATGGTGATCTGCAATGAGATGTCTGGGGCTAACACCTTTTCGGAGAGAAGCATCTGCGTTGTCTTGATTCGCTCATCCATCCATTGGCGAAATTCGTTATCTTGCCAAATCCAACCTGATTTTCCCCAAGGAATTGGTTGGATGTAAACATCAAAGAGATCAGGCCTAGACCTCAATGCTCGGAGAGCAAATCTAGACTGCTCTCCATATCCTGTAGCCGATAGAACAGGGGCTCTTACAAAAATCTTTTTCATACATTGTCTCCGTCAATTTTCTTAAGTTGTAATCTACTGTAGTGCATCTCTTCTCCATCCACCATAACGAGAAAAAACAGAATATTTTGATGATTCAAAATAGATGGAGACAAAACCAAGCCAATTTTACCGTCAGCAGTAGAAACTAAATCTCCTCCAACTAAAGGTGGAATATTTTCCAAGAAGTCGGGGTGGATCTCCGGTATTGAAAATGGATTGATCAAATCTCCTTGACAATCAACAATCATTGGATTTACAAGTGGATCATTCAATGAATCATTATTTCTCATCATTTTATCTCCTTAAAGGTAATTCCACTGTAGCCTTTACGTGTTTCCCACGATCCACATTCTTCATGAATTTTGAGCATTGTATCGACCCATTTTTTTTCAAAATCATGAAAAGCATAATTTGCCTCTATATGTTTCTTTCCAATTAAACCAAGTTCCCGTCGATATTCATGACCGCCACTATACATTTGATCTAGAGCATTTTTAAATTGTTTATCGGAAATTCTATCTTCATAAATATAAGGTACTTGTTGAGATCCAATGATGGATTTCGAAATTGGATGAATAGCAACGCCTGCCGGACCTTCAGCGGTCATAACTTGATCTTGCATTCCGCCGGTCATGGTAGCAATCACTGGGGTTCCACAAGATAGAGATTCCAAAGTAGCAAGACCAAATCCTTCAGCGTCTGCGATGTTTATAGTTACATCTGCTACATTATAAAATCCTGGCATTTGTTTTGTTGAGACTTTTCGAGTAGAGAACATAACTTCCCTATTAACCAATCCAAGGTGTGATGCGATATGTTGCAGATCTTGACCATGAGGGTCTTTTGGATTTGTATGCATGATTAACTGAACTTTTCCGGATAAGTTTCTCTCCTTTACCCATTCAGCAAACCACCACAAAACAGATCCAGATTGTTTACGTCGAGCATTACGGTTATTCCAAAATAGAATAAACTTATCTTGATCTTCTTCAGGTAATATTTTATTTCTAAGCGTCTTTCTATCTTCATCCGATAAGGATACAAATACGTTTGGATCAACACAGTGAGGTATATAGTTGCATGAAACAGATGGAGCAACACCATTGACGCACTCTTTTGTTACTCGAGAAATACATGCAATATGATCCGTAGATTCATAGAACTTCTGATTAAAGAACGGTAAAGGATAGTTGTCCCAAACGTGATAATAAACCAACGGAACCAATGGTCGAATCTCATTCTCCATCTCCCAAAGCCACTCATAAAAACGAGGATCGGTCATAAACCAAATCATGTCTGGTTTTTCGTTTCTGAGAATTGAGCGAATTTGTTCAGGTTCACCGTATCCGTCAATTGGAATAACTTTAAAATCTTCATTCCACGGCTCAATAAGAACTGGTTGATAGTCCATGTGCTTTAGTGCGCCTCCGAGAGATAAGATTTGAAACTTTCCACTTTTTAAGAGAGCCTCGAAGACAAGCTTCGACTGCGTTCCAACGCCCGATGGAGATAGTGGATGATCCCCGAGAGTTAACACTTTAATTTTCTTCATATTATTTCCTTTTCGATGTTTTCGGGGAAATAAAAAAACCCCATTTACCAATGTATAATAACATAAGCAAATGGGGTTGTCAAGTTTTTTTTTATTTTATTTATCTTTTACAATGTTCTGTGTTATTAAATGGGCATCCAACGCAAGAGTTTCGGTTTTTAACGGTAACACCTTTGTTGATGAGATTACATGCATTCGTCAGAACTTTTATTGCATTCTCGGTTTTACGAGGACCAGATGTTACTCGGAATATTTCAACATTATCTTCCTTTGCTGTTCTTTTAAGAAGACCGAAATATGTTTCAACCATCTTTGGATCAATGTTGTGCTTTTCGCAAAAAAACTTCTTATATA
>Ga0208161_1000241_pt1 | contig 31242 bp, 18 predicted proteins | sample CB_VirMetaG_3_FD_184538 | JGI IMG/M metagenome (GOLD analysis project Ga0208161, IMG submission 184538) | Freshwater to marine saline gradient viral communities from Chesapeake Bay - CB_1508_1S Viral MetaG (SPAdes) (version 4) | ecosystem: Environmental > Aquatic > Marine > Coastal | place: USA... | reverse complement strand
CGCCTGGATTCTTGCTTGAACTGCTTCAGTATCTTCCTCGTTCAAGTCGTCATCAGCAAGTATAGCATTGAGCATTTCTATGTCTGTAGTTTCGGCAAGTTTAGATTTATCAATTTCGGAATCGCCCAAATAATCCTTGTCGTAAAGACCTTCATCTTCTGCCTTCTCGACCAATCTGTCTAATTGATAAGAACCATCTTCCATCTTGTCTTCGGTGCTATCCACAAGACCAAATGTCAATCCACTTAAAATATTTCTGCCAGCATTTTGGAATTTTTGTCCGGTCGTAGCATTTTCATCTGCGTTGAATCCTTTATACGCATCATACGCCGCCATACCGATGGCGAGCGGTGCTGCTAATTTACCAGCGACTCTTGCTGCCATACCAAGACCTTTGACGGCAGCACCACCAGCGGTTCTAGCAGCACCTGCGACTGCGCCGCCAGCGGTTCTAGCAGCACCTGCGACTGCGCCGCCAGCGGTTCTAGCAGCACCACTTAGCATTTGACCTGCGTTGCTTGCTACTCTACCTGCAGCTTGAACACCAGTTCCTACAACGCCTCGTGCAGTATTAATAGCAGCGCCACCCATACTTTGTGCTGTTCTAGCGGCACCACTTAGCATTTGACCTGCGTTGCTTGCTACTCTACTTGCTGCTTGAACACCAGTTCCTACAACTCCTCGTGCAGTATTAATAGCAGCGCCACCCATACTTTGTGCTGTTCTAGCAGCACCAGAAATACCTTCTATTGCAGCACCACCCACTCCGGTCGCTGCTATCGCTCCCGCTGCTCTTGTGCCCAATGCAAGCGCACCACGACCTAATCCTGCAGCACCACGAGCGACCATTCGACCTGCGCCAACTACGCCTCTACCAACTGCTTTTACTCCACGAGTGATCCCGCGACCCAACGCAAACGCACCACCTGCGAGCAGTGCGCCCATGCCGAGTCCACCCATTCCACCGCTCGATTCACCGCCCGATTCTGCAGCACCACCGGATTCAGACACTTGCCCCAGTTTGTTAAGAGTTTCTAAAATTTGTTCCAATAATAAAACTTGTTTATCGCTATTTTCGGCGATCTTCTCTTGATATTCTTTGGTTGGATCTTCAAATAATCCAGCCTTAATTTCCGCTTCATCCGAAGATGCAGGTGATTTAGGTGTTTCTATGACTGCAGCCGGTGTTGTAGATTCGGGTGTTTGATTTTCGGGTTCAGATATATCGGGCATCCCTTCAGAAACACGACTAATATCTGCCTGTGTTGCTTGCTCTTCGGCAAGTCTAAGTTCTTGTCTTCTACTTTCGCGTGCTACTTTGTCTTCGTCTGATGTGAAAATGTCATCAATTAAACCACCTTCTTTTGGTGCGAAAATATTCTTTGCCAATCCTTTAAAACCGCCGATTTTAGCAACACCAGTTGTGGGATCAACTTGTTCGGGTCTCGCAAAAGAACGTCTAATGCGATTTGCGATCGTGTCATTTTCACCTCGTAATTTATACCCCTCCTGTGAAAGTTTGGCATCAACTAACTTTTCTTTGGCAGAAGCACCGAACCCACTAACTGTCGGATCATCTGACTTGGAAAGTTTGTCTGCAGCATCTACTAGTGCTTCGTATGCTTTTTGAAATTCTTTGGAATTCTTATCTGATAGTTTTTCTAGAGATTCTTTAAACTCACTAACAAGTTTTCTGTTCTCTTCAGACAGTTTTTCGAGAGTCTCGCCTGAAACATTGGACTCTTCAATCGATTCGGTAATTTTGGTTACGATTTCTTGAAGAGGAGCAGAAGCAACGCCGATTGAATTCATAGAGGCGGCTCCGGAAACCCTCTTCTTCAAATCTTCACGGATTCTGGTAACACTTTCATTTAACTTTTCGAGTTGTTCGAGTTGTTCTACTCCACCAACAGAGTCTTCTGCTTGTGCGTTTTTCTGTTGTAGTAGTGCTACGAAGTCAGAGAAAGTTTGTTTGTTTTCCATTACGGATTATCTATCCTTAATTGTTTTTTTCTGCTTTTTTCTTCAAATGCGTTGCCAATAAACCAATGTAGACTTCCCTTTCCCACGGTATCATATTTTCAATTTCAGTCAAACTATATTTATGTTCTTGAAGCAAAATAAAGTTTACTTTGTAAAAATTCATCAAATTATCATGAGAAAGGGTTAACCGAAAAAATTTTGAATACCATCTACCACGACGAAGTTTTTGGTCTCACATTTCCCACATGTATAGTCGATGACATGTTCAATTTTCGGAGCAGTTTCAAAGAAATTTACCAGTTTCTCGAACTGCTTGTTGCTTAGAGAATCTATGAATGAAGATATCTCTTCGCTCGAGTATTCAGAAACCTCAAAAATTTCATCCTTGGTATGGATCTTGTCTATACTTTCTGCGACAAGATCGTAAGCAGGTTTCTTATAATCGACCATGGCATCCAATTTGGGATACTTCATTACCACACCAATTTCATCAGTTAGAGAAATACTATTTGTGTGCTCATCATGCTCTGTAATTTGTATTTGAGACAGATCTAACTGTGTTGCTGTCCTGTGCCCACATTCGCCGCAGATCAACATAAAGTCAGTTACTGCTCCGATCGATTGTTCTCTTAATCTGATAAAGATATTTTGAATATCAAAATATGGTAAAGAATCCACATCTAATTCTTCTTTAGCGCAAGATCTGATGACTTCGCGCATGGCATTGATCATTTCAGTTACTTCTTCTGTTTCTCCGGCAAGAATTAGAATCTTTTCTTCTTTGACCAAAAATGGTCTGAATTTAACATTCTTCTTGAGAGATTTCACCTCAATGTCAAATGTTGGTGTAGTAATAGTAGGTAATGTCATAATAAAATCCTATATTTAAACTGGTATGGTTGGAACGGTTGGCTCTTCTGGACGACCTATTGGACTCTCTGGGGTATATCTTTGCCACTTAGTAAACGAGAATGTGCAAGGTTGTCTAACAGGATCAGGACTCCCTGATGAGAACTGTGCTGGGGCAAGAGACCTAGGAAATGCGTCTTCCAATTTCCACCCAGTAAGTTCGTTGTCTCCTTTATCCAGAGAAGTAATTTCTATGACCGAGTAGTATTGTTCAGGATATTCGACATATCTATTGGAAGGGTTGATCATCTTTTGTATCCACTCTTCTAGGAAACTTCTAATCGACCACTCTGTATCGCAAAGGAACGTGAAAGTTACAGAATCGCCCATGTAATCAATTAGATGTGCACGCTGCTCGTTCAGATTGTTAAATCTGAACGGTCTGGTTCCAACCATTATACCAGGAAGCATTACATCTTCTGCCAGTAGTGTGATTGTTCTAGAAAGACCTTGGTTCCCGCCTAAAATCGGAGGAGGAGTTATTTGAATTTCGAATCTGTTGGCACGTGCTAAGTCTTTAGAAAAAACCTTACCTTTAAAGTCATCAAGATTAAATTTTGCCATTAATACTTGCTCCTAGAATCCCTGAATACTTCTTGTTTATTGACTTTCGCGAATGATTCAATTGGTAAGAAAATAACTGCCTTCCAATCGATTGGATTTACTTTCATGTATCTAGATTGCACGTGTGCAGTCAAGTAATGTTTGATGCAAGGTTTCACTTCTTTAGAATAACTGATGGAATTTAATAGATCATATGACATTTTGATTTTACTGTCATTGGTTATTTTTTTGTCAGTATAATCTAAGAGTTCTCCGAGAATCTTTGCTCTTACCATATAGGGAGCGTAATGGAGATTTATACCATAGAATCCCCCAGGAGCAGGTCCGAAAGGGAGGACTAGAGGGAAGCGATCATAGAACGGCAGTTCCTCTTTCCACTTAGGATCGTAGAAATACATATACATCTGTCCGACTTCTATATTAGAAGTCAATTCCCCGATGTCAGACTTCATTGCATTAGAAGTTGTTATGCTGTCGCCCACGAGAGACTGTACGTTTCTCATGTACCACCACATGGACTTCTGCCCGTCGCCTGCTTTCGCTCTTAATTGTTCAAATGGATTCGCCATAAGTCTTATTTATAAGTTATACCCAACTCTTTTTCAGTCAAAATCATAAATTCCCAATTTCGGTCTAGGCAAAATTCTTTTGCTGCCTTCCATTTAGCTTGATTCGTGCCCCATTGAATGACTTCATTGAGGAATGCTCTCGTTTTTCTTTGTTGTGCTTTGGGTTCTTTGGTGAATTTTTCAGGTTTAATTTCAATAAGATATTTCTTGATTCCATCAGGACTTCTAACTTTTATGTAAAAGTCAACGAAATACCTATGAACTTTTCCATCGACTGGTGATCTATATGGTATGGCGAGTTCTTCAGATCCCCATTCTATGACATTTACATTGTGGTCGCACCACTTCATAAACTTGAGTTCCCAACTGGATCTGAAAATTATATTTCTGGGATCACCGACATATTTCTCCGGTTTTTCTATATTATACCGACCTTTTAGCGTTTCTTTCTGGTAACTCATATAAATATCACGAACTCTTTTAAACAAAAGGATATTTATTCGTGGCAGAACCATTAGAAGATCCGCGTGTGTTCAATCCGACATCAGAGGAACAAGGTGCAACTGATTCTTCGACACCACCAGAACCTATTGAAAACCAGGAATACAAAGGACAAGACAAGGCAAGGAGTGACTTTATTCAAAGAAAAGAGTTTGGTGGTAAACCTAGGAGATATCCATTAGATGTAGATTCTTCTCCCCACTACGTTGTCTTTTATCCGTTGGTTCGCAGCGAAAGTAAACTTGGAAGATTATTACAAAAAAAATATGACACTTTTGACATTAGCGATCAAAATAGATTAACTGGCGATAACGCAGGAAATTCTGCTGCTGCGGCAGGTGCGTTAGAGGGTGCTGGTGCTGGCGGTGTTCTCGGATTGGGGCAAGCATTATTGGGAAATGGAGGTAATGGTGGACCAACTGGCACAGCTCTTGGCCCTCTGAGAAAGATAGCGACAACTGCAATAAACACCGCTGGTGGTGCAGCAGTAGGTGCATTAACTGGTTATGCGGCAGTTGCACTATCAGATGTCAATAAACTTCAACTGGGCGGTGGTTCTATAACTTTACAGATCAATTCTATTCAAAGTCAGTATAAAGCAAATTGGGAATCAGCAGATATGGGTGCGCTCGCTGGTGCTATCGGTGCTGGGAATTTCACGGGGTCAGGAATCCCAGAACTAGCAGTCAGAAGTGCTGCAAACGTTTCTAAAGTTTTTGGTGGGAATGGATTGGAAAATGTAGTAAACGCGAACACAAAGACTGTAAAAAATCCATACAAAGAACAATTGTTTAGATCCATGGATAACAGAAGATTTACGTTTGAATACATTTTCATGCCAAAGACTGAACAAGAAGCTGTGGAAGTGTTTGGAACTTCCAATACATCGACTGCTAATCAGGATAACGGTGGACCTGCGGTGATTGACGGGGGTGGAATCATACAGAAATTTCTGTTTCACATGCACCCAGAGGCACAAGCAAGTGGATACTTCTATACTTATCCATCAGAATTTCTAATTATTTATTATCATGCAGGTAAAGAAAACACATTCGTAAGAAAGATTTCTAATTGCGTTTTGACTGATATGAATGTAGTATATGGGGCAGAAGGTTTTACCACTTTCTCAAATGGTATGCCATCTATGGCAACTATGCAACTTACCTTTACTGAACTCGAAATTCTTACAACACAAAGAATATATCAAGGATACTAATAATGTATTTCGAAAAATTTCCGGTTATGAGAGCGAGATTAGATGGTAAGTTTAAACCCATCACTGACATTTTCTATAGAGTAGCACCAATTACCAACATAATTAAAAATGTTGAGGCGATTCAAACGACTGCAGTTGAAGATGGTGAAACACCAGAGATTCTGGCGTATAAGATATATGGTAACGAAGAATATCACTGGATTTTATTGGTATTGAATAATATTGTAGATCCTAGAGAAGAGTGGCCTAAAACTAGCAGAGAACTTTACGATTTTTGCGTCGCGAAGTACGGAGAAGGTAACATATACACTACGACTCATCACTACCAAACAACCAACGGAAGATTGTTTCTGGGCATACCTCAGGGATTAGTGGTTGATTATGACGCTGCTGATCTTGCGAATGGTTATATAGAACCGAGAACTAATTGGGAGTATGAGGAAGACGTCAATGAAAAAAAACGTCAAATCAAATATCTCCCGAAACAATTCTTAACCGATTTTATCAAAGAATTTAGCAGATTACTCCCAAATGGCTAATGAAACCGTAACACCGTCAACTAGTGTTGGATTTAAAAGCGTCGGTGACGTTGAAATCCTTGTTTGTGAATTGCGAAATTTGCAAGATCAAGTATTGGATCTTAAGAACTTCATTAAAGAAATTGAAATATATGAAGATATGTTTTCCAGTGCAATCCAAGGAAGATTGACGATATCCGATTCTAGGAATCTGGTTGCTAGTTTGCCAATTGTTGGAAATGAAGTTCTTTCGCTCAACATTAAAAACTCAATTATGAGCGATGATTATCTTGAATCTATCAAGAGATCATTCTATTTGTATGGAATTAAAAATAGAATTCTTAATAAAGATAATGAAGAGCAAGTAGATCTTCTCTTCTGTTCTATTGAGGCGATCAAGGATAACGTTACTTACATTAGTAGAAAATTTGAAGGAAGAACTGATGAAATCGCACTACAGATTTTCGATGAATATCTTTCAACACCACGAGGGTATGATAGTATTAAAACCACAGAAGAAACACCACTTATAGTTGCCGACACTCCGCACCAGTCTAAGGTGTCATTCATAGCAAATAACTGGACTCCGTTTCAATGTTTGAATTATATTGCGAAAAGAAGTATTGGAAGTAAATCAACTGCTCCAACATTTTTATTCTATGAGACATCCACTCAATTTTACTTGACGTCTTTCCAAGCACTTATGGATACGCAGTTATCCAAAAACATTATTTCAGCGAAATATCAATATCTGCCTAAAGGTGATACGGATAAAGCAAGACTAAGTAAGTACCAGAGCGTCGAGAATGTTACTTTTCCAGAACACCTGGATATCTTTGCTGGACAAGACACAGGTAGATTTACATCTACAACCACCACATTAGATATTCTAACCAAAAAGGTAAACAACTGGATCTGGGACCATGGTCTAGCATTTGGCGAAGATATTAGAACTGAATCATACAAAGGATATGATGCGCAAAAATCAGGACTCGGTGATGCTGGGACTGTTAAGAGAGAACCAAACGAACTGGTAAATCATCTACCATATCCTGTTCATGTTTTGCGCTCTGCTGACACCAAGAAGTTCTTTAAAACCATACACTTCAATTCAACCAATAATGAAACTACAATTCCTGAAATTACAACGGATACTCTAGTTGATTATACACCAGAGTTGTTTACAGGACCAAGAGTGAGTTCTATACAAGACTTCACAAGTCTGGTTGTAAATATTGAAGTTCCTGGTAGAACTGATATGGAAGTTGGATCTTTGGTTGAATTTCTTTATCCTAGAGCAGTTTCTTCGGATGAAAAAAACGATGACCAACGTTACTTGTGGGATCCCTTCATCTCCGGTGTGTGGATGATAACTGCGATACGACACAAGTTTACTCCAACTGATCATAAAATGTTACTTGAACTTGCCAAGGATTCGTTTAAGACTCCGTTCCAACTAGTTACACTTGAAGAAATTTCCAACGAAGATTCAGTAACAGATCAATCAAGTAATGTTTGCTCGGAAGATGCTGGTGGTGGATCTGGCGCAGGTGAAGGTGGACAATCTGCTGACAGCGATCAAGACACCCCAGCGGATCAAGCAGCAGAACCCATTAAGGTTAATAAATCTGGTTGGGCGCACCCGACTGGCGGTTTAGGTAGGATTACCAGTAATGTTGGATACAGAAAGCGGTTCAAAAGATATCATTCTGGTATAGATATAGGAGGTATAGGTAATGGTAAACCGATTTATGCGGCATATGATGGAGTAGTTATTCGTGCAGGACCAAAAGGAAAGAGTGGTTATAGAGTGGGGATCGAGCACAATGTTGAAGGAAGAAAACTCTACACTCTTTACGCTCATGGTATGGCGAAGTCAATACGGGTTAAGGTCGGCGATAAAGTAACCGCTGGACAACACATTATGGATAGTAACAATACTGGTGAGTCGACTGGACCGCATCTTCACTTCTCTATCGCTAGAGGATATCCTCCAAATGAAGACAATGTATTACGTAATATTACAGACTATATTGGTTCTTTCAAGTAAATGAATTTAATCTTTTCACCCTCTTGATAAGTTAAAGGTAAATGGTCATAAAATATGAACATGAATTTTTTCTCTAACGGCGACAATAATTTCTATTGGTTTATGGGAGTTGTGGAAGATCGCAATGATCCGATGAAACTCGGAAGATGCAGGGTCAGAATTCTTGGATATCATACCGATGACATTGAATTGCTTCCTACCGAGGATCTTCCATGGGCAGTTCCTATTTTACCAGTATACTCGGCGAGTACTAGTGGTATCGGTCGTAGTCCAACAGGTGTGGTCGAAGGCACTTGGGTGTTTGGATTCTTCTTGGACGGTAACGAAGGGCAGCAACCTGCTATGCTCGGAACTCTAATCGCTGAACCCAAGAAGAAAGCAAAGTGTCCTGGATCATCCGAGGAATCCAGCGGTAGGTCTCCGAGTTCCGATGGATCCGATGGATCGTCAGAATCACCAGAAGATGGTGGTGGCGGTTCAGATCAGAGAAACGACATTCAGAATGCTAGGGATGTTTCTCCGAATCAGGAGTTCTGGACGCTGGTTGCTATTTGTTCCCGAGAAGCGAGTGCACCAGCAGAGAACTGGACAGATGTTGCGCAATCTATTCTCAATAGAGCATTGTCAGGCAGATATTCTGGCAAAACTGTTACAAGCAATATCACAAAGGACGGTCAATACGAACCTTGTTGGAAATTTCCGAGGAAAGGAACTGCTAATAAAACCAATCCGGATTGGAGAAAAATAAAAGATTTAAGATCTGCAATGCGTGCAACAGGTAATACCGAAGCATTTTTATTGGAAGTTGCACGTGCGCTGAAGAATACAACACTTCAAAACAATTCGAGAAGTTTCATCGGACCGAGAACCGACTTTTTGGGTTATGACCAACCGATGTTAAAAGCGGCGGAAAACAAACGGTATCCTATTAGGTGCAGGGATCCAAAAGGCGAAAGTTCTAATCCTAGTGTGCGCAAAACGGCAAGAAAAAATAAATTTGGATTTAGTTATAACTACAAAGGCGATGCAGGCGTAGCGAATATACCTGACTGGATTAGAAATGCGGATATCGGGAATTAATAATGAGAGATGAACTTCTAAACGCTGTTATAACAGATACTGTCAGATCTACGGAACTGAGTAAAAGATTATCGACTTCACAAATTAAGAAGTTGATGTTGTCGATTGCCGACGATGTTGGTAATGGATCCAAGAGTAATATTGGACCGACAGGAAAACTTGGTGCGTATGGATTTAACGTAGACGCATTACAGGAAGTTGGCGTGTTGGTGGATGGCGCCAAAGACAAACTTATCAACAATCTGCAATCCGGAGAGCTCGATCGCGTAAAGAACTCTGTCAGCGCAGAATTTGATCCATTGTCGGGTGGATTTTCACTGGGGCCCCTCGGTAAAAACGTTCATGGTAGTTTTGTGGATACGCTCAAGGATAAGATCGGTGGATATTTACCAGACAATGTCAATCTTGCTGCTGCCAACAATCTGAATTTCGGTGCGCTGGCAGATCCAAGTGTGTGGAAAGCACCCGTTGGATCTGCGGCAAATTCAGTATCTTCTGCGGTCGGAACTGCAACTGGAACTATCAATTCAGTGTCATCGAATATAACGAATAATCTTGGTGGTGTCAAGACAAATATTCTCGCGAAACTCAACTCATCTGCACCAGGAACCGATTTTCTATCTAAGCAATCTAACACGATAAACGAACTTTCAAGAAATATCTCAACACAATTAGATTCTATAAAAAACAATCTTCCGAATGCGTCTAGTCTCCCAAGTCCAGTTGCTACTGAAACAACAAGTTTCGCAAATGGAACAAGTTCTGCGATTGATGCATTGAAACGAGAAATAGATATTAAACTGGCAGATCTTAAGGAAGTTCCTGCTCCATATCTCGTTGAGCAAAGATTTTCTGAAATTGAAAATTTAATTTCTACATTTCAGAATACACAAACGCAGTCTGCGCAATCTACATTGGAATCTTCAAACACCAAACTTGGTGGTGGACCACTTGGTTTCTTGAATGATACAAACGCGCAGAATACTGCCATGATTGGTCTGTTGGATAGAAACATTAAAACGTTAACCTCGGCAGGATTAATTAATCGAAATACACCAGTTGATACAATTATGGGGTTATTGTCTGTCGCTAACGGACAGGGCATCGATACTGCATTAAAATTTGCTAAAGGTGTGATTAGATCCAGCAGTAATGGTAAAAGTTCTCTTGACTATTTCAACGTCGGTAGCAGAGCAGATAGAATCTTTAATGATGCGCTTGATGCAGTTTCGATTATCGATAAAGGTATAGAAACCTTACTTCCGAGTCAGTTAGAACCTGCTTCTGGGGTTATGAATCCAGTAATTACAAACCAACCATCTAATGAGGAGTTCGTAGAAACACTTCCTGGTCGTGGATTTTCAGATCCAAATAACATTTATCCTAGAAAAGACTTCCTACAGAATGAGAACTCAGACGTTAATCCAGCAGCAATAGGTAGAGATGAGGCTAGATTACCATACGAACAAACAACACACGGTCAGAATGATGCTTCTGTCGCAAGAAATAAAGTGGTAAATGGTAGATCTGGCGAAACTATTTCCCAACCAAAGAGCGAATTTAACGCAAGATATCCGCACAACCAAGTTTATCAATCAGAGTCTGGGCACATGCAGGAGTTTGATGATACTCCTGGCGCAGAGAGAATTTCTCTACAGCATAGATCTGGAACATTCACGGAAACTGGACCAGATGGTTCTCAAGTTACCAGAATCGTTGGGCATAGTTATACCATTATCGATAGACATGGAACTATTTCTATTGAAGGAAAGGCGAACGTTCACGTAGGTGGTACTTGCAATATCTACGTTGGAAATGATGCTAACATTTCTGTTGGCGGGAAAACCAGAATCGATTCTCATGGAAAGATCGAGTTCTTTACTGGAGATGATTTCCATCTACACGTAGGCGGTAACTTCAATATCCGTACTAATAAATTCAGTCTGGATGCGCAAAGTATTAATATGGCATCGGCAGGTGAATATGCTATGTCTGCAGTTGGTGCGATCGGTGTATCAACTGGATCTAGGATGTCTCTGGAATCAGGCGGTAATATAGATCTGTTGGCACCATCTGGTGTTATAAGTTCTAAGATTGACACCCCGATTATCGATGTCACGACTGCAAATATCACAACTCTGAATGCTGGTTCAACAAATCTGAAGGCAACTGGTAAGGATACTGGCACCAATGGCGGTAGTGATCACAACCTCACTGTTTCTGGTCCAACATCAGCGAGCGTTGATACTCCTGCGTCTGCGCCGAGACCAGTATACCCGACTATTCTGCCCGATCCTATCCCACCATCGACCAGCACAGAACCACAGATTCCAGAATATGTTAGCGCGAGAGCGGCATCAACCGACTTTGCATACGACGGTGACGACGGTATTGCTGATCGAGAAACAGCAGAGGCATCTGACGGCAGCGCACCTCCAGGTGAAGGCCAAGAAGATGTGACCAGCAATAGAGTCGCCGCGACCTCATGTTCGAAAGCAGGATTGCCTCCGATAGATTCTAGAAGCGCAGACAACAAGAGTTTCAAGTTGTCAGAAAGATGGAATCTGGGGCAGGTTGCATTCGGTCAAGGAAACACAAAGCGCATCCGTTCGTATGGAGGATTCTCCAGACAGGACATGGTTACAAACCTACGTTGTCTTGCGGTTAACTGTCTCGATAAAATCAAAGCGAAATATCCCGCCATTATCGTCACTTCTGGATTTAGAGATTTCATTCCAAAGGGTGGATCCACTACTTCTCAGCACTTGAAGGGTATGGCAGTAGATATGTCGTTTACTGGATATAGCAGAAAAGAGCACATAAATATTGCTAAGTGGATTGTGCAGAATGTTCCATATGACCAATGCTTGTTAGAGTTTACAGCACGCAGTCACTGGATTCATCTGTCTTTTGATCATACAAAGAGTTCTCAGAGGTATCAACACTTTACGATGTATAATCATAAGAGAGTAACTTCTGATGGAACATTTAAGTCATACTAATTTAGAAAAATCATTATAAATAAACGTATGTCCGATATTCTAAGAATATACAAAGATATTGATCTGTCATTCTCGGCATTACCAGGAACAGGTGATGTTGCGAGAAAGTATGACTTGAATGCAGTTAGACAAGCAATTAAGACCTTGCTCCTAACCGCAAAGGGCGAGCGAAAGTTTCAATATCAACTCGGTTCGCCTCTCTATGAGATGCTATTTGAACCGATGGACTTTATTTTGGCGAATCGAATGGAGCAAGAAATTTTCTTCTTGATCACGAACTTCGAACCTCGAGCAAGGGATCTTCGTGTTAATGTGAATCCAAATTTTGATTCGAATGGTTATGAAGTGTCTATATTCTTCTACGTGGTTGGGTTACCCAATCCTGTGACATATTCAACCTTTCTTAAGAGACTACGATAATGGCAGAATTAAGAGTAACAGAATTAGATTATTTTGCTATTCGGCAAAATCTTAAAAACTTCTTAGCAAGTCAAGATGAGTTCTCGGATTATGATTTCGAGGGTTCTGCCATGTCGGTTCTGCTCGACACACTTGCATACAATACCCACTATAATGCGATCTTCTCGCATCTTGTTGCGAATGAAATGTTTCTTGACAGCGCAGTTAAGAGAGCGTCTATTCTTTCTCTTGCCAAGTCTCTAGGGTATACTCCACGTTCAGCGACTGGTGCCAGAGCAAATATTGATATCGAAGTAGTTGCGCCAGTCGGTTTCTCGGGAAATACTATTTCTTTGCCGAACACAACTATTTTTGTCGGAACATCGACCCCAACGAATACAAATACTAGCGGAAAGTTTTCTTTTGTTCCACTAACTGATTACACCGGAACTGTCATTTCACAATCAGGCGGGCAAAAAACTTTTCTTATTTCTGATGTTACTCTTATTGAGGGAACACGGTTAAACAAGACCGTTACAGTCGACACTGCAATCACATCTGGTCCTATAGTAATCCCAAATCCTAGATGTGATACTTCCTCTATTACAGTTGATGTCATCAATTCTTCAAGCGATCCGACCACGGTTCAGTGGTCTGCTGCATCTAATTACCTCAATATCGACAATGATTCTAAGGTTTTCTGGGTCGAAGAAACCGCAGATGGTCTTGTTCAATTAGTATTCGGTGATGATGTAATTGGCAAGAAACTCGAAGTTGGCAACATCGTCATTATAGATTATGTTGTATCCAACGGCAAAGCAGCGAATGGCATAAATCAGTTTACAAATAATACGGTCTTTGCTGGAAGCGGCGAAACTAAGACATACACAGTAAATAACAGAGCATCCAATGGTCGCGACAGAGAAACCATAGACGAAATTCGTTTTCGTGCTCCTAAATTCAATGCAACTAGAGACAGAGCAGTAACGAAAGACGACTATAAAACCCTAATTGAACAGAACTTTTCAGTTAATTCAGTAACTGTTTGGGGTGGCGAAGAGAACGATCCTCCGATTTACGGTAGAGTCTTTATCTGCTTAGATCCTGTCGCTGGATCTGTCATCACAGAAGCAGATAGAGATACTATTGCAAGAGAGATTATCGGACCACGTGGTATCGTGTCGATTCAACCGAATTTTGTGGATCCTGAGTATACGTATATAAAAATCGACTCGACCGTAAGATACGATCCTAGATTTACTACCAGAACTTCTACTCAGATAGAATCTGCTGTTAGAACTATTATTGACGACCACTGCGATTTAAATTTGAATAAATTGGCAGCGAGTTTCTACTTCTCAAAATTGTCTGCTGAGATTCAGAGCGACTCTTCTGCTTATTTAACCAACGAATTAGATGTTACTCTCAGCAAAAGATTCTCTAGTCTTCTGAACAGCGTAAATTATAAGTTAGATCCGAATTTCCACGTTCAACTGGAACCTAATACTCTGTTCAGCACAAGATTTACCACTGTGTTGAGCGGTCAAACCAAGACAGTCTACATTGATGATGTTCCTGACGTCAATCCACCAGACCCAGAAGGAACGGGGACATTGGTGCTTAAAGAATATTTGACTGACTCGGTTCTCAGCACTAACTTTGGAACTGTAAATTATCTAACAGGTAAAATCGTAATTCCTGATATTAATGTGTCTTCTCTCCTTGGCGGCGCAACCAATCTTAGAATTTATGTGAAACCGCAGAACAGCACCACTCAAATAAGTTCTAGAGTCTTAACTAGCACACAACCTGGAGATCTAGACGTTCAATATGTTTCTAGAAATACAATATTGAAACAAGACACAAGTAATGTCAATGACGCAGCAGGAATACCTCCTGGAACCACAGTAGATATCGAAGCACAGTAAAAAGATGGCGTATATCCCACCAATAAACAAGGTAGTTACTGGGTTTACTATTAATAGCGGCGGTAGCGGTTATAGTAGTTCTCCTACAGTAACAATAGTCGGTGGCGATGGACAGAACGCTACTGCGACTGCGACAGTCGTGGGTGGGGTTATTACTGGTTTAACTATCACAAACCAAGGTAGTGGATACCTTTCTGCTCCAATAGTTTCGATATCTGATTCTACTGGTGTCGGTGCTGATATTACTGCAATCGTTGAAGAACTAGATTATAGACAAAAATTAGAACATATTATTCAGAGGCAACTCCCAGAATTTATACAAGTCGAACACAGCGGTTTCGTCGACTTCTTGGAGGGTTACTACAGGTTTCTAGATCAAACTGGACAGGCGAATGATGTTCTTTTGAACATGGCATCGTTCTCGGACATAGACAAAACCGCAGATGTCTTCGTCGAATATTTTAGAAAACAATTTGCGAGCGAGTTTCCGATCAATACTGAAATCGGACTACGCAGACTCGTAAAGATTGTTAGAGATTTTTATGAGTCTAAGGGTTCTGAAGATTCAGTAGAACTTTTGTTCAAAATCTTATTCAATGAATCAATTGAAATTTTCTATCCGACTAGATACGTTTTGCGAGCATCTGATGGTATTTGGGTAAAGAATACTGTATTCAGAGTTGTCGCTGGTGGTGTCGACGTTGCACACAGCAATGCGCCATCAGGAAACATCTTCGATCTAAAGGGCAAGATTGTAGATGTTCATTACTATAAGAACTCAGGTTCTATCGTAGTTCCATATATTGTTGAAGCGACAGTTACTAACGTAACTAAACTCGCGTATACTGATCCTCCAGTTTATGAAATTCAAACTGATCTTCCTGGATCGTATGATCTCAAAATCCCAGGAGCGGGTGCTGAGGGCAATTTAATAGTTCTAGATGGTGCTGTTAAGGCTATAACTGGTGAAAATCTAGTTAACTTTGATGGCAATTCCGGCGTAACTTCTGCCTCAGATACGATTACTGTTCCTTCGCATAGATTTATAACTGGTGATCCAGTCATCTATCATGATGGTGGAGGAACAACAATCTCAGGTCTTACCGACGGAGATTTATATTACATCATACGAGTTGATGACGATAATTTCAAATTAGCGACCACATCAGCGAATGCTTCGGCGGGAACTGCCATAGACATAAGCGCAGGTTCTGGAATCGGGCACTGCATTTATGGTGTAGACAAAACTTTCGAACCATCTGATATAAACGTATCAAACAATACGATTACTATATCAGCGCATGGTTACTCAACTGGTGATGTTGTTCTGTATCAATACGAGGGCAGCGGCAGTTCTATCGGAGGATTGACCCAACTCAAGACATATTATGTAATTGAAGTAAACAGCACAACCATACAACTCGCCAATTCATTTACTAATGCACAAGCAGGAACTGCCATAGATCTAACTGGCGCAGGAACTGGAACGCAGACTTTTTCTAGACCAATGGTCGAAGAAGGTAATGGATTCTATGCTGCTCCGAACGTAGAATTTATTTCTCTCGACTCCGGAACTGGTGCTACTGGTAGAGCGGTAATCAGTTCGACGAATACCATCTCTCACATTATTGTCAATGAAGAGGGTGATGATTATGTTTCGGGTAGAACATCACTAGTCCTCAACTCAGATAGTATTAGAACTCACCTACACGAAACTGGAACTCTGACACCAGTTTACGGATATCTGCAAAGGCAATTGTCCACTGTAACAGTGCAGAGTTGCACTGGAACACCACCCTGTGGGTTCAAAGTTGGAGACTTGATCGTCATCAACGAAGGTGCTGAACCATATGCGATTGATTATTTCGCTGAAGATTATACCGAAGCGTTCAGTAATAACAATGCGATTATTAAGATTACCGCGATTGATAGTGATGGTTGTCCTACTGCAGCGGAAATATTCAATCCTGGGTTTGGTTTCACTCTAGAGACATTTACAGTAGAATACACGCACCCAATATCTGGATGTATAGCGACTTTCCTTCTAACCACAGGACCTCTGAGAGTCGAGTCTGGTTACTGGAAAGACTCGCGAGGTAAGATATCTGATGCGAACTACTTACAAGACAATTTCTATTATCAGGATTATTCATATGTAATTCGTTCTGGCGTAGAAAGTTCTCGTTGGTTAGATATTCTCAAGAAAACTTTACACCCTGCTGGTACAGAAGTATTCGGCGAACTTATCATTACCCAGACCGCAGACTTTGCGAGTAACATTGGAATTGGTGGCAACATTCACTTCTATGAATTTGATCCTGACGATGAAGTATTCCCGACTGAGACGCACGAGGTTGATTACTTCAAACCAGTCGCAGATTCTGGCAGCGCATCAGAAACATCTTCAGTTCTGTTCAACAAAATTCTGGCAGATGCCACATCTGGTGCAACAGATGATGTTGATTCTATCGACTTCGAAAAGGTTGTTTCAGATTCCTTGAGTGTTGTAGAAGAACCAGCATTCAATATCAGCAAGGTATTGTTGGACAGCACTGCGATAAGCGACGTTCTACAAATACAACGCAATTTCTTCTTCTCGGATGATATCGTAGCAGTATATTTTGCCGAAGATTATGTCGAAGATGGTTATGTGGTAGGTGATGGCGGTGTCAGCGATGCAATAGATATTTCAGTTTCTAACGGCGAATCTGAAATTACCAATGCGACTGATACGCTTAACAACTTCTTGTTCGGCAAGGGTCTGTCTGATGTAGCAACAACATCAGAAGCGACCTCAAATGTAATCTTTAAGTCTCTGTCTGATTCCGTCTCTATAAGCGACGTTATCGCCAAAGAACTTCCGGATTTGATTCTAACAGATTCTGGCACAATATCTGATGAGATTGCCATGGCACGAGGTCAATTCCTAACAGATAGTATCACAACCTCAGAATCAGTTAGTAGAATACTTCAACTTGTCAAGACAGATACTGGTGATGCTAGTGAGTTGATCTTTACAGAGGTTGATTACAATAGAGAATCAGGAGATCTAATTGGTGTTGCTGAGAGCAGTAGAGTTGTTATAAATAAAGGTCTAGCAGAAGTTTTAGGAATAACTGATTCAGGAATCATAAACATTCAAAATTTTGTTGAATCTGGTTACATTTCGGGTGTCGGCGATTCCGGAGATACCTTTGGATCTAACTTTACATTTTAATACTTAGGAGAAAGTAAAAATGCCTAATATCAAGGAAGAAATTACGGGTGCGACTGGTGAGTTGCAAATTCTCGTAAAGGATGCGGATGGGAATGTCAAGACAGAAATGACAGTTCCTAACCTCGTAGTTAACACAGGTCTTAACTTTATTTCTGCGCGTATGAAGGAAACTGGTAGACCTAATGAAATGTCGCACATGGAAGTTGGTACCAGCACCACTGCAGCTGCAGCGGGTGATACCACTCTTGCCGCTGCAGTATCAGGTTCTCGTGTTGCTCTCGACTCGACCACAGTTTCGACGAACACCGTTCAATATGTTGCCTCGTTCCCAGCAGGAACTGGAACAGGTGCGCTGACTGAAGCGGGTATTTTCAATGCTTCTTCGTCGGGTACAATGCTTTGTCGTACGGTTTTCTCTGTCATCAACAAGGCAGCAGATGACAGTATGACAATCACATGGACTATTACAATCTCGTAATGAGAAATTAGTATGGCACTTCTCTTAAGATCAGTTGCTCGCACAGAAATAGCTAGAAGTCTTTATCGTGATATTTTCAACGAGAATGACTACTACTATTTCTTTGTGGGTAGGACAACAGAATGGGATGATGAAGAATCCCCCCCGACTCCTATAGATAATAGGGATCAAATCGCAGCTGCCGATCGAAACAAGTTGTTCGTTAAGCAGGTGGAACCATCAGATGTTGTTCTAGGTATTGATCGAAGAGATTGGGTGCTTAATACTGTTTATGATCAGTATGACGATGCATATTCACCGTCTAGAACATCAAATAGCGGTGCTTCTACGCTAGAGGCAGCAACATTTTATGTCATGACAGACGAATTTAACGTCTACAAGTGTATTAGCAATAACAACAATTCACCAAGTGTCAATAAACCAACTGGCACTTCAACAGCGACTATCGAGACTGACGACGGTTATCTCTGGAAGTTTATGTTCCAAGTTCCGGTAGCGGATCAAACCAAGTTCCTGACTGCTGACTACATTCCAGTGAGAAAGGTGGTTGGAGCAGGGGATCCTGAGTTTGATGTTAATGGTGTAATTGACAGTATCACTATCGATGATGGTGGTAGCGGATATACTGCGGCACCAACTGTTGTTGTCAATGGTGACGGTCAGGGTGCTGTTGTAACTGCATCATTGACTGCTGGCGTAGTTACCAATCTTTCGATTGATAATCCAGGATCTGGATACACTTTCGCGTATCTGACATTTACTGATGAAAATACTGGTAGTGGCGCAGAGGCGACAGTTACTCTAGGTGGAACTGAAACAGATACTTCGCATGAAGCAGTCGAAGATTCTGCTATTCCTGGGACGATTGACAGAATCGAAATAGTTTCTGGTGGACTTGACTATATTGATGGCGACGCGATCGTGTCAATAACAGGCGACGGGTCTGACGCGACTGCTTCCTTGACTATAGACGGTGACTCTGGAACTATTACTGGTGTGACTATTACAAGTCAGGGCACGAATTATTCCTTTGCAGACGTCTCAATAACTCAGGATGTTGGTGCTGGAACTGGCGCGACATTTAGAGCAATACTTTCTCCAAGAGGCGGTCATGGTTCTAATGCACAAAAAGAACTGTTCGCTAAAAACCTTCTGATTTCTGTGAATCTAGACAATGACAATGCCGACCAGTTCCTGAACAATGACTACAGACAACTCGGTTTGATCAAGAACCCATACGCATATGGTACATCATCGGTTTATATTCTGGCATCTGGCACTACTTGCTATATCGCCAATGTTGGTGGTGCAACATATTCTGCCTTGGTTGCTGCAGGATTTGATGCTGAGATTTCTGTGGATTCAGATTCTAACAGTCGTTTAACTTATATCTACACAGAAGATCCTGGTGATGGAACATATAATGCATACTTTTTGCCAATTATAGAACCGACTGGGTTCGCCTCCGCAGACACAATAACTATTGCTGGAACTGCTGGATACGCGATAAATAGTGTTAGTGATCCGGAGGTCGATAATAAGTCAGGTGAAATTATATATCTAGACAATAGACTAGTTATAACCAGACAAAGAGACCAAGTGGAAAAAGTTAGAGCAATTCTAAAATTTTAAGAGAGAATTAAAGATATGGCACTGAATCTAAACGTATCACCATATTATGACGATTATGATGATACTAAGAATTTTAATCGGATTCTGTTTAAACCTGGATTTGCTGTTCAGGCTCGCGAACTCACGCAACTTCAGACAGTGCTTCAGGAGCAAATTAGAAAGTTCGGCGACCACTTCTTGAACAATGGTGTCGCAGTCGCTGGTGCGATTCCTTCAGTCAGTCAACGCGACTTCATTAAAATTACAGACTTGGATGCTGCAAGTGCTGATGTTTCTAATGCTACGCTTGATGATTATATTGGTGATACCATTACAGGTGGTACCACTGGTATGACTGCCAGAATTTTAAGTGTTGAGACTGGATCGACCAGTTCCGCTAGAGATCTTAAGACTCTTTATATTCAGTACACATCGGGCGACGGATCTACAGTAGCATCGCACTTTTCCTCGGGTGAAACTCTAACAGTAACTAGTACAGACACTGGAAGAAACGGAGATACTTTTGTCGTCCACAATGGAACTTCCACCACTGATCTTACGCTAAACTATTTTGGTAGAGGTTCATTTGTCACAGTAACCGATGGTATCTTTTACATCAATGGTAAATTCATTAACCATTCTGAACAAACCTTAGTTCTCTCTAAGTATACAATTTACCCAACTTGCCAAGTCGGTGTGATCTTACAGGAAGAATTTGTTACTGCCGATGATGACGCAACGTTGCTAGATCCTGCGCAAGGATCATACAACTATACTGCTCCAGGCGCTGATAGATACAAGGTTTCCACCACTCTCGTTAGATATTTGTCTACCGAAACACCATCTTCTGACTTTAACAAATTGGTCGATGTTACTAATGGTAACGTAACCAGAATCTATAAGACTAACATTTATGCCGAACTCGGCAAAACTTTGGCAAGAAGAACATATGATGAGTCAGGTAACTATACGGTAAGACCATTTCCGGTTCTGGTTAAGGAACATCTTGACGACGGAACTAATAATGGACTGTTAGTATCTGCTTTAGGTGGCAATTCAGATTACCTTGTGGTTGGTGTTGAGAGCGGTAAAGCATACGTTAAAGGATTTGAATACGAGACACTTCAGACTGAATATGTTCCCGTATTAAAAGCGACCACAACTGAAACAATTGAAAACTTTTCTCTTAACACCACATATGGAAACTACATTGAAGTAGACGAACTCGGCGGATCTTGGGATTTGTCGAGCGATGGTGTAGTAAGTTTACGAGGTGCTCAAAAGAGTTTCATTACCAATTCATACGGAACACCCGCAACTGCTCCTGGATCGCAACTCGGTACTGCTAGAGTAAAGCAAATCTCGCACGTAACAGGCGACCATGGTGCTGCTGGCACAACTTGGAGAATGTATCTCTACGACATCCAGATGGGTGCTAATGACTTTGCTAATGTAAGAGGTATCTACTACAGCAATGGAACAGACAGTGGTCATGCTGACGTTGCCGCAGCGACAACTGCGCTGCAATCCACTGCAAACAATACTTCTCTATTCAGACTTCCCGCCAGAGCATTGTCGGCAGTTACTCCACTCTCATATTCCTACTTGAAACAGGTCGGTACTTCGACAGTATCTGCTGGTAACAACACAGCAACATTCACTCTTCCGACCAGCGAAACCTTCAAGTTATCTTCAGGAACGGTGCCTGATTCTGAGATTGAAAGTCAGTTAATCGCCGTAGCACAAACAACCGACGCAACGTTGAACGGTGGCGTCACAGAAGGTGAAGTCCTAGATTTAACATCAGCGACTTCGGTCGTTTCTTCGGGTAGTCCACTTGATACGCTTACCATCACTTTCTCTGGCAATGCTGCTGGCGCGACTCCGGTTCTACTCTATGCTAAGGTTGATGTTGCACTTGCTGCGGGCGATGAAGTCAATAAGACTTTAGTCGAGAATGCATATACCACTCTCGATACCAGCGGTGGTGGTGGCACTAGCGGACCTTGGTGCCTTGGTGCATCAGATGTAATCCGTATCGTCAGCGTAAAGAAGGGTAGCAGCGGTGATTCATACGCCGACATTGAATCTGGCGCTGCAGGAACTACAGTAACTGAACACTTTACTCTTAATAACGGTCAGAACGATAATGCGTATAAGAATGCATATCTTGTAAAGAATCCTTCAAGCAGTCTTACAATCACATCTGGTGATAAGATCGTCGTGAAGTATGATTACTTCACACACGCTGGTAATAAGGGTAATTTCTATACGTTTGAATCATATCCTGTTGATGACTCGACATCAGGTCTTGGTGGTGGATCAGGTAATATTAGAACTGAAGAAGTTCCGATCTTTACTTCTCCAGTAACAGGTCAGAGTTATGATCTTCGCGACACTGTTGATTTTAGAGTAAGATTTACAGATGCTGCTGTTTCGACTACTCTCGCATCTACGGTTAACAACCCAACAGAATCCACTACCATTGAACAATATGGCGCAACGGGTAACACAGTGACCTATCCTGTGCCAACTGAAGAAATGGAAATTGATTCTCTCAGTTATTACTTGGCAAGAAAAGATAGATTGATCATCGACGAAGACGGTGTATTCTCTGTTCTCAATGGTACTGCTTCGCTAACACCCAAGCGCCCAGAAGAACCAGAAAATGCCATGTCTCTGGCAGTCATTGATATTCCTCCATATCCGTCACTATCGCCATTCGCTGCTAAGACCGCGAATCGCTTAGATTATGGCGTAACTTATACGACTATCGATAATCGTCGGTTCACGATGCGCGATATCGGTAGAATCGAAAAAAGAATCAATCGCCTTGAGTATTACACAACATTGAATCTTCTCGAGAAGACTGCAGAAAGTCTTATTATCCCAGACGGAAGCGGTAATGACAGATTCAAAAATGGTATTCTGGTTGATCCATTTACAGGACATAATATCGGTAATGTTTTCGATCGTGGGTATCATGTTTCGATCGATCCTGTTCGTAGAGAACTCCGTCCATACTTCAAGATCGAAAATATCGACCTCGTTGATAATGAACTCGGAAGCAACTACGTAAAGACTGGCGATCTTATCACTCTACCATATACGCATGCTTCGTTTACCGAAAACCCATTTGCATCACAAACTAGAAATGCTGTTGGTGAACTTCTGTTCGATTACATCGGCGATGTTGAGATGATTCCTCCAGTAGATAACTGGACTGATACGACTCGCTCGCCAGATTTGAACGTAAACTTTGATGGCAACTACGATGCGTGGGAAAATATGGCGAATGCTTGGGGCACTCAATGGGGTGACTGGGCAGATATTTGGACAGGCACGGTTGCACAATCCACAACCGTTCAAGCAGGCAACGTTCAGATCCGTGGCGATACGCTGTTCCAAGAGCAAACGCAGGTTGTTACAACGACAACCGAACAAAGACAAACTCGTCAAGGATTCCAATTAGAGGTTCAACCTGAGACGATTACACAGTCAATCGGTTCAAGAGTTACTAACGCATCCTTTGTTCCATTTATGCGTTCAGTAGTCATCGCCTTTAAAGCGAAGAGACTAAAACCGAATACTCGTCTGCATGCATTTTTTGATGGTATTAGTGTCGATCTTAATTGTCGCCAACTAACTGACGCAGCATTAGATCTAAATCTTGCTACTGCTGCTGAGTATGCAGAATATGCAGATAACGATTTCGGCGATCCATTAATTTCAAATGCCGATGGTGAGATTGCTGGGTTGTTCAGAATTCCAGCTAACACGTTCAGAACTGGGTCCAAGAACTTTAGATTGTGTGATGATCCATTCAATAGAACTCCATTTATCACAACAAGCGCAATGGTGCCTTTCGCATCTAATGGTCTCTCGCAAGTTGTAGAAAACACTGTTGTTTCTACACGAGTGCCTCGCGTGGCGGTGACTAATGTTTCGGATTCTAGATCGGTAATAGAAAGTTCGAGCACTGAAAATAGAATTGCTGACAGAGAAGTTGGTGTTGTTCAAACTAACATAACCAATGTTACTAATGAATTCATTACGATTAATAATGAAACAAACATCACTAACAACAATATTACTAACACTACGATAAACAATAACGTTACTAACAATATTACTAACGTTACCGAAGTAACCAATAATATTGTTGATGTCGTGGAGGTAGCTACTCCTACTGCAGATCCTGAGGAAGTTTTTGAACCACCCGTTGCACCCATCTTTGAAATCGATACTGAATCATTTGTCGGAGGCGGTCCTTTCGTGTTCGCAGATCCTCTCGCACAATCCTTCTATGTAAGCGGGTGTCCTTTCGGTTGTTTCTTGACCAAACTCGATCTTTATTTCAGAACAAAGGGAACTTCTTCCATTACTGTTCAGATCCGCGAAATGGTTAATGGATATCCTGGGACAAAGGTAGTTCCATTTGGCGAGGTTGTCTTAGATGCATCCAGCATTAATGTGAGCGAAGACGCATCAACGGCAACACAAATCACATTCCCATCACCAGTTCTTGTTCAGAATAACACCGAGTATTGTTTTGTTGTTGTTCCTTCGGGTAATGATCCCGGATACAATCTGTGGGTGTCGGAACTCGGACAAAATCAAATCGGTACTACTAATCGTGTTACCGAGCAGGGTAATGTTGGTGTTCTGTTCACTTCATCGAACAACAGAACTTGGAATGCCAAGCAAGCAGAGGATATGAAATTTAAACTTTATCGTGCGGATTTCGATACCACTGTTACAGCGAATGTTCAACTATCACACACAAATGTCGATTGGTTAGATTTCGATGGTGCTATCTGGGATGACAATGAATCTCCTGGATTCTCTGCGGGTGATTCTATCCACTCGTTCACCGAAACAATCACTGCTGGTTCAGGTTATACTACTGGTACTTATTTCGTTCCAATTACTGGAGGAACCAACAGCAACGACGGTGTGCTTCAGTTGACTGTTTCGGGTGGTTCTATTACTGCAGTCGACGTAGTTGATCCAGGAACAGGATATACTTCTGCCTCCGTTTCTCTTGCTGCCGTATATTCCGACTCCACCCTAACCACTAATGTTACTACCACGTTTAATACTGGTGGAACTGCTACTGGCGGTGCTGTTGCGTTGGATGTATCATATGGCGTGGTTGCTGAATATAATGATCTCTACGATGTGTGTAAAGTTGTTGTCCTTGCAGGAACCTTCAGCGATTCCGGTAACAATGCAATCGTAGGTAGCGGAAACAATTTTGCAACAATTCAATCAGTACAGAACAAAACATTCAACACGATAGAAACTAACATTGGATTCTTGGACTTTACTCCATGTAAGGTTCGTTGGGGGTACACGCCTACAGCATCTTCGGGTGCTTCTGTGGTCGGTACTGCGGGTTATCCACTAACCTTCGCCACCCCAGAAGATACTAACGTGGAGTATGCAGTTTATTCATACTCTAATGAAGATGCTACATTTAGCGGCGATAAGTCTCTTACCGTCAGCGTAGGATTTAATACACAAACTTCGACTGTTTCGCCTGTTATTGATACGAGAAAACTTTCTATCATCGCAGTCGGCAATGATATTAATAACACCAGCACAGGTGAAACTAACGCGAGCAATGGATCTGCCATCTCAAGATACATCTCGCGCAGAGTTAATCTCGACTTTGCGGGCGAGGATTATGCCGAGGATCTGAATGTATACCTCAGCAACAATATTCCTGCTGGAACTAGTGTCGAGGTGTATGCTAAACTGTTGAACGTGGCAGACGATACTGACTTTAACGACTTGGGGTGGACGCAACTAGAGCAGATCTCAGGTCCAGTTGATCCGACCGCAATCTCAGGATTCGCCGAATATTTGTATAGTATTCCGGCATCCGAGAAGACAGCGAATGTGTTTACTGGTAACGGATACACTGGTTACCACACTTTTGCAGTTAAAGTCGTTCTTCTCTCTTCTAACAGTTCTGTTATTCCGAGAGTCCGTGAAATGCGAGCAATATCGGTGCAAGTATAATGGGTAAGATAACTCTTTCTGATACCGACAAGTATGTCAGGGACTCTCACTCAAAGGCACTTATCTCGACAGATTATGCTGCAAGAACCGCATATAAATTAAAAAAAGCGGAATCTGAAAAATTGATTTCGTATGGTAGCGATATAAATAAACTTAAAGACGAGATGTGCGAGATAAAAAATCTCTTAGAACAAATTTTAATCAACCAAGGTAGAGGCACATGAGTACAATTACACTGAGATCTGCTAAGGGTGCACCCCTTACAAATACTGAGGTTGATACTAACTTCAGTAATCTTAACTCCGATAAGTATGAACTCGGCGATAGTCCTTCGTTCGTAAATCTTACGTTAACGGGATCTTTCATTCCCTCGATCACTGCTGCTGTTGCTGCAGCGGGAACGACGCAGGGAACTGGAACTGCGCTTACTAAAGCATCGAATATCGTCACTTCGGCAACTGCGAGTTCTGCCGAAGCAGTCGTTCTTCCGACTGCCGCCGCAGGTGTTCATATTACTATTGTTAACACAACAGCAGTAACACTTAAAGTTTTTCCCGCTGCATCTGATGCGATCGATGGCGGGTCAACGAATGCTAGTGTCAATTTGGCACCGTATTCTTCGGTAACTTTAATTGCTGCGAACGCGACCAATTGGTATAGAGTTACCAATTTGATCGTATATGATTCGAGCGGTAACAGATTGAATTAATAAAATGAACCCCTTAAAGGTAAAAGCATCGGCGACTCCTATAACCTCTGCCAATTTTGGCGGGTTACAACCGATGACGGATGCCGAAGTCAAAAATTACATTGCCAATGTTATAACTGAAAAGTTTGCTGTGGTCACCAACGGTTCGGGGACTGCAGAGATCAATATTACAACTGACAATTCAGGTTCTGGTACTTCAATCGGAACGTTTGTTGATACTAAAAGAACTGACGCAATCGGAACGCACCCTACTACTGGCAGCACAACCTCTACCACATATTATGCCAAGCAGGTTACTTCCGCAGCATCAGAAAGTATTACAGATCGCGCATTAAAGTGGGAAGACACTCTCGCCGAACTAAGCGACTCTGACATTGATTCAGTTATGGATCACGTTATCGATGCGATGGTCAACGAGTCCGCATATACCGCTGGGCAATACAAACTGCAATCCACTGCTCCGAGTGGAGGAACTTGGGTCGCCAGATACACAATTACGGATGAAGCGCAGGGTGGTAACACAACGACCTATCTCTGGCAAAAAACCGCTGCCACATCCACGCCGGATTCGGATTTAACACCCATCAAGTCTAACGATTCTAATTCGATCAAACAGATGACCGAAGCAGAAATTGAACAGATGCTCCCGAATTTCCGTAATAGAATCATTGACACCGGAGTCGGTACATACAAACTGCAATCGACAACTCCAGTTGTTACTGGAACTTGGGTTCAGATGGGCGATACTGCGACCGATACGAGACAATCTATCGCTGCCCAAGCATATAATGGCACAGTATATTCTGCACAATACAGTCAGGGGTATACTGGAACCTCAACAATAACATCAGTTGATGTTGTCGGTTATACTGGTGCGTATACTCGCGATTTTTCTGGTGCTTATACCAATCAGTTTACAAATGTGTTTACAGGATCGTATGGTTCGCCAGTAAATTACTCTGGTTTATACAGTGGAAATTACACCAAGGCATTTTCTGGTCAGTATACCAATGACTTTAGCAGAACCTCCGCTGGAACATACAATCAGCAGTTTACTCGCCAGTGGGCTGGTCAGTATACCAATCAGTATACTGGTTCTTTCTCGGGCAATTATAGTAGTAGTTATACTGGTTCATACTCTGGAAATTATAGTCGACTGTTCTCCGGAACTTACAGTAAACAATTCTCTGGTAGTTACAGCGGAGCATACACAGGCGAGTACAGCAGATTATTTACTGGAACATATGACAGAGGATTCTCTGGTCAATATGCAAATCTTTTTGCTGGGCAATACACTGGAGATTTCTCAAGAACTTCTGCAAACTCATTCTCTAGAGCATGGTCTGGAACATATTCTTCCTTGGTAGCATACTCAGGTCAATATACTGGGGAGGCGAGTTTTGCAGGAGATTATACTGGAGTGGATCCCGAACCAACATGGGGGGGCGGTCCAGCAACTACAAATTATGCTGCATACTATACTGGTGATCGCTTCTTCGGACAGACATTCACCGCACCAGCATACACCGGACCAGCATACAGCGGTCCGGAAACGCAATACAACACGCAAACCATAGTGTATCAAGGATTTACGGAACCTGGGCCCACCACATTCGTGGAAGAAGCGCCTGGTGAAGGCGGGCCCACCCTGCCCGCCTTCTACAGCGGTCCGCAATATAGTGGTTCAATAAGTTACCAAGGTGTATATCAAGGTGGTCCATATACTGTCGCATATAGTGGTGAGCAATCTTTTGTGCGACAATACTCTGGTGTATTAGTGATCCCATACTCCGGTGTATATTCATCACCGGCCGTGTATGCAGGATCATCCATAGGAGACACCCCATATTCAGGTGATTATAGCAACAGTTATTCTAATCTGTTTACTGGAGTTTACAGCAGACAATTCACTGGTCAGTATGGCAACCAATTTGTTGGAACTTATACTGGGTCGTTCACAGGTGATTATGCTAACACCTTTACTCGTGCTTCTGTAGGAACATACGCAGGAGCATTCGCAGGATTCTTTACTGGTGACTATGCTGGAACATTCGTCGGATCCTATGATGGGGTGTATGGTGGAACATACGCTGGAACATACAATCAGCAATTTACCAGACAATTCACTGGACTATATACCAATCAGTATACTGGGTCGTTCACAGGTGATTATTCTGGTGTCTACAGCAGGCAATTCGCAGGAAGTTTTGATTCATCGTTTGCTGGTTCTTATGCCGGAACGTATGCTGGTACTGGATCTTTTAGCGGAGACTATACCAACCAATTTACCAGACAATTCACTGGACTATATAGTAGGCAATACTCAGGTGCGTATGGCGTTGGTTCAACTTATTCCACCACTGTTCCGGAAGTTTATACCAAACAGTACACCAAGGGATTCACTTCGACATATACTGCTCTTACCGTACAGGCGACTAAAGATACAGTATCGAGCGTAAAGTTATGGATTAGGACTGCATAAGATATGGTATTGAGAATTAAATCTTCTGCTACACCACCGAGTTCTGCAAATCTTCAAGGTTTGCAGCAGATGTCGACTGATGAAATTAAAAATTATATTGCCAATATTCTTACAGTCCAGTTCGGTTCAACTGCGGATGGAACAGGTACTGGCGAGATTAACATCGACACCTCGAATCTTCTTTCCGGTACATCGATTGGCACTTTCTCAGATACCAAGAGAACAGACTCGATCGGAACGCACCCTACTGATGGTAGCACAACCTCTACTACTTATTATGCTAAACAAGTAGATGCAGCAGCAGCGGAAAATATAACAAACAGACCAGTCAAGTTTGATTCTGGTAACATCAGCGAAATGACTGATGCTGAATTAGACACAGAGTTGCTTGATTATGCTATCTCAGCGATGGTCGAGGAAACAGATTATGCAGCAGGTCAGTATAGATTACAACCTACCAGTCCTTCAGGTGGAACGTGGGTTGCTAGATACACACTGACTGATGAAGCGCAGGGTGGCAATACTACAACTTATCTTTGGCAGAAAACTGCTGCGTCGAACACACCAAACGTATATCTTAAACCTCTGAAACTTATCAATACGAAGGATCTCAAGGAAATGTCTTCCTCGGAGATTCTTCAGATGCTTCCGAATTTCCGGAATCGCATTATAGATGGTGGCGTCGGAACATATAAATTGCAGCAATCTGCTCCTGGTGTTGGCACTTGGGTGAAGATGGGCAGCGATCTGAATGACACAAGACAAGAAGTAACTGCGCAAGCATACGCAGGATCGTATCTCGGATCGTTCACTAGAGACAGAGCGGTTCAATATACTGGTTTGTATGGTCGGCAGTATACTGGAACCTTCACTGGAATCTATAACACACAATTCACTGGAGCATATGCAACTCAGTTCGCTGGAACATATAACCAGCAATTCACTGGTCAGTATGCCAACACTTTCTCTGGTCAATACACTAGACAGTTCGACGGACAATTTACTAAACAATATACTGGTCAATACACAGGTCAGTATACTGGTAATTACACTGGACAATATAGCAGACAATTCACTCGTCAGTGGACAGGTCAGTATTCAGGCGCATATACCGGAGCATTTGCTGGAACGTACAACCAGCAGTTTACTCGTCAGTGGACTGGTCAGTATACTGGTGTATACTCAGGCACTTATACTGGTGCTTACAACCAACAATTTACCCGTCAGTGGACTGGTCAGTATACTGGTGTATACTCAGGCACTTATACTGGTGCTTACAACCAACAATTTACCCGTCAGTGGACTGGTCAATATACAGGCAACTACACTGGCGCATACAACCGACAATTCACTCGTCAGTGGACTGGTCAGTATACTGGTGTATACTCAGGCACTTATACTGGTGCATACAACCGACAATTCACTCGTCAGTGGACAGGTCAATACACTGGTAATTATACTGGCGCATACAACCAGCAGTTTACTCGTCAGTGGACTGGTCAGTATACTGGTGTATACTCAGGCACTTATACTGGTGCATACAACCGACAATTCACTCGTCAGTGGACTGGTCAGTATACAGGTAATTACACCGGAGTATACGCAGGAACATACAACCAGCAGTTTACTCGTCAGTGGGCAGGGTCATACACTCGACAGTATACTGGACCAAATGCTGAAACATACAACCAACAGTTTACTCGTCAATGGGCAGGGTCATACACTCGACAGTATACTGGTCCTAATGCTGAAACTTACAACCAACAGTTTACTCGTCAATGGGCAGGGTCATACACTCGACAGTATACTGGACCAAATGCTGAAACCTACCAAGGCACATATCAGAACCAGTATACTGGAGGATTTACCGGAACTTATGCTGGAGCATATGCTGGCAGTTATGCGGGTGGGTACAATAAACAGTACAATCGCCAGTGGACTGGTGCATACGCTGGAGCATATGCTGGCAGTTATGCGGGTGGGTACAATCAACAGTACA
>Ga0208161_1000240_pt1 | contig 31248 bp, 52 predicted proteins | sample CB_VirMetaG_3_FD_184538 | JGI IMG/M metagenome (GOLD analysis project Ga0208161, IMG submission 184538) | Freshwater to marine saline gradient viral communities from Chesapeake Bay - CB_1508_1S Viral MetaG (SPAdes) (version 4) | ecosystem: Environmental > Aquatic > Marine > Coastal | place: USA... | reverse complement strand
GTAGGCGGAAGTCTACCGTGGGTTCGAATCCCACCCTCACCGCCATTTTGGGGAATTAGCTCAGTTGGGAGAGCGACTGTTTTGCAAGCAGTAGGTCAGCGGTTCGATCCCGCTATTCTCCACCAATTACAATCTAGCTTCGGCTCCATAAAGAAGTGAGACGGCGTAATAATGCTAGATGTGCTAATACAAGTCATACGTGAGTATTAGCAAATATTTGCGGATGTAGCTCAGAGGTAGAGCTTCTGCTTGCCAAGCAGACGGTCACGGGTTCGAATCCCGTTATCCGCTCCAATAATGGCCTTATGGTATAGTGGTTATTACGCTCGGCTGTCTACCGGGAAATTGGGGTTCGATTCCCCATAAGGTCGCCATTAAGGAGTCTTTCAATGGATTTAAAATCTAGAATAGATGAAATCCAGGCTCGTATAGATGCTATGAGAAAGATGATAGATAAAGGTGATTCAGATAATTATTCTGAGCCTGAAATAGAAGTTAAAGAACAACCTAAGCCTAAGTCTTCAGCAGCTGATGATCTGAAAGCTAAGTTGATGAAAAAGAAATAATGGGAGATTAGCTCAGTTGGTAGAGCGCTTCGTTTACACCGAAGATGTCAGGAGTTCGAGTCTCTTATCTCCCACCAAATGCTGTAGTAGCTCAGTTGGTAGAGCAGTTGATTAGTAATCATCAGGTCGGGAGTTCGAATCTCTCCTACAGCACCACCGTTTTTATAAAGGGTAACACATGACTGATGAAAATTCTAATCTACATGAAGAATTGGTAAAACGTGGTGATAAAGTTGCAACTCACTTTACATATTGGTTTGCATGGTTCTGGGGTATTGTTAGCGTAGTCTATTTCTTTGCTATTACTTTCCTCACTGTACCAACGTCAGGTGAAAACTTTGCCAATATTATTCTTGGTTTCTTACTTGGTACAGCAGTTTCTACTATCATCAATTATTTCTTCGGAAATAGTGATGCTTAATTAATATTGCCCTTGTGGTGAAATTGGCAGACACGGCAGACTTAGAATCTGTTGCTTCGGCGTGGGGGTTCAAGTCCCTCCAAGGGCACCAATAAACTTTGTCATTTTTATAGGAGAATCATTAATGGCATATTGGGGTTATCACGCAATGTTCGACTGCGCAGCCTGCGACATTGATAAAATTACATCTAAAGAAAACGTTTATAACTTTATCAAGGAATTGGTTCCTGCAATTGACATGATTGCTTTTGGTGAACCAATGATCGAACACTTTGCTACCCATGCCGCTGACAAGGCTGGTATCAGTTTTTGTCAGATGATTGAGACTAGCAATATTTCTGGTCATTTGGTTGATGCAAATGGTGATGGATACTTTGATATTTTCTCTTGTAAGCCTGTTGATATTGGTATTGCTCAGGATACAATCCAGAAATACTTTAATCCAAAAAAAGTTCGTGTCAACTTTGTGACTCGCTCTGCTGGCTAATCGAACGCGGGCATGGTGAAATGGTAGACACGACAGACTTAAAATCTGTTGCCTAGTGCGTCCCGGTTCGAGTCCGGGTGCCCGCACCAATTTTAGAGTGTACAATGAAATCTAGTAATGAATACTCAGAACTCCTAGGCCTAGAACTTTATTTGTCTTATATTAAAGTAAATAAAAATGTTCCTCCTGAAGTTCAAAAATGGATTCAACTACGTATTGATTATCTAAAAAACAAATAACGGGAGTGGGTGTTGGTACACAGGGAGGCCTTATAAGCCTTTCAGCGCCAGATTAGCGTTCTCGACGGGGTTCGAATCCCTGCACTCCTACCAAGCTCTTATAGCTCAATTGGTCAGAGCTCCCCGCTCATAACGGGTAGGTTCCAGGTTCGAGTCCTGGTGGGAGCACCATTATTATAAATAGGTTCAATGGAGGACCTACAATGCTCAAATATGCCACACTAGCAACATTCATCTTTGTCGGTTCAGCACATGCTGATACTGTAAGTGCTAGGATTGAAGATCACTACACTACAGTGAATGAATCCGTTCCTGTAACGGCTCAACGATGCCAGGACGTTGAAGTTCCCGTGTATGGGAATACCGGTAACTTTAATACTGGTGGTGCCGTCCTTGGTGGTTTGATTGGTGGTATTCTTGGTAACCAGGTCGGAGGAGGATCTGGACGTGAAGCAGCTACTGGTGTAGGAGCAATGACCGGTGCAATCATTGGTGGTACAAGTGGCAATAGACAAGTGACTGGCTACCGTGTAGAACGTCAGTGCCAAGAGGTTACAGAGTATTCAATTGTATCCAGGACGGTCTATAGCCATTCAAGCATCACATTCCGTGATGGATCTAAGACGGTTACTTTAAATTACCAAAAATAATTTTTAAGTAATTGATTTCCCACAAAATCTTTTTTTAAAAAAACGAAAAAAAATCGTTCGGGGGGGTTTACTTTGCCGTAGAAGTGATTATATTACTACTATGAGGTTTGAAAGGAAACACCCCATGATCACCATCTACCAGATCCAACTGACCGACGAACAAATCGACAAGGTCAATGCTTATGGATTTGATTCGGTCCCGGCTATGAAAGCCAAACTGAGTGTCCAGTTTGGGGCCAAAAACTTCAAGCACGAGGACTTTCAGTACTACATGCCTACCATGACCGTTGATACCGACGATTTGGAAAAGGCCTTTGAACTCACCAATCTGTGGGAAGACGAATCCAAGATCAATCGGCTTGGCCCTCGTCAATCTTCTTCTTCGGTTGGTGATATCTTCCGGAAAGGTGCTCAGTTCTACATGGTGGATTCTTTCGGATTCACTCCTATCTACTTCTTCAATGATGAAATCGGTGAGGTTGCATAATCATGACTACTCAAACAACTGCAGAACGTATGGCTCTGATTCGTGAAGCTGCTCGGAAATTTCGGATGAAACAAGCAAAACTTGGACATTTCAAGCGCCAGGAAAGTGTAAAAGTTCAATCATATATGCGTGACACGGATGATGAACGTCACTGGACTGATGCTCCGAAATATGCTAAAGAGTACTATGGTGAAGTGTACCGTGAAACCACTCGATTCGATAATGATTGGGATTAATACTATGGACAATCGTGAACTTGAAGTTAAATTGCTTTTGATTCAGGACAAGCTTGATGCTCTTGCAAATAAGTTTGCCTCGATTGAAGCTCAATTAAATGACAATATTGATGAGGTAAAACATATCATCAATGATCTTGCATGGGAAAATAGGTTTAAGGAATGATGACACGTAATGAAATGATGGCGGCACTTTATGAAAAGGAATGCCGTGTAATTTTTAAGAAGCAATCAACCGGTGAAGAACGTGAGATGATTTGTACCTTGCAAGAAGGGGTGATCCCTCAAGCAACCAAATCCGATACTCTATCTCAGACCAAAGTTAGAACCTTGAATGATGAGGTTATTGCTGCTTGGGATATTGAAAAACAAGGATGGCGGTCCTTCCGTGTAGATAGTGTTATTTCTTTTTCATATAAATAGTTGTAGTTTAACTCTAATGGGAGACGGCAAATGGCTGTAACCACATTTGAAGATTTCTACAATCTTGTAAGAAATAATATTGTATATTTTCAATATCAAAAAGGTGATGTAGTACTTAATATTAAAGGTACTTTAATTAGAGATCTAATCCCAGGTTCTGAAGATGATTTAAATAGATATGATAAATCAATTATATTTTCGGATTATCATTTAGGTTTATGGGAAGGCTCTGATTCAGATAGAAGTGATATAATCCGGTCTATTGAAAATAATGATTCACCATTTATTATTCCAAACTGGTTAAAAATTTATTCTACTAACAATAATATATGGATTAATATTGAAATTGATAAAATTCTATCATGGCAGGTTGTTGACTCTTGATTGAAATTACTGTAAACCCCTATATTGCTACTGCTATTATCGGCGGTGGTATTTTCATTGTAAGTTTTCTACTTGGAAGGTGGAGCATTCCAGATAAAACAGATGAAATAGTTGAAAATACTATTAACTATCTTATCAAGGATGGTTACCTTAAATCTCAAAAAAATATCAAAGGCGAAATTGAACTCCTTAAGCTAGAGGAATAATTATGGCTAGACGCCCTATGACAAAAGAGGCTATTGCTCGTAAGACAGCAAAAGCTAAAGCCACACGTGAAGCAAAACAAAAGGCCGCACTATCCGAACTTGTAAAAAGAAAAAAGACTCGGAAACCTCGTAAGGAAATGACACCAGAACAAAAGGCAATTGCTGCCGAACGTCTGGCGAAGGCAAGAGAAGCTCGTGAACCTGCAAAAAATTCATCATATGATGAAACGGTTCGTAATTTGCCTGATGAACATCCTTTGTCTCTTAAAAAAGTTAAACAGTGGATTAATACACAGAAGGAAATTCTTTCTTCTGTAAAACATTTCAAGGATAGTAAAGAATCATCTGAAAGAAATACGTACAATGTTGTAGCTACATATGTACAAAACCTTGAAGGTTATTTAAAATATGGTGTTTATTTTGATCACAAGTCAGGTGAGCACATGGAAAATACCATTCAACACACCTGTGTAAAAATGGCTTATTATCCGGACGGCACTCCAAAGCGGACCGTTGGAGTTTATTATACTGATCTTGGAAAGGTATATGAGGGAGATAATGGAAGTACAATTTCTGAACAAGAATCAATTCACAAAAATGGTCGAAAGCGTCGTACACGAGAAACGGCTTAGTTATATTGAAGCCGTCATAAATATTTGCAATGAGAATAATCTTGAAGTTGAAGATGTAAGTAAATATATTACTGGTATTATCAAGGACAAGATTGAGGCTGAGGCAAGGAATTTAAATTTTCTACCTAGGCAAAATACACTACCAATTTAAATGGTTTACACATCACACTTAATATGATACTATACAAAAACATACAAAATATATTTAAACATACGGAGAATACATATGTCTTTTGCAAATCTAAAACGTAATCGTACCGACCTCTCAGCACTGGTTCAAAAAGCAACAGAGGCCTCGGGAACATCTCAATCTGGTTCCAAGGATGATCGCTTTTGGTATCCCCAGCGTGATAAGGCTGGTAATGGCTATGCGGTAATTCGTTTCCTTCCTGGTCTTGCAAGTGCTAGTACACCTTGGGTGCGTTATTGGGATCACGCCTTTAAGGGGCCAACTGGTCAGTGGTATATTGAAAAATCGCTTACCTCTATTGGTCAACAGGATCCTATTGCCGAATTGAATTCCAAACTGTGGAATTCTGGAATTGAATCCGATAAGGCAATCGTGCGTGAACGTAAACGTAACCTTCGTTACATTGCTAACGTCCTTATTGTATCTGATCCTTCAGCACCAGAGAACGAAGGTCAAGTGAAACTCTATCGTTTCGGCAAAAAGATCTTTGATAAGATCATGGATGCAATGCAACCTAAGTTCCCTGATGAACAACCCATGAATCCGTTCGATATGTGGGAGGGTGCTGACTTCGTGCTTAAGATTCGTACCGTTGAGAGCTATCCTAACTATGATGCTTCGGCTTTCAAATCGGCATCAGCACTGTTCGGTGGGGATGAAACCAGACTCGAGACATTGTATAATAAACAATACGACCTTGGGGAATGGACTGATCCTAAGAACTACAAGAGCTATGATGAACTCAAGACTCGTCTGGCACTTGTCCTTGGTGAAACCGCACCTCGTACTGTTAAACAGGAAGTGGCGTTGGATGAGGTTCGTACTCCAGCTCCCATGCCCACAGCAGAGAATATCTCCATGGATGACGACGATGATACCATGAGCTACTTTGCAAAACTGGCTAACGAGGACTAAACTTTTTTCAAATAATTTTATAAGTGATTGTTTTTTAACAAAACTTTTTTGAAAAAAAATGTACATGGGGGGTTTACTTTTACTATAGAAGTATTATATTACTACTATAGGGATTGAAAGGAACCCCCCATGTATACCTTCGACGAAAACATTGTTTCTGACCTCCACAAAGATGCTCGTGGTTTCCGTCCTACTGAATACTTCTGGGAAGAGTGGACTCAGTGCGGCGATGATACCCGCCAGGCAATGTGGGATAATCTTTGTAAGGAACTAGAGGAAACCATGGACCGTGAACGTCGGTTGGAAGCAGAGGCTATGATTGCTCTGCATCAGCGGATCCAGGGTACCATGCTCCTTGGTGCCAAGGACGAGGTCCAGGCTCTCAAGTGGATCATGGAAGCCGAAGAGTTCGATGATATCGATCTTCGTTATGGTCCTAGTTACTTCTGCTACCACTTCGGTCTCAGCTATAGTGCTGCTAAAGAGCTTCCGATTCAGGAAGCTATGAACCAAATGCTTTATGAGGTTGTGTGATGGATTGGATCATGTATACTGTAGGTATTGTTGCTCATGGCTGGTTGGCGATGGTCATCTTTGCCTTTGTGGTTTTGTCGATTACGGCTCGTGACAATGTGACTAACCGTCTTAACATCTCTCTCTGGCGGATCTGGACACCAATCATTTTGGTAATTGCTTACTGGAACTGGTTCTTTTTTGGATAAGGATATGTGATGCAATATAATCTGAATACCTTTGATGAACACTACATCTATAATGGATACGTACTTGTTAACGAGATCTATGAAGATGATGATCATCGCTCTAACACATGGTCTTGGGGTAAACTTGTAGGTAGTTATATTCAAGACCCTCAGATCTTGACAGGTGTTAGCAGCAACAGCTACGGTTCCTTCAACGAGATATATGAAGCATTTGCAAAGGAAGTTGATAATGTGGGCATGTGATTTCTATAATATACGTTCTGTGTATCACTTTACGTCTCGTGATAAAGCCGAAGCTTATGGCAAATCTGCCGGATTCCAATTCTCTGTCTATGAGGTGACACTATGACTACCTATCTTACCGCTGCTGAAACTGGTGTTGTTGTATTCGATGTTCTTCGGAATAATTTTCACCAGCCTATCGTAAATGGCAAGTGCAATCGTGAGAACATTGAAGAACAAATCACTATGGGTATCATGTCCGGTGCTCTTTCCCCTATGACACAGAAGGATGTTGACTTTGTATGTGATTTGGTTGATGATTTGATTATGGAATATGGAAATGGTGGGAATCAGGTGGCTAAGGGAGCGTGATACAAACACGTGTGAAAACATCCATGTGATGTATGATGGTCCTTGGCAGATTGCTACTATTCGTAATAAAGGTAAAGGGCCACGGAGGTTCGAGGTACAAATCAAAAAGAACACTCCGTGGCATCGTAGATCTCTTCAGTCGGCAAAGTCTGATTGTGAATGGGTGTATATAAATACAAAAAGATAACTCGGTGTAGCTCAGCTTGGTAGAGCATCTGGTTTGGGACCAGAGGGTCGGGAGTTCGAATCTCTCCACCGAGACCAATGTCCCCTTTTTGGGGTCTGTAGGTAAGGAAAGTCTGAACAAGCCAAGTGATCATAGGCATATGTTCAGAGCAGTTTGGCCAAACTGTAAAAGGAGCATGGGCACTCGGAAACGTTGGAGACGAAGAGAGATACCGCACCTGCCTACTTTATTATTGCGGGTAAGCTCAAGGTGAGTCTCCGGCCTTCCAAGCCGTGAAGAGTGGAGTTCGATTCTCCCTACCCGCTCCAATATAAATAGGTATTAATTTGAGGATCAACCAATGGCAGATTTCTTTGATTTCGGATTCACTGCAGTTGATGAAGAAGAATTACATATCGTCCAAGCAGTCACAAGTCTTGCCAAGGATGCCGAAGGTGTCGCCAAGGATGTACAAACCAGACTTGATAATTTGTACAACGCAATCACTCCCCTACTGAATAACTTGAAGAAGAATCCGGAAAAGGAATATATACTATGGCCTGATCGACTTAATAAGGTCGAACAGTTCGAGGATTATATTCAAAAAATTTATACCGGTAACTAGTATGAAAAAAAGAAGCTGGCTTTATAGACTTTTCAATGATCTTTACATTGTTGAAATTACCGAAGAGAATGGTAATAAAAGTGTCTATAAATTACAACATATCAAGAAACTTTCAAATACCGCTTTAAAAGGTATTAATGAGGAAGGTTTAGCAGTAGAACTTAATTCCGTAAAACCTTTTAGTTACAAAGTAAAGAAATTGTACTAATGGAAAAACAAGAACGTTATTATGAGTGGATATTGAGGCAATTGAGAGAACAAAGAAAAGACTCAGATGAAAAATGATTTATGATTTCGACCCCTTATATTCAGCATATCCGAAATTAATAAATCAAACCGTTAAGTTTTTACCAATGGATACCGAAAGAAGATTTTATCATTTTAGGGAATGTAGGGATAGAAGATCCATATTAAAAACTTTTGGGTGGTTGGATACAGAAATAAACTATAGTTTTAATTCATACGGGTTTAGGTCTGATGAATTTGAAGATGTTTCTATACCTAGTATTTTATTTTTGGGTTGTAGTTATACAGTAGGTATAGGTATAAAAATAGAACATTCTTTTACATCTATTATTGCAAAAGAGTTAAATTTAAAAAATTATAACTTAGGAGTAGGTGCAGGTGGGGCGGATTCTTCTTTTCGTATAGGTCATTATTGGATTCCTAAGTTAAAACCCACCGCCGTTGTATTTATGAATCTTTTTGAAAGAAGATGTGAAAAAATAAAAAAAGGAAATATATGTGAGCAAATAATAATAAATAAGCAAGAAGATATGTTGAGTGATAAACATTGGGATATTAATAATTTAAAAGGATTATATGCCTTAAAACACATTTGTCATGAATATAATATTAAATTTTATAATATTACTAAATTTGCAAAATTAGATCTTGCAAGGGATCTAGTACATCCTGGAAAACTTTCAAATGAACAAACCGCAGAAGAAATACTAAATCAAATTAAAAGTAGAGGTAAATAATGTCATTTAAACTTGAAGAAGGCCACTTGGCCGCAATGATTCCTAGTAATAAAGCTGCCGCTGGTAAATGGCATGCTGCACTCAAGGAAATCCTACCAAAATACGAAATTAATACCCCACAACGAATTGCTGGTTTTATTGCACAATGTGCTCATGAATCAGGTGACTTCCGTATCCTGGAAGAGAATCTAAATTATTCCGAGAAATCTCTGAATGCAGTGTTCGGTCGTTACTTTGGTCCTGCGCCAAAGCGTAATGCGGCTGAGTATGCTCGGAACCCAGAGAAAATTGCAAACTATGTTTACCAAGACGAGTTCCGTAGTAAGCAAGGTGCAATGGGTAACACTAAAGCAGGCGACGGTTGGAGATTCCGTGGTCGTGGACTAAAACAACTTACCGGCCGTAATAACTATACAGCATTTGGTAAGACTATTGGTATGTCCGCAGAGGAAGCAGCTGAGTATGTTGCAACTGAAAAGGGTGCTGTTGAATCAGCATGCTGGTTCTGGCATACTAATAAACTCAATACATTTGCGGATGCAGGTGATATTGTAGGTTTGAGCAAAAAGATCAATGGTGGTACTATTGGTCTAGAGGATCGTGTTCGCCGGTGGGAAGAAGCTCTTAAGATCCTTGGTCAGCCGGCGCCGAAGGTAGCTATCGTTGAGGAAAAAGATGACGATGTAGCAGATGATATTGGTGTTCTACGTCGTGGTTGTAAGGGTGAAGGTGTAAAGATCATGCAGAAAGCACTAGGTATTAATGCTGATGGTGACTTTGGACCAGGCACTGAACGTGCTCTTAAAGCATGGCAAGAGAAGAATGGTCTGAAAGCAGACGGTATTGCAGGTCCTGCTACTTTTGCAAAACTACTAGATTAATAAAAAAGTAAACACGGATACATTTTCGTGTTTACTTTAATACTAATATGTGATACTATACTACTATACATTATGGAGGAATCACATGTCTTATGTTAATGATGTCAAGGATCCTGAACTTGTCTTTGTAATTGACAAAGATGATGATACGGCAGAGATTCAAAATATTGAACGTATTGTCAATAATATGAATATTGCTCTGGTTGATTCCGGTTTTGAAAATTATCAGTACAAACTTGAAGTTACTGGTAATAAAGCATATGTGAGAAAGGTTGCCTAATATGGCTACTATTGAAAATATTATTGATCAGAATGATTATAAAGCACGTCCTGGTGATTTGAAACCAATGGATGCTTATGAGGAAACCATTCGTAAAAATGCAGTATTATATAATGTGATTCTTTTTACGCCTGGTAGTAGCTCTCGGTTGGCTCAAAGTTTTACAGATCTTGAACGTGCTGTTGCATATGCTAAGATTGTTCTACAGGAACCTAATCGGATCAGAGCAGCAATGATTTATGCAATTGATGAACATGATCATCATGCACTTCATGGCACAATCCGAAGGGATTTGATTTATAAACGTGTGGTACCACAAAGGTACTGAGATAAAGGGGCTTCGGCCCCTTTATTTTTTTGTATTATAAATATAATAAATCTATTCAAATATGGGGTCACTGATGTTATCTTTTAGAAAATATCTTTCCGAAAAAGCCGCAAAAGGCGGTTTTGATTATGAAGATGTTGTTAATGCCAAACTTAAACAATACGGCCTACAACCTGAAAATGTAAGAAGTGCTGGTTCATCAGCTGATGCTCCAGACGGAACCATTCATGCTGGCGGTAAACATCATAATCTTGAAATTAAAAAAGATAAAAGTGCTATGATGGGACAATTAGAACTTAAATATAGTGATGAAAAAGGTTGGCACATTGGTGATCGTTCTAAAAATAAATATCCTAAAACTGCGGCTCATATTGAAAGACATTTTCTACCAGATGTAAATAAAAAATGGAAAAAACCATCTGGTGATTATGATACAGATCTGAAGATGGGCAATATTTATAAAGATCATCCTAATACAGATCCCATCAAGGATCATTATGGTAAAGATAGAAAAACTCCATATATACAAATTGGTAAATCAGGTCTTCATCATATGGGTAACGATGAAGGTCGTTTAGGAGTTCCTGAACTAAATGGCAAAACACAATTTCGTGCTAGAATGAAATATCGTGGTACTAATAAAAAGACAGGTAAAAAAGGATATGGATCGCTTGTGACATTTGTTTTAAAGGATCACAAACCTTCGTCAGTTGATATTGATAAACATGCAGAATTATTAGGTAAAAAGCATGGTATGAGATAATGGAAAAATATTCCATTCAAAAAATAAGGATATTAACTCATGGCACAATTTAGTACGAGCCGTAACAAACTTCTTAATAATAATAACGACACATACGAAGTTGTAATGGTCTCTGGACAAGCCGGGCCATCAATTTATGTACCAAAAGGTAACCTGAATGCTTCATCAGACGCATTTGGTAGATTACGTGTATCTGAACCATTCACGCTGTTTGATTCCAACCATCGATTTAGTGATAATGGTCTTTTTAATACTGATCTTACAGGAACTGCAAGCGCAACATATAATGCTAATCAAGGCCTAGTTGATTTGGTTATAGGAAGCGCCGATGGTGATCAAGTATTAAGAGAATCGGTAAAGGTTTTTGGATATCAACCTGGTAAATCTTTATTGGTTATGAACTCTTTTACAATGGCTACTCCAAAAGAAAATCTGAGACAAAGAACTGGATATTTTGGAACAGAAAATGGATTTTTTGTAGAAGTAGACGGCACTGATACTTATCTCGTGAAGCGTAGTTCTGTATCTGGAGCACCAGTTGATACCAGACTTATCCAAGGTTCGTGGAATGTAGATAATCTAAATGGTACCGGGCCATCTGGTATTACTCTAGATATTTCTAAATCTCAAATTATGTGGTGTGATATTGAATGGCTGGGCGTAGGTTCTATTCGTATGGGATTTGTTATTAATGGCCAATTTATTGTTTGTCATGTATTTCATCATGCTAATTTAATTGAAGGTACATATTCTACGACAGCAAGTCTTCCTATAAGAACTGAAATTACAAATACCGGTATCACCAGTGGTCCGAGTACATATAAAGAGGTATGTACTACAGTTATTTCTGAGGGCGGTTATGAATTATCAGGTCGCCAAAGAGAGGTGCATACGCCGATTACGGCTAGATATGATATGGCTACTGCTGGTAATTATTATCCTGTTGTATCAATAAGACTGAAATCCAATAAATTGGATGCAATAGTTCTTCCAAGCGCGGCCAGTATTTTAGGTGATGGTAATGGTATCAATTACCATTATAAAATGGTTGCTGGCGGTAGAGTAGAAGGCGGTACTTGGCTTACCGAGGATAGTGCTGCTGCCGTAGAATATAATTTAACTGGAATAAACTTCCATGAATCTGACGGATCTGGAAATAAAATCGGAAGAACATTGGCTGGTGGATTTCTCAATAGTTCAAATCAAGGGTCTCCTACCATTGATATTTTAAAAGATGCTTTATTCAAGTTTCAGCTTCAAAGAAATACTTTCACAGATTCAGCTGAAACTTTTACTCTTGCAGTTGCTAGTGATACTAATGGATATGGTGTCTGGGGTGGTCTAGATTGGGATACGGTAACTCGTTAATAGAGGTTTACAAATGATTCGAATTAGGATATCATGTTAGTATGGAAAAGTTTAGCTCATACATAACCGAAGAAAAAAATACCCACATGACTCACATTGAGGACAAAGTCCTTTATGGTGGTGTAAATGGAACACGCCAGGCAATAAATGCCTTACGTGAATTAAGAGATATGTTAAAAGGATCGCACGATGGAAGTATCTCTGTTAAATGGGATGGCGCTCCTGCTATTTTTGCTGGTATTGACCCGAGTGATGGTCAATTTTTTGTTGCCAAGAAGGGCATATTCAACAAAAATCCTAAAGTCTATAAATCTCCAGCTGACATTGATGCTGATACTTCTGGTGATCTTGCTTCTAAGCTCAAAGCTGCCCTCGAGTATTTGCCAGAGCTTGGAATCAAGGGTGTGGTTCAAGGAGACTTTCTCTTCGGACCAGGCGATTTATCTACAAGTATAATTAAAGGTGAGAAGTATTTAACTTTTCATCCTAATACAATTGTATATGCAGTACCTGCTAATTCAAAAGAAGCAAAAACTATTAAATCTGCTAAAATCGGTATTGTCTGGCACACTACATATACAGGTAATACATTTGAATCCATGCGTGCATCATACGGAGTTGATGTAAGCATGTTTAAACAATCTCGAAATGTATGGTCACAAGATGCTATGCTAAGGGATTTAACCAAAGCAACTATGAGTAAAAAAGAAACGGAGGAAGTGAATGAATATCTTTCGCAGGCTGGTAAACTATTTAACCAAATCGCAGGATCCACACTCAGAGAGCTGGAACGAAACGGACAACTCGCTCAGCTCATTGAAACCTACAACAACACCTTTGTTAGACGAGGCGAAATCATTGGAGATACAGGAAGACACGTATCAGGCCTCATTAAGTGGATCAAAGCCAAGTACCAAAAAGAAATCAACGCCAAGAAAACCGAGAAAGGCAAGTCCGCCGGCCAAAAAAAGCTCGACGAAATCTTAACTTTCTTTTCCGACGAGAATCAAATAAACTTAAAACGTATTTTTGATTTACAAAAAGTGATAGTTTTTGCTAAATTAAAACTTATAAATAGTTTAAATAAATTACAAAGTATACAAACTTTTGTAAAAACTCGTAATGGATTCAAGGTAACCGGCGCTGAAGGCTTTGTTGCTATTGATACTCTCGGTGGTGATGCGGTGAAAATTGTTGATAGGATGGAATTTTCCTACAACAATTTCTCACCTGATATATTAAAGGGATGGGATAAACCAGGAAGAAAATAAATGGCTAAAAAACTTGACTTTAAAGATTTCCTTACTGTAGACTATGCACCAGGCATGCCTGATCTAATTAAGAAAAACGCTAAGAAGCGTAAAGGTGATACTGGTGCTGGTACAAATGCAGAATATTCTTCCAGGTACTCACCTGAAGATCAGATAGATACCATTGGTGAAAAAACAACAGATCCTATTGAACTAGGAACCCATGCTAAGAATGTTGGCATGGGTTACACTGGTAAACATAAAACAATAAAAGACCCAGGTTCCAAAAAAGGAAGACATGTTCATGTTTTCCAATTTACTGGTGAGGAAGCAGAGCTTGATGAAGTATCACAAGCTCTAGCACATAAGGTAGCAAAAGCAAGACAGGCACAGGCTTCAAATCTACGCCAAAAAGCAGTGGATGAACCTGATATGATGAAGGCATTTGCTCATACCAAAGCAGCTAATAAAGCAGAGAAAAAAGCTGGTCAATCATACAATCGTCTTATGAAAAAAGAAGAAGTTGAGCTTGATGAAGAATTAAAGTTTCACGATAAAACTTTTAAAGACGGAAGCAAAGTTACTGATATTTTTCATAAGAACAAGTTTGTTGGTTCTATCGGCAAACATCATCCAAGAAATGGGAGACCAGAAGGTTATCACGTAATTCAATATAAAACTGATAGTATACCCAAAGGCAGTAAAAACATTCATAGACATGAAAGACTGAATTCTCACGAAGATGCTAAGAAATTAGTTACTAAGCATTTTAATGAAGAAGTAGAACTTGATGAAGCAATGACTGCAACACATAAGAAACTAGCCCATGATGTGCATAAGCAATTGAAGCGTGATGAGCCTATGGGTCTAGCAGCTGGTATGAAACTCAAAGCAGATCATAGTATGCTTCGTTCTAAGTATGGTTCAGACTGGAGAAAGAAAGCTGGTATCAAAATTGTTGAAGAGACAGAAGAAGTTGATGAAGCATTGAACCTTCAGCAAAGACGTGCTCGTGGCCGTAAGATGAAACTCAAGCGGCGTCAGATTGAGGTCAGCCGTAAAAGAGTTCTAAAAAGAGCAGCCGATCCTAAGCGTCTTAAAACACGTGCTGAAAAAGCAGCTAGAAATGCTATCTTCCGTAGACTTGCAAAAGGTCTATCAAGAGATGAAGTACCTCCACAGCGTAAACAAGAAATTGAAAAACGTATGGAGAAAATGAGAGGTCGTATTAAGCGCCTTGCAATAAAACTTATGCCTAAAGTTAGAAAATTAGATAAAGAACGTAGAGCAGATAAAGAAGATAAATGATTAATTCGTTTAAGAATTACCTTATTGAAGAGGAAAGGGTTGTTTATTTTACCTTTGGTAGAATGAATCCTCCAACAATTGGTCATGGTAAGTTATTAGATAAACTTGCGTCTATAGCTGGACGTAATCCATACAAAGTATTCTTGTCTCAATCACAAGATCCTAAAAAGAATCCATTACAATATTCTGATAAGATTAAAAGCGTTCGTAAGATGTTTCCAAAACATGCACGTAATGTAATGATTAATAAAAAAGTTAGGACACCATTTGATGCGCTGACTGCTTTATATAATGAAGGTTATCGTAAGGTTATAATGGTTGCTGGTTCAGACCGTATTAATGAATATGACTTGCGTTTAAATAATTATAATGGCAAAGAAGGCGGCCACGGTTTCTATAACTTTAAAGATGGTATAAAGATTATTTCTGCTGGTGAAAGAGACCCGGATGCTGAAGGTGCTGAAGGTGCTTCTGGAACTAAACAGCGCGGTTATGCTTCAGCCAATGACTTTATTAAATTCTCTCAAGGTCTTCCAATTGCTATGAATACCAAAGACGCACGTAGACTTTTTAATGATGTTCGTAAAGGTATGGGCCTTAAAGAAGAAAAGACATTTAGGAATCACGTACAATTAGATCCTATATCATTAACACGTGAATCATTTGTAAAAGGTCAGTTATTTGATCTTGGTGAAAGTGTTATTATTAAAAAGACGGATGAGGTAGGTACAATTGTTGTACTTGGATCCAATTATGTTATTGTAGAATCATCCGAAGGTAAACGCTCTCGTTATTGGTTAGATGCTGTTGAGAAAATAGTTGAACAAGATAATAAAAAGTCTATGTACAAAGATAAGCCTGACTGGGGTACACCAGAAGCTACCAAGAAATGGAAAAAAGCTACTCCAGGTGAGATGGAAGAAAGTCTTTGGGCTAATATTCGTAAGAGACGCGCAGCTGGTAAACCAAGGCTAAAACCTGGTGATAAGGGTTATCCTAAAACACTAAATATAGAACAAAAAGATCCTATTGATGCAGCAAAACTTCGTGTACAAAGACAGAAAGAAATTGCTGCTCGTAGACATGACCAAATTATGGATAGAGCAAGACTTTTAAAAGCCAAACAGCAGAATCAGGAAACCAAGTAATGATTAAGTTTAACGATTTTATAGCTGAAAATGCTGCGGTTCGTAAAAAAGCCGAAGCATCAGGTATGCCATATGGTACTCTTATGAAGGTATATCGTAGAGGTGTTGCTGCTTGGAATTCAGGTCATCGTCCTGGTACTACACCAGCTCAGTGGGGTTTAGCAAGAGTTAATTCATATGTGACCAAAGGTAAAGGTACCTATCACGGTGCTGATAAAGATCTTCGTAGTGAAGAAACTATGGCCGAAGGTGAAAATTATTTCAAAGGTTTAAGTAAATCTACCATTGCAAAAAGAAAAGCACATTGGAGAAAGGCAGATAAGTTATCTGACAGAGATCCAAGAGCATACGAACCAGCGCCTGGGGATGCAAGAGCAGAAACAAAACCTTCAACACATACCAAAAAATATCAGGCAATGTTCGGAATAAAGGAAACTAACATGAAAAGTTTTAAGGACATAAGACAAGAATTAACTGAAACTAAAAAATTACCAACTGGTCATGGGTCGCTCGAGGTTAATGATATGCCACATCCGAACGCGCGTTCTGAGTATCATGATGATGGTAGCAAGAACCGCGATCATTATAAAAAAGCTGGGATAAAAGCTCATGCTCTTCATTCAACACAACCTGGTTATTATAGAGTTAGATTGACTGGTGATAAAGAAAAGCTTAGAGATTTTGCACATAATCATTTGGATTATAATAAAAAAAATCATCCGACTTTTGATCATCTTAAACATGCAATCGGTAAGGACCAGGGGGATCATGAATAATGAAAAGCTTTTTTGAATTAAGAGAAGCTGCTTCAGTTAATTCAGCCGATAAGAAACCTGAAACCTATATAGGTCCAGATGGTAAGCCAAAGATTCGTATGGTGCCAGTTGTTCGTAAAATTATTAAAACTGAGCAAGCTGAAGATGATATGCCTGCTTCTCAGGATGAAAAATCTATGGCATTAGATCAGGCTAAGTTCTTAAAGTACGTTGGTGAAGAGATTACCGAATATTTAAATAAGAATAAAGAATTTCCTGAGTGGATGCAGAATAAGCTTTCTGGCCTTCATGAAAAAGCCAAGGATATGCATGCTGTTTTAGCTGGCGATTATGAAGATGATGAAGACGAAGACAAAGAAGATGATGAAAAAGAAATGAAAGAAGCTAAGTTATATGGTCCTGGCCATATTGGTTCCATTCAAAGAATGTTAGATAAAGAACGCCAAACAAAGAAATATACAAAGCCTACACAAGCAGAAATTGATGCTGATAAAAAGAAAGACCAACTTGGTAAATCCCGTCCAAGCATGACTGCAAAAGGTATTACAAATAAACAATATGGTGGTATGAAAGTTGGTTTAAAAACTGAAGAAAATATTGATGAAGCTGCACCTAAATTGAAGGGTGACTTCATTAAAATGCAACGTCAGAAGGATGCTGAACATGCAAAAGGTATGGGTGTATCTGTAAAGACCGGCCGAAAGCTTCCAACAAAGACCATGACTTCAACTCAACGTTCTCTTGCACAAATGCGTGGTAACAAATGATTAAGTTTAAAGAATATATGCTAGCAGAGGAAAAAGATCCTCGTGTTAAAGCAGCTGGTGTGGAAGGTTTTAATAAACCTAAAAGAACACCAAGCCATCCTAAGAGCAGTCATATTGTAGTTGCCAAAGAAGGCGATAAAATTAAAACTATTAGATTTGGTCAGCAAGGTGTATCAGGCTCTCCTGCAAAAGAAGGTGAGTCAGACCGTGAAAGAGCAAGACGTAAATCATTTAAAGCACGTCATGCAAGAAATATTGCAAAAGGTAAGATGTCTGCCGCCTATTGGGCAGATAAAGTTAAGTGGTAAATAACTATAAATAAATGGGAAGTTCAATGGCTACTGACACAACTAGTTCACGACTTGATCGTATTGAAGAAAAGATTGATAAATTATCAGATGCTATGATTCTAATGGCAAGAGCAGAAGAAAAGCTCATTGCATTAGAGTCTAAGCATGCTGCACAATATGAAAGAATGAATCGATTTTCTGAGAAATTGGATGCCATTGAAAAAGTCGTAAATGATAATGCACATACTGTGAATACAATTAACAAACTATTCTGGATTGCAATAGCAGCTGCATCAGCAGCAATAGCAGCAAATATCTGGATGTAAGGAGAGACAAATGAAGACTCAAGATATTAAAAATATTGCGTCTGCTTACATGCAGGTGCAGGAAAAGGCAAAAATGGATCCAGTTAATCCAGATGAGCTAAAGGGAACTCACGCTCAGCGTAAAGATAAAGACATCGACAATGATGGCGATGTTGATAAGTCTGACGAGTACCTACACAATCGTCGTAAAGCCGTTAAGACTGCTATGAAAAAAGAAGAAGTTGAAGAAGCATATTCTGATGCTCATCGTGCTAAAATGGCTAAGTCATATAAGGGCAAAAACCCTCATCATATTAATGCCATGTCATCCGATAAAGGCACAATGACTATTGTTACTAATAACGGTAATAGGTACACTGTGACTGCAAAGGAAACTGGTGGTAAGATGCCAAAGACGGGAGATCACATTAACAAGTGGAAGCCAGGTGCTGTAAAAGAGGAAGTTGAACTTGATGAAGGTTTGATGGATAAAGTCAAATCTGGCGTTAAAAAGATTTTAGGCAAAAAAGAAAAACCTGCCGCCTCAGATACATTGCGTAAGGGTGCAAGTGTATTTCAAAAATCTATGCATTTTTCACATCATCACAATCTCGTTTCCGCTGCTATTGATGGACCTAAAAAGCCTAACAGTGATGGCTTTCACGCCCATCTCGGCCATAAAGCCGCAGCACATTATCATTCATCCGCAGCCGATGAACACCATGGCACACCTGCAGGTGAACACCACGAGAAAGCTTCAGAGCATCATCATGATGCTCATGAGCATCTTACAAGATATGAAAAAACTAGAAATGAAAAACACTTAAGAAAAGCAGTATATCATTCAAAACAAGCGGCTCAGCATGCAGCACTGGCCAAAAAACATGGAGGAAACGATTCAGATACTCCTGCCCTTCATAAAGACACCGAAGGTGCATACAGTGCCTATAAAAAAATGAATGAGGAAGTCGAAAACTTGTCAATGAGAGAAAAGCTTCAGGTGCAAAAAGAAGTTATTGTCGAAAGAGAAATGACTGCTGCTGAAAAGAAAAAGCGTGAAGACATTGTAATGGGTATGAAAAAGAATAAAGCAGATCTTGAAAAGAGATACGGTTCTCGTTGGAAAGATGTAATGTATGCCACTGCAACTAAACAGGCAATGGAATCAGTAGATGATGCACTTAAAATGACCAATAATCTTTTAACTACAAAAGAAAGCTTTAAGACTGAAACTACTACTTGGCCGGTATATGCACGTATTAAAGAAGCAAATGATCGCGCAATGCATTACAAAGGCGCAACACCACCAGAAACCATGGATGCGAAATTAACTGCTTCTGATAAAGCTTTCCTTGCACCACATGGTGAATTGAAGGGTAATGATTCAGGCATTGATGGAGAAAAAGCTGCAGAATATACTGCAAAGCATGCTACGGATGGAATCAAACCGGGCGGTGGTATGAATCGTACTGGTGATCAAAAAACTGGTGATAAGAATATCATTAAATCAACACAATCAAACGTAGGATCAAAGATTATGGATAATTTTGTAAGAAAAATTAAAGAAGCATATGCAGAAATGTTGGAAAAACAAAATTCTGAAATTTCTGAAATTTCTCAACAAGCAAAGAAAAATTATCTAAAAAAAGCAATTGGTAGTGATAAGGATGAACCAGAGTCACCCTCTTTAGCAAATCTAAAAACAGCAAGAAATATACCTCAAAAATATAGAACTAGTCATACAAGTGCTATAACTAGTAAAGATAAAGATCTAGATAGAAGTATTGCAAATAGAAAAAAAGGTATTGAAAGAGCAACCGGTTCAGCAAAAACTGCACAAGCTGTTTCAAAGGATGTTAATAAAGCCGCATCAGAATTTTCTAAAGAATATCCGGATATTAAAAAAGGTTATTCCCATTTGAGTAGAGCTTCTAAAAAAGCTGGAGTTGATAAGTAATATTACCTCCCCAATATAGTACTATATTATTATACCATGTTTTTTGGACTTGTAAATACCTAATATGATCAAATTTGAATTAACTGAAGAGAACTTGGTGTTGTATGCAGCTAAAAACTACTACAACCCCAAGTTCATTGATATGGAAGAATTCGAAGACGATCTAAAAAGATTTAAGTATTTAAAACGTCTTATTAATCGTTATGAAGAAACAGGTGATTTATCGGAGCGATTAATATTAAATCATTTAATTGTTGTCTTTAATGCATTTGGTATTGAGGCATCACTAAATATACTTGAATTGAAAATGAATAAAACACATTGGCCTATATTAAAGCCATTTTTAATCTTTTTAAAATATATTCGTAATGATCAATATACTAAGATTCCGATGGATCCGGTAGTTGTAGAGGCATTAAGGAAGATCTAATGGGTATTGTTAAATCAGCAGCGGATCTACTTTATACGTTTCGCTTCCTTAAAATTCTTGTAACCCCCTTTAATGAAACCGATGCTTTTAAAGCAGGTATTATTGATGCCGAAGGTAAACGCCGTAAGGATTTTGAATTGAATACGATGGATAATCGTAAAGCATATCAGGAATATTTTACACCATTTCACAGACTTGTTTTTAATGTAAAAAGGTTCCTATCAAATGCACCAGGTGGTTCATCACGTATCGCAAGCTATGCATCAGCTCTGTATCTTATTAGAGAGGAATATGGAATCTCTGAAGAGGATATTAAAAAAGGTTTGACAGAAGCCGGTATAGATCCTACTGATATGTTAATGGAAAATAATCAGTGGTTTGTACTCAATGATCAAAGGCTTTCACCTGGAATTTATCGTGTAAAAAATCCAAAGTGTTTAAATAGATCTTTTGACGATATGGTAAGACCTTTTGATAAAATTCGTGTAGAAGATAAATCATATCCAATTGGTGAAATATTTGGCCTAAATATCTATGAGGCTATTCATATGCCAACAAGACAAAAGATTTATATTACTGCCGAGGAAATTTTAAAATGAAAGACAAATGCAAAGATTGTGCTGAGTTTGCTACCGAATTTTGTGAACCTTGTAATGAATTGGATGAACAAACAACAGAGGATACAACCACAGCAAGTGTAGCATTTCCTCCGACCATGATGCCGAAAAGATTATTACGCCGTAGAAAAGATCCCAAGATTCAAGAAATTATTATGGTTGATCGTAGATATGATGAAACCAAACGTGGTGCACCAGTACTTAGAAAACGTTTTAGAAAGTATATAGAAGATCCATCGTGACAATATTATATGATGATAGAGGTTTAGTGGTAGATAAAACTGAATCCTTTTTAAAAAAATATGAAAATATTGGTTGTATATGTTCTGGAGGAACTGATTCGTCATTTTTATTATGGTGGCTAGCTAAATGTATTGACGATTTAAATTTACATAATAGTCATATATTGTTACCTGTTCATGCGGTTGACTTAGGATTTCCTTTTAATACAAAATTTCATTTTTTAAAAATACTAGAATTTATTCGCGATAGCTATCCTAAAATAAATATATTAGATCCTTATATCATAAAATATAAAAAAGATTTTGATTCACCAATTATAATCAAAAAAAATAAATATATAAAACCTATTGTAGATAAATTAGAAAAAGGGTTAATAGATACTTCCATCAGTGGAATGACAAGTGCCCCATTATTTGATAAAATTAATCTTGGTTCTATTACAAAAGAACGAAATTATAATGAAAACGATATGCAAGAAAAAAGAAGCCTTTTTATACATGTTGATAAAAAATTTTTAGCATTTCAATATAAAAAATTTGATTTAATGAATAATTTATTTCCTCTTACCAAATCTTGTGTAACTCCTGATGCAAAAGGAAATCCTTGTAAAAAATGTATGTGGTGTAAGGAAAAATATTGGGCATTTAATTGCTATGACGGAGGAATAAAATGATCCGACTCTATTTACTTTTATTCATTATCGGTACTGTGTCCGCAATAGGTTATGGTGGATACACATATGTAACGCAACTTCAGCAACAAGTTAATACCCTAAGGGAAAACAATGTATTGTTGGAACAGACCGTAGCAACGAACCAGGCGACTATAGATCGTATGGTAGCAGATGCAACACGAAATGCACAATTACAATCACAATTGCAATCTCGTTTACAAGAAGCTGAAGCAAGAGTTGGAAGTTTAAGAACTCGTCTATCACAGATTGATATCACACGTGAAGCACTGGCAGATCCTGTAGATATGGAAGAAAGAATTAATCGTGGAGTCCAAAGACTCAGAGAAAGAATATTGGAGGAAACCGGTGGTCAAATGGATAGTGATACCAGCGGCGCTACTAGCGCTCAGTAGTTGTACAAGTGTTTCTAGTTTATTACCAGAACCTCAAGTTGTAGTTCAAACAGAATATATTGAACGAAACATACCTGTACAACAAAGACCTTCTCCCGTGGATATGCCAAATGTAGATTGGTATGTTGTAAATGCTGACAATCTTGACGAGTTTATTTCACGTATTCAGAGTGATGTAGGTGAGGTAGTTTTTATTGCCATCACACCAAAAGGTTATGAGAATTTAGCTTTAGGTATTGCTGAACTCAGAAGATACATTTTACAACAACAAGAGATTATTGTATATTATGAACAGCAAGTTACAACAGAGACTCCAGCAGAGCCTACAGGTTAACTTTATTGTAATATACATAAAATAATTGGTTTACAACGCCTCGAGCGTGATATATAATCTACCAATAACAATATCAACACAATTTTAAATAAACAAAGGCAACATATTGTATATTTTGCCTTATTTTTATTTTTTAAGGGGAAGAATAAATGCTGTTCGAAGAACAAATTTCAAGAAAGCCAGATCTTTATCCATGGACAAAAAAATTCATAGATGCTATTTGGCAAGGATTTTGGACACCAGATGAATTTAACTTTCGATCAGATTATTCACAATTTAAAACAGATCTAACACAAGAAGAACAAGAGGTGGTTGTTCGCACTCTATCTGCAATTGGTCAGATTGAAGTAGCTGTAAAAACATTCTGGGCTGACATCGGTCGGCATATGCCTCATCCCTCAATCCGCGACCTTGGGTTTGCTATGGCTAATTCAGAGGTTATCCATAACCTAGCATATGAAAAGCTTCTTGACGTTCTCCATTTAAGCCATGTATTTGAAGAAAATCTAAATGAAGAAGTTATTAAAGGTCGTGTAAACTATCTTCGTAAGTATAATAAGAAAGTTTATAAAGACGCAAAGCAGCAATACATCTACTCAATTATTCTCTTTACTCTTTTTGTAGAAAACGTATCTCTTTTTAGTCAGTTCTATATCATTATGCACTTTAATCGTAATAAAGCAGTATTGAAAGATTGTGCACAACAAGTCCAATATACTCGTAATGAAGAAATGCTTCATGCTCAAGTGGGCGTTAAACTAATCCAGACTCTCAGAGAAGAATATCCAGAATATTTTGACGAAGAGTTAAATACTCGTATTCAACAAGAATGTGTTGAATCTTTGGAAGCAGAAGGTAAAGTAATTGATTGGATTATGGGCGATTATTCTATTCCAGGATTGAGCGCTAATATTCTAAAAAGTTTTATTGCCAAGAGAATGAAAGATTCTCTTGAGATGATTGGATTCGATAACTCTGGCATTGAATATAACCAACATCATATTGACCAGACCTATTGGTTTGATGAAGAACTCCTTGGCGCCAATATGACTGACTTCTTCCAGAAGCGTCCTGTTGAGTATGCAAAGGGCAAAGGTATTACTGCAGACGATCTATTTTGAGGGGAAAGAAATGATTAATACAACGAACAAATGGTGGTGGGCAAACGAAGACTCAAGGACCTTTTTATCAAGAGGTTATATTGATGGTAATATGACCGTTGAAGAAAGAGTAAGAGAAATTGCCAAGGAAGCCGAACGTATTCTTGATATTGAAGGGTTTGGTGATAAATTTTATGATTACATGAGCCGTGGTTTCTATTCTCTTTCTTCTCCTGTATGGAGTAATTTTGGAACCAAAAAAGGACTTCCGATTTCTTGTAACGGTGTATGGGTGGATGATTCAATTGAATCCATTCTAAAAAAGGTTGGTGAAGTTGGTATGCAAACCAAGATGGGTGCAGGAACCAGTGGTTATCTTGGTTCCATTCGTCCACGTGGATCAGCAATTAATACCGGCGGCAAGGCAGATGGTCCTGTCCATTATGCCAATATGTTTGAAACAACTGTAGATATTATTTCACAAGGTAATGTCCGCCGAGGATCAATGGCGGTTTATCTTGATATTGAATCACCTGATATTATGGAATTCCTTGAGTGCCGTGAGGAAGGTTCATCAATTCATAATCTATCTCTTGGAGTTTGTATCTCTGATAAATTTATGCAAGAGATGATTGATGGTGATACCAATAAACGTAATGTTTGGGCTAGAGTTCTACGCAAACGTCGTGAATCTGGTTATCCATATCTATTTTTCTCTGATACGGTAAATAATAATAAACCACAAGCTCTTAAAGATAAGAATAAAACTATTTGGGCATCAAATCTATGTTCTGAAATTGCACTTCCATCTAGTGAAGATGAATCATTTGTTTGTAATTTAGCATCAATGAATGCTCTTACATTTGATCAGTGGCAAAATACAGACGCCGTTGAAACCATGATTTATTTCCTTGATGCCGTCATGGAAGAATATATTACAAAGACAAAAGATATTCCGTTTATGGAATCATCATATAATTTTGCAGTCCGTTGGAGAGCTCTTGGTCTTGGCATTCTCGGATGGCATTCTTATCTACAATCCAAAATGATTGCATTTGAATCATTCCAGGCTCAAATGGAATCAATTAAAATTGCCAAATTTATTGATGATAGATCAATGGCTGCTACCAAAGAACTTGCCATTGAATATGGCGAACCAGAAGGATTACTCGGATATGGTCAACGTAACCTCACTCGCACTGCTATTGCTCCTACAACTTCTTCTAGTTTCATTCTTGGTCAGGTTTCTCCTTCTATTGAGCCACTTGCCTCCAACTATTTTACTAAAGACCTTGCCAAAGGTAAATTTACGTTCAAGAATCCATACCTTGTTCAACTTTTGGAAGAAAAAAGACAGAACACTTTCGAAGTCTGGGAATCAATCCTCAAAAGAGGCGGATCAGTCCAACATCTCGAGTTCCTGACAAAAGATGAAAAGGACGTATTTAAAACTTTCTCTGAAATTACACCACTTTCAATCGTACAACAAGCAGCGTCACGTCAAAAGTATATTGACCAAGCTCAGTCGTTGAATCTACTAATTCATCCTGATGTACCAGCCAAAGATATAAATAGCCTTATTATAGAAGGATGGCGACTTGGAGTGAAAACATTCTATTACCAACGATCAGCTAATCCTGCACAAGAACTTGTACGTGACATTATGAATTGTGCAGTCTGCGAAGCCTAAGGAGCTAAAATGGACGAGGATCTAAAAGAATACGGTACAACATGTGAAGTATGTGATTCAGAACTTGAATTAACAGCATTTGGAGCTTCTGATCTACCTTTGTATTGTCCAATGTGTGGTGAACAAACTGAATGGGAAGAATTAGATCCAGAAGATATGTGGGCAGATTAACAGGTATAAGTAACTCCATAGAAATATGGAGTTATTTTTTATGTATTATGAACCAAAGGAAATTCATATTGAATTAACTGATAAATGTAATGCACAATGCCCAATGTGTGCAAGAACAAATATTAATGATATTTCAAAAACAACAGAATTTGTAAAAAATGTCGAAATTACATTTGATGAATTTAAATCAATAGTTGATAATATTAAATTTAAAAAATATATATTTTCCGGTAATTATGGTGATCCTTTATCTGCAAAAGATTTTCTAAAAATAGTAGAATATATTGCCGATGAAAATACTGAAATTTTTATTCATACAAATGCATCATTAAAAACAACATCTTATTTTGAAAAATTAGGTAATATATTATCCATAAATCCAAATAATAAAGTATTATTTGCCCTTGATGGATTAGAAGATACTCACCATATTTATAGACGTAATACCAATTTTGATAAAATTATTGAAAATGCAAAAGCATATATCAATAATACCAAGGCAAAATCTAGTTGGGAATATCTTGTTTTTAAACACAATGAACATCAAATTGAATTAGCAAAAATAAAAGCAAAAGAAATAGGATTTACAAATTTTAATTGTCGATATTCCAATAGATTTCCTTTAAATAATAAAGTAAGTTTTTATGATAACAATAATTTAAATATAATAGAAAAAGCTGAGTTTAGTACAATATCTGAAATTTATGGTGAAATAAAATGTGAAGCAATAAAAAGATCAGGTATTTATCTTTCAGCCGAAGGTTATTTGTGGCCTTGTTGTTGGACTGCTTCTAGATACAAACATGATCCAGATTTATCCGATATAGTAAATAAATGTGGAATAGAAACAATTAATATAAAAAAATATTCAATTTATGAAATTATGGATGGAATGATATGGACTGAAATTGAAAATAGATGGAAATATGGTAAACCAAGTGCTTGTTGGAATGTGTGTTCAAGAAATAGTAGAAGTGTAAATAATAATGTGGTATTATAATAATAAAGTTTTAGAACAACCACCTGAAGGCTATCAAGGATTTGTTTATCTTATTACAGATAAATCCAATGGTAAAATGTATATTGGCAAAAAAGGCTTTTGGTCCAAAAAAACATTACCTCCATTAAAAGGTAAAACTCGTAAAAGAAGATCCATTGTTGAATCTGATTGGCAAAGCTATTACGGTTCATCAGACATGGTAAAACAACTACTTCAAGAACACGGCGAGCAAAATTTTCACAGAGAAATATTATATCTTTGTAGAACAAAAGGCGAAATGGGATATTTAGAAGCAAAAGAACAATTTGCCAGAAATGTTCTTCTAGATGATAACTATTATAATGGTATTATCAATTGTAAAATCCATAGGGCTCACGTTCAAAGTTTATTAAAATGAATTATATTCCAATACATCTTGATTTAGAATTAAGTAATATTTGTAATGCGGCATGTCCGATGTGTGCAAGAACAAATATTAATAATACAAAACCAAATAATGTTGTACCTTCAATAGACAACAAAACTCAAATTTCATTTTATGATTTTAAAACTATAATGGATAAAAATCCGTACATAAAATCATATAATTTTTGTGGTAATTGGGGAGATCCAATAGCAACAAAAGATTTTCTAAAAATAATAGAATATATTGCAAAAAAAGATATAACAATTACAATTCATACAAATGGAGGTTTAAAAACAAAATCTTGGTGGGAAGAATTAGGTAAAATACTATCATGTAATATTGATAATACAGTTATATTTGGTATTGATGGATTAGAAGATACTCATAGTGTTTATAGACGTCATACTAATTTTAATAAAATTATTGAAAATGCCGCTGCATATATTAATAATACTAAAGCAATTTCAATATGGTCTTTTATACCTTTTAAACACAATGAACATCAAATAGAATCAGCAAAAGACATGGCTAAAAAAATGAATTTTACAAAATTTATTATTAATAATACTGCCAGATTTAAAAATACCAAAGAATTTATATTTTATGAGGATGGTTTAAAAAATATATTGGAAAAGGCTGAAATATCACCGGAAATTGTTTATAATTATAGTAATAAAATAGAATGTTTTGCTAAAAAATATAGAAGGATATATCTTTCATTTGATAAATTAGTATTCCCTTGTTGCTATACTGAAGGTTCATTTAGAAAAAAAAATGACGAATATCTTAATGATATAATTGAATTTAACGATTTAAATAAACTTAATGCATTAGAATATTCATTTGTTGAAATTATACAATCTGATATTTTTAAATTATTAGAATTATCTTGGTCTAAAAATAATCCTAAAACGTGCTTTAGACGATGTTCATTAAACCACTCAAACATTAGAGAAATTAGTTATTTGTAAAGTTAAAATAATGAATAGTTTTCAACGTAAGGAAGCCAATCGTTATTACTGGATAGTAAAAGGAATGCTGATTCCTGAGAATTGGTCAGATGAACAAGTTATGAAAATATATGATTCATACTTTAAAAGAATCTGGGGTAACCATGAAGCCATTGTGCACGAACTTGGCTTTGAGGCTGCATGGGCAGCAAGACAAGCTAAAAATAAATTAAAATAATTGTTTACAAGCCATCCAGTATGTGATACTATAATGATGAACATAAAACCATGTGGATAAAACTATGATCTTGATTGACTACTCCGGAATTTCCATTGCTCCCATTGTGATGGGTCAAGCCAAATTTAATGATGAAAACCTTATCCGTCATATGATTCTGAACACGATCCGTATGTATCGTCAGAAGTTCAAAGAATATGGTGAGGTTGTTATCGTAGCTGACGCTGGTGGTAACTGGCGTAAAGAAGTATATCCCGAGTACAAATTTAAACGTAAGGAAAGCCGTGAAGAGTCTAAAATTGATTGGGATGAGGCATTTCGAATCATCAATATGGTTCTTCAGGAAATCAAAGATAATATGCCCTACAAGGTTATTCATCAGTGGGGCTGTGAGGCAGATGATTCCATTGCAGAAATTGTAAAATGGACTCAGGAATTTGGCAATTATGAACAAGTGATGATTGTATCTGCCGATAAGGATTTCAAACAACTACACAAATTTGATAACGTTCGTCAATATTCACCGATGACAAAAAAGTTTATCAAGGTGGATAATCCTCGTGTTGAACTACAAGAACACATTCTGACAGGTGATGCTGGTGATGGTGTTCCCAATGTGCTATCAGATGATAAAGTATTTGCCGAAGGTCGTCGCCAAAATATACTCTCTGCAAAGAAAAAAGAAGTATTAATGAATGACCCTAAAGCACTTGGTGAAGAAGTGTATCGTAATTATCTTCGTAATAAAAAGATGATTGATATTACGGAAACATCAGCACTTCCTGATCATACACGTAAGGAAATTATAAATACCTTTGAAAACCAAAATAAATCTAATTACAAAAGTAAGGTATTGAACTACTTTATTAAGTATCAATGTAGAAATCTTATTGAAGTTCTAGATGAATTCATTAGTTGATTAAGGCAATATACCATGGCTTATACTATTAAAAAACACATTTATGAAGTTCTTGAATTAGTTGAAAAAGCTACCAAGAAAGAAGAAAAGATTCAAATTCTGAAATCAAATGAATCATGGGCTCTAAAAGATGTGCTTCGTGCAACATATGATGATGCTATTCAGTTTCTTCTACCCGGAGGAAAACCTCCATATACGCCTTCCAAAGAAGGTTCAATTCCCTCAACACTTCTAAAACAAAACGTGCAATTTAAATTCTTTGTAAAAGGTGGTCCTGGTGAAAAAATGTTGCCAGTGAAACGCGAAAGAATTTTTATTAATGTTTTGGAAGCTATCCATCCTAACGATGCAGAACTATTGGTCAAAATGATCAATAAAGAGTCTCTTGGTAAAGGTATTACCAAGAAACTGGTCCAGGAAGCATTTCCTGGTCTTATTACAAAATGAGTAGGTGATAACTGTAACAAACTTCGAAAGGAGCCTACATGACTGAAATTCAATTAGCAAGGTTAGAAAAAGATACAGCTGAACTTAAGTCTTATATTCAAGAAGTATTACTGAAAGGTAATAAACATCTTGCTACTAAACTTGAGAAAAAGTTGAATTATCTTGAATCCAGAATTGCTGAAAGAATGGCTGCTTAAAGAGGGAGGAATCAGTAACCGGCTCTGGGAAACCAGGGTCGGTGAACTGGAGGAAATAAATGCCTAGATATACAATCATTGATATAAGCGACGATACAGAGTGGGAGATCCAATGTAGTTGGGATAAATTACAAATAGTTTTAAGTGAAAATTCTAATCTTAAACAAGGTTTATCAACGCCAAATTTTGTAACTCAAACGGGCAATACGATTAGTAAAACAAGTACTGATTGGCGTGATCTTTTGAAAAAAGTTAAAAAAGGTTCTGGTAAAGGTAATACCATTAATGTATAATAGAGAATAATGAAAAAAATAAATGCTCGTGGTAAAAAGAATAGAACTAATGATGGTGGAAAAGGTGGAGCTGGGAGTTCAGTGGTTAGATATGAAGATCTAATAGAGATTGATCCTATTACCAAGAATCAAGAGCTTGCATTTGATGCATGGGATGATGGGTATCATCTAGTACTTGCTGGTTGTGCCGGTACGGGTAAAACATTTCTAGGAATGTATTTTGCTCTTGAGGATGTACTTGATCCTGACACACCATACGAGGAATTAATCATTGTTCGTTCCATGGTACCGACAAGAGATATGGGATTTCTACCTGGAACAAAAGAAGAAAAAGAAGAAGCTTATACAGCACCTTATCTTGCTATCTGTAATCAACTATTTGAAGATAAAGCCTCTTATAATAAAGCTATTACACAAAGAAAAATCCGATTTGAATCTACATCATTCATCCGTGGTACAACATGGGATAATGCAATCATTCTTGTTGATGAAATGCAGAATCTAAACTTCCATGAACTTGATTCTGTTATTACAAGAGTAGGGGAAGATACCAAAATTATCTTTTGTGGGGATTACAAGCAGTCAGATTTTAAATATAATGATGAAAAGGAAGGTATTCATAAATTCCTTGCCATTGCTGAACAATTAAAGAAATTTAAAACCATTACATTTGATTGGGAAGATATTGTTCGTTCTGATTTTGTTAGAGATTACTTAATGACAAAAGAAATGTTAGGATACTAATATGATAGAAATATATGGAAGGAATAATTGTACATA
>Ga0208161_1000239_pt1 | contig 31251 bp, 37 predicted proteins | sample CB_VirMetaG_3_FD_184538 | JGI IMG/M metagenome (GOLD analysis project Ga0208161, IMG submission 184538) | Freshwater to marine saline gradient viral communities from Chesapeake Bay - CB_1508_1S Viral MetaG (SPAdes) (version 4) | ecosystem: Environmental > Aquatic > Marine > Coastal | place: USA... | reverse complement strand
TAATCCTTGAGTGCCTCCACCCCAAGAAATATTAAAAGGAACACCTACTTGTTTTTGTTTTTCAGTATTTAATCTTCTAGGGATTATTTCCTCAAATTCAGAATCAGTTAAAACTGGTCTACCATTTACAAAAATTGTTAATGTTCCAGTTCTAAAAGATTTATCGTCAGACCATTTTTTAGAAAATTTTATTTTTTCTGTTAATTTAGTATAGTTTGTAGTACAACCAGTTCCTGGTCCACAAGTAGCACAATTCGTTTGTGTACAACCACTACAACCACAACTTGTGGTACAACCAGTAGCTATTTCACCCGAACCTAGATATTGTCCCGTTACAACAACAGTATTTCCCATATCATTCCACCCCGGCATTAGTGGAGCTTCTCTAACTAATGTTGTTGAAGTAGTGTTTAATCCAGAATCTATATATCCTGGTGTGTCTATTACTGGAATATCTATTAAATCGTTAACACCACCTTTATTCTCTAAATCACAACCATCATAACAATAATTTCTTTTGAATCTTGCAGTTACTAATAACCAAGGACAAGTTTCTACAAAAGTAGAACCAGTCAATCCACAAACAACATCACTATATTTTTCAATTATTGTATAACCCGAACTATATGTTAATCCAGTAACACAATTTTCAATAGTATAATATTCATTTGTATTACAATCTAATACTTTTTTATCAGAATAAGTTGTAATACAATTACCAGTATAATATAAAGCTCTATAACCTACTCTACCATCATCCGTTAATCTAAGTGCGAAAGAATTACTTAAAGAATCTATTGTTTCATCATATGTTGATGTTATTACTTGTACTTGAGTACCACAGTCACCAGTATATCCAGTAGTTATAATTGGTGTTGGAATTCCAGAACAACTATAATCTCCTTGGTCACAAGTAAATAATCCTGTTTCAGCAGAATAATAATTGTGAAATTTATTTTCCGCTCTTGTTCCCATATAGAAGTATATGCCTTTATTATTTGGGTAAACATCATTTAATGTTTGTGTATTTGGAATTATACATTCGGTTACACACTCAACATCAAATTTAAGCAGACTCTCAACTGTCCATCCACATTCTGTTCTTTGTGGTAATACTTCATAAGGGTAATCATATAATTTATAAAATCCTTGATAAAAACCTCCTCTTAAATTATTGTAATAACCTTCAGTTTCTCCACTCACAGATTCAATACCGTAACTGTATTGGTGTGTTAACCCAGTTACTTGTTTCATCTTAAATCTTCTATCATAATGTAAATGGTCCCATTTATATTCTTCTGGCATATCTGTCCAAATCTTTAAAGACTCTACTTGACATGGTGCCTGCCAATAACCTTCTTCTGTGACTAATTGTGTTGTAAAAGAATCACCATTAAAAGTTTGTGTAAAACTTGAAAAAGTTAAATATAAACCACTATTATCATCTTTACCTGTTGTAAAATAACAACAACCAGATAAAGTCATACCAGATTCTATTAAATTAAAATTTTCCCAAGTTATTGTTGTTGCACTAGTTACAGAATCTGTCCCACCAGTACAAGGGTACTTTAAAGGTATTTGTCCACTAGTTAAATAAGATTCAACACTTGCAGGTACAGAACCACTAATTACTTCAATAAAATTACCCACACAACCACTACCAGTTGTTCCACTGATAATAGCTGTTGAAGCTGATACTTTAATAAATTCTAACTTACATATGTCGTACTCTGTAGTATTACCACTCATATATTGTACAAGTCCATTATCCACACCAGTTAAACCAACATCACAAATAGATTGTACAAAATTAGTATTGCCAGTATAATCTCTATTTTCACATTTTGGACAAGTACATTGAGTATCACTTGAATTTGGGGTTGCTGAACACCAATAGGATAAACTTAATAGAGTATTATTTTCATCATATTCATCACATAAATAAGGGTGTAATTTTCTTGATGATTGTGGATTGTTTAAATCAATCCATAATGGTAAACAATCTGAACACCAAGTGTTACCACTTAGATAATCATTAATGTGGTCACCTACACATATAAGATATGGTGAGAATACAACTTCACGATTGTAATCCCATTCATCAGATGTTAAAAATATATCATAATAACTACTATAATCTAATCTAGCATCTAATTTATTGAAATAATAATTATTTAAATTTTGTGGACTCATACATAAATAAATATTTAATGAAAGCATTAATATTTATATATAAAAAGAAAGTATGGACAGAATAGCACATAAAGGCAAAAGTTGTGATGAAGTTCACCCAGATAAAGAACATGAAATGTGGGAAAATGAACAGTTGGAGGATAATAATGACCAAGAACTAGATGAATTAGTTGATTTTGATGGTTCTATGCTTAATTCTAAAATTCCTTTAGGAATTAATAAAAGTAATAAAATTAGTAGAAGTACTACTGATGATATGGTTAAAACCGCACATCAAAAAGGTAATGGATTTGGTTATTATTATAAAAGATATTGGGGTGAAGCTTATCTAGGTGGTGGTCTAGGTGATAATGAAGAGTTAGATACAGATGTAGAAACAACGAATGACTGTTTAGAATACTTTATGGATAATTATGGTTTAACTAGACGTAGAGCAGAAGAAAAATGTGAAGAATATGGTTACGCTACTAGTGTGTCACAAGAAAAAGCTGAAAATGATGATAGAAAAAGATTAGTTGAGTTATCTAACAAAAAAATGAAAGATATGTTAGAAGTTTTACTAAGTAAAAAAGACGATGAAGATGAAATAAAAATGGGTGTTGAGATGGAATTACACGATAAAAAAGACTACCCACTTTTAAATAAAATGGGTTCTAGATTTAAAAGAGCTTGTAAAGCTCAAGGTGTAAACCCTAATGATATATTAAATAAAGTATAAATAATGCCAGATAAAGCATTAAAAGGAGAACAAATAAGAGTACCAGATAAATGTGTTAAACACATTAAGGTTGCTGTAGAAAATTTTGAAGGTCCAAAAACTACTGAAGGATATCAAAGAGCTATCAATATAGTTAAAAATCCAATCATTAGTATGGAACTACTAAAAAAAATAAATAATTTTTTTAGAAATGAAGAAAAAGGTACAGCACCTTATGAATTAACTGGTGGTGATTATGGTAAAAAAGTTTTTAATGAACTAGAAAAACAACTTAGAGATGGAAAATCTATGGGTAGGAAAGCTAAAATGAATGGTGGTATGATGAATACACATTATGATGAACATGAAAAAGATGGTAACAAAAACCCCACTTCAGTTAAGGTGCCTAAAGTTGATAGTGTTGAAACATTAAGAGAAACAATAAAAAGAATAAACAAACTTATAAATTATTAAATTATGGTTAATTGGATTAATTCATGGAAAAGTGGAAATAAAAAACAAAAATATAGTTTAACCTTAAGATTAGGTAAAATAACTGTTTTTGAATTTAAAATTTGTCCATGTAACGAAGAATCGTGTTCAAAACTAAGAGTTATGTTATTTAACTTAGGTTTTGAGGCATAAATAAAAAAATAAAATATTTATAAATAAAAAATTATGGCAGGAGAACAACAAACACAACCAGGTCTAAAATTAAGTGAGTATGCTCAAGCTGAGAGAGACAAACTATTTCCTAAAAATCTTTATAGTCCTAAGTCTGACAAATATGGTCCACAACATCCCAATGCTATAAGTGATGGTGATGAAAAAGGAAGAGGGACTGCAGTTTTTTTAGGTGTTAGAGATGATAATACTGGAACAAAAACAGATATATTAACTAGGAAAGATAACATTAAAACTAACTCATATAATGCGGGTAATGGTTACGGTGTTCCTAGTGATGACGCTATCGGTAGCAATACGATTAACTTAAGTTAATAAGTTTTTTATGAGTCTTTACAACACACTACATTCACTTATACTTGAAGTAGCTAATAGGGACGAAGTCCAAAAAGCTATAAAAAATAGAAATACTTGTGTTATTTACTATGAAGGTGATACAGTAAATAATCCTGGATGGAGAACTATTGAACCAGTAGCTGCAGGTACAACTAAAAAAAATAATCCAGTTGTTAGAGCTTGGCAGACCGAAGGGGCCACAGATACTGAAGTACCTGGTTGGAAATTTTTTAGATTAGATAGGGTTAGAAATTGGAATCCTACAACTGAAAAGTTTAATCAACCTAGACCAAACTACAATCCTAATGGTGACAAAAGTATGAACCAAGTATGGATTAATGCAAAATTTGATTAAATGAAAAATTTAGAACAATCGTTATTGAACGCTAAAAAATTTATGGAACACGATGCCATGAATAAAAATCGTGAGGGAATTAGAACAAATAGAAATATTCAAACAGAATCTATTAATATACCAACACAACTTAATCAATCAACAAACATGTCTGTACCTACTTCTAGGACACCAAACATGAACCCAAAATCAAATATGAGTAAAGAATCCATTATGAATTCTAAATTACCAGATGCCATAAAAAAAGCTATGATTGAAACACCAATACCAGACGTTAGTCCAACACCAACATTATCGGAATCATTTATAGACCAAGTAAGTAAAAAAATGAATTCTGAAGAATATAGTATAGAAAATATGAGAAGTACTAGTAATAGTAACCTTAGAGAAACAACACAAAGAAAAGTTAATGTGCCGACAAGTAATAATTATGATGACCCAATACCACCATTATTTCAAGAACCACAAGTAGATACAAATTCCTTAAAGGAAACTATTAAAGAGTGTATTAGAGAACTTATGAATGAAGAAAATTTATTAATTGAATCTAAGAATATTAATGAAAATTTACAAATTAGAGTGGGTAATAAAATTTTTAGTGGTAACATTAAATCAATAAAGTCTGTAAAAAAGTGAACTAACCAACCACTAAAGATGGTTGGGCTTCAGGAATCATAGACTCACCTAATGGCAACGCCTCCTCCTGTTTTTGTTTAATGTCCGATTCTATTCCATAACCAGAGAATATATTTTAAATCAAGGTTAAATATATTTTTTCAGAAAAATCGTTTTTTTTTATTTGATAGATATTTATATTAAAAATATAATTATGAAAAAAGTAGTAAGACTAACAGAATCTGATTTAAGAAGAGTTGTTAAACGAATTATTAATGAAAATAAATCAGAAGATATGGCAAGAAATGCAATATCAAAGAGTAAACAAGCCGATAGAGGAATTATGAAAGAAATAACTAACTGTATTACAAGTGGTAGTTATAGTCATTTAATGGTTCTAACTACAGGTGTTGGTGCAACGGCTTTGGGTGCTTTAGCAGCTCTTTTTGCCAGTGGTATTGGTACAGCACCTGCATTAATTCTAATGGCTGCTGGTGTTATAATTGCAGGAATAGAAGGTATGATGACAACATCTGGCAGTGGAAGAGGGTCAGTAGCTGATGAGTTAGAACAGTTATACAATTGTTTGAAAAGAAAAGGGGTTATATAATTATGACCACCTTTCATCTCACAAACTGAAGATTTGTGGGTTTTTCGGTGGAGTTATATAAAAACTCACAATAAAACTTAATTTAGCCCCTATAGAAATATAGGGGTTTTTTATTTGACAATTTAGTTAAATGTGGGTATATTTTTTTTAACGAAAAGATATATTAAATGACAAAATACAAAATATTGGTACTACCTAGTGACAGAACTGGTGTATCAAAATTTAGGTCTATCGACCAACACTTAAAATTACAAGAAAAGTTTGGTGATGAGTTTTGGATAGATATTGATTACAATCCTAAATTAGATGATGATAACTATCTTAAACAATATGATTTAATTCACTATCATAGAACATTACATCCAGATTATAATTTTTCTAGACAGGTGATTCCTAGAATTAAAAAATTAGGCATTCCAGCTATAATGGATTTAGATGATTATTGGTTACCAAATCCAGAACATCCAGCCTATATGATAATTCGTAATAAAAAAATGGATGAACAGATAGTAGCAAATTTAAAATTAGCTGACTACGTTACAACAACAACATCTTTATTTGCAAAAGAAATTAAAAAGATTTGTAAAAACGTATACGTACTACCAAATAGTGTTGACCCAAAAGAAAGACAATTTAAACCTAATGTTGAAAAAAGTGATAGGGTTAGAATTGGATGGTTAGGAGGCTCTTCTCACTTAGCTGATTTAAAAATATTAGATGGAACTGTAAATAAATTACTACCAATAAAAGATAAGTTACAATTTGTTTTATGTGGTTTTGATACAAGAGGTAGTATTACTGAAATAAATCCACAAACTAGAGAAGAAAGAACTAGGAAAATTAAACCTAAAGAATCTGTTTGGTATGAATATGAGAAAATATTCACAGCTAATTATAAAATTGTAGATAAACCACAACTTAACGACTTAATGAAGTTTAATTTCGGTGAAGAATATTCTGATTTAGATACACCGTATAGAAGAGTTTGGACTAAACCAATAACTACTTACGCTAGTAATTACAATAAATTTGATATTAGTTTAGCTCCACTTAAACCACATACTTTTAATATGGTAAAATCACAATTAAAAGTAATTGAAGCTGGTTTCCATAAAAAAGCACTTATTGCTCAAGATTTTGGGCCATATCAGATAGATTGTATTAACGCGTATGAAAGAGGTGGTACCTTTAATAGTAAAGGAAACTCTTTGTTAATCGACTCTTCAAAAAACCATAAACAATGGTCACAACACATTAAAAGATTGGTGGAAAACCCTTCACTAATTGAAGACTTAGGAGAAAGACTTTACGAATCAGTACAAAAATATCATATAGATAGAGTAACTGAAGAAAGAGCAGAAATATATAAACAAATAATAAAATCACATTAAAAATAATAAAAATATGTATTATCAAGCAATTGTAGCATTTGAAACGGGAGCATTAGATGGTAATGGAAACCCAAAAGTTAAAAAATTTAAGTATATTGTAGAATCCGAATCTGTTTTCGAAGCAACTACTAGAATAACAAAATATCTCGCTGAAGATACTAGAGATTCAGAAATAGTGTCTCTTATTAAAGCACCTTATGAAGATATTCTACATCCAATGTTAACACCTAACTATTATTAAAAATGATTAATGAAATAAATAAACTTTTATTTTTAGATATTGAAACTGTTGGAATAACAAAAGACCTAAAATCTTTAGAAGAAAAATCCCCACATTTATATAAAATGTGGGAAGAAAGTGGTTACGATTATTGTAAACGCAGATATCAAAATGATGAACATCTTTCTAGTGATGAAATGTTTATTAAAAAATCAGCTTTATTACCAGAATTCGGTAAAATTATTTGTATATCTGTTGGTTTTATAGTTAACGATGAGGATATTAAACTAGATAGTTTTGTTGGTGAAGAAAAAGAGATATTGGAAAATATTTCTAAATTATTTAATAGAATAGATAAATTAGGTTTTAGATTATGTGGACATAATGTAAAAAATTTTGATTTACCTTATATCGGTAAAAAAATGTTGGTTTATGGTTTAGAATTACCGAAAATAATACCAACTTATAACGATAAACCTTGGGAAACTAGAGTCGTAGACACTAAAGAAGTGTGGAACTTTAATTCTTATATTGGATTATCTTCTTTAGATTTAATTTGTGCATCATTAGGAATTGATTCACCTAAAAATGGGGAAGTTAAGGGTGAAAATTTACATAAATTTTATTATACATCATTTGATAAGGATAAATTAGATGAAAATTTACAAAAAATAAAAGAATATTGTGAAAAAGATGTTACATCGTTAATAAATTTAGTTAAAAAAATTTCGTAATGACAAAAGAAAAAATAATATCAGACATTCGTAAATTAAAAGAAACAATATCGGAATTAAATCTCCTTACAGATAATAATTCTAATACTGATACTAAAAAAATGTTGGATAATTTGGGTGTCGATTTTGAAGACATAAAAAATATACAAACTTCACCCCTACCAAAAAAACCAACAATAACTATAAATTTTATAAATGAAAGTAATAATCAAGACCCAGACTATTTTCATGAAGGTGATAGTGGTTTTGATTTTAGAGCTAATCTATCTGATGATGAAATAGTGGTTATTAAACCAATGGAAAGAAAATTAATCCCCACAGGCCTTTACTTTGAGGTACCTAGAGGTTATGAATTACAAGTAAGACCACGTAGTGGTTTAGCTTTAAAAAATGGAATAACCGTTTTAAATACACCAGGTACTGTAGATAGTAACTATAGAGGTGAAGTAAAGATAATCTTAATAAATCTAGGTAATGAAGATTTCACAGTAAATAGTGGTGACAGAATAGCTCAAGGTGTAATATCTCCAGTATTAGATAAAATGTGGGGTGAATTAAATAAAGTTAGTGTACTAAACAAATCTAATAGAGAAAAAGGAGGTTTTGGTAGTACTGGTATAAAATAATAATTTAAATGCAAAGAAAAACTATACTAATAACTGGTGGTGCTGGGTTTATTGGTTCACATTTAGTAAAATATATGGTAGATAAATATCCCATATATGATATACATGTGATAGACTCATTAACTTACGCTGGAAACAAAAAAAACTTAGAAGGTTATTTAGATAAAATAACTTTTCATAAATATAGTATATCAAACAAAAGATATATAAATAATATTTTTGATTTACACCGTTTTGATGGTGTAATTAATTTAGCAGCTGAAACTCACGTTGACAACTCAATAGAACATCCAGATATATTTTTACAAACTAATGTTATTGGGACACAAACTTTAATAAACGCTTCTATAAAATATGGTATAAATAAATTTGTACAAGTATCTACGGATGAAGTGTATGGTAGTTTGGATTTTGATGATGGTAGAAAATTCTATGAGTTTACACCTTTCGACCCAAGTTCACCTTATTCAGCTTCAAAAGCAGCTTCAGATTTTTTAGTATTAGCTGCACATAAAACTTTTAACTTACCAGCATGTGTTACCCACTGTTCTAACAATTATGGTCCAAATCAACACGCAGAAAAACTAATACCAAAAGTAATTGAATGTCTAAAAAACAACACACAGATACCAATATATGGTGATGGTGAAAATATTAGAGATTGGGTTCATGTTAATGACCATGTGAGAGCTATTGATAAAGTATTCCATTCTGGGAAAAACGGTGAAAGATATAATGTAGGTGGTGAAAATGAAATTAGTAATTTAGATTTAGTTAAAAAAATATGCAATTTATACGATAATATAAAAGAATTAGAAGTAGGAACTTCATCTAGACTAATGTCTTTTGTTGGTGATAGACCAGGTCATGATTTAAGATATTCTGTTAATTTTGATAAAATATACACTAAGTTAAGATGGAAACCAGAAATCAACTTTAACTTAGGAATGAAAGAAACTATAAAAAGTTATTTATAATGATAAGTATAGTTTATTGTACCCCAGATGAAATGCCGGAACATAGTTTACACATTAAAAAAACTGTAGGTTTAAAAGATGTGGAAATAATTGAGTATGTCAATAAAGGAGAATCGTTAACAAAATTCTATAATAAAGCACTTAAAGAAAGTAAAAATGATATTGTAGTGTTTTGTCATAATGATATTATTTTTAATACTAAAGACTGGGGTAAAAAACTTATTTCACACTTTAAAAATTCTGATTTTGGTATTTTAGGTGTTGCTGGTACTACAGAAATGCAATCAACAGGCAGATGGTGGCAAAATCAATCTTTAATGTTAGGACAAGTTAAACACTCTCACGAAGGTAAGACTTGGACTAGTGTATATTCACCTAAATTTGGTGATGATATACTAGAAAGTATAATTGTAGATGGTTTATTTTTTGTTGTTGATAAAACTAGAATAACTGAATCATTTGATGAAAATGTAAAAGGATTTCATTTTTATGAAATAGATTTTTGTTTTAACAACCATTTAAACGGTGTTAAAATAGGTGTGATGAGTAATATTACAATAACACACAAATCAATAGGTCAAACTAATGATGAGTGGGAAAAAAACAGAAAAGAATTTGTAGAAAAATACTCTTCACACTTACCATATACTTTAAACCCACCAATAAAGTTAACAAATAAAAAAATTAAACTAAAAAAGAAACCAAAAGTAGGTGTTATAATACCAACAAAAGGTAATGTTGATTTGTTAACAGATTGTATTAATTCTTTATGGGATAAAGACACATATGATAATATGGTTGTTTATATCGCTGACACTGGTTCTTCTGAACATGAAAAAGAATTAATACGTGATTTAATAGAAAGTCATACTATAAATAAAAATAGATATGTTAAATTAATTGAATATGATTATTATAATTTTGCAAAAATTAATAATGATGTTGTTAAAAATCATACAGATGACGATATAGAATTATTATTATTTTGTAATAATGATATTAAGTTATTAAATAATTGCATTACTCAAATGGTAGATGTGTGTAATAACAATAAAACAGTAGGTACTGTTGGTGTCAGATTACACTTCGGTGATAATAAAATTCAACATTCTGGAGTAGTTGCTTTTGTAGATAATCAATATAATATAAGGGTTAGTCACCATGGTTTAGGGACATATTTCAACTATCACCAAGGATTAAAAGAAGTTTTTGGCAATACCGCTGCCTTTATGATGATTAAAAAATCGTTATTTGACAAAATAGGTGGTTTCAATGAGAATTATAGTGAATGTTTTGAAGATGTGGAATTAAATGTAGAATGTTTAAATAGAAGGTATAAAAATTATTTTATTGGTACTGCAGTAGCTTACCACTATGAAAGTCAAACAAGAAATAAAGATAATGAAAAATTAAAAAAAGAAGGTGAAGATTATGTATATCGTTTATTACCTAAAATAATAAATTCTAGAGGTTGTTATAATAATTTTTCTAACATAGATAAAACTAATTTATCTTTATTAATAAAAAATAAATATAAAGAATTAACAACATGAAATTAGGTGTAAGTTATAATATATTTGACGGAGAAGAACTCCTAGAGAATTCTATAAAAAGTATTAGAAAAAACGTAGATTACATTTCTGTGGTTTATCAAGAGATATCGAATTTTGGTAATCCGTGTAACGAAAATTTAATACCCTTAATTAATAGATTAAAAAATGAAGGTCTGGTAGATGAAATTTTTAAGTACAGACCACAACCCCAAAGAGGAGGACATTTTAATGAAATAAGTAAAAGAAATATAGGTTTATTTTTATCTGAAGGTGCAAAATGTACCCACCATATGGCGATGGACTCAGATGAATTTTATACAGACGAACAATTTAAATTTTTAAAAAAAGAAATGATAGAAGGTGATTATGATTCTTCGTGTTGCCAAATGGTAACTTATTATAAGGAACCAATCTATAGGTTAGACCCAAAAGAAGATTACTACGTATCGTTAATTTATAAAATACAAAACGGTAAACAGTACGTTATGGGGCTACCATTTCCAACATTAGTTGACCCAACTAGAAGAATGGAAGCAGGTAAATGTAAAATATTTAATAGAGAAGAAATAGAGATGCATCACATGAGTTATGTTAGAAAAGATTTAAAAGTTAAGTTGACTAATTCATCAGCTTCACCTAATTTTAAAAATATAGAAAAATTGTGTGACTATTTTAATTCTTGGGAGTATCCTAAAGATGCTCTTATGGGTGGTTTACCAGATAAATTTTATAAAATAAAAAAGACCAATAAGTTATTTAACACATGGAATTAAATCAAGTTTTTGATAAAGTGTATTGTATAAACTTAGACCACCGAAAAGATAGGTGGGAACAATGTAACACACACTTCACAAAACATGGAATAACAGTGGATAGATTTCCTGCAATAAACGGGAAAGAAGTTGTTCCTAATGGTGTCGGTAAATTATTACCTGGTGAGGTTGGTGTAATTAGGAGTAACTATAATGTTGTAAAAGACGCTAAAGATAATAACTATAAACAAATAGTTATTTTTGAAGATGATGTGGAATTAGACCCAGAGTTTAAAGAAAAATTCTTTTCTTTTTATTCAGCGGTCCCAGATAATTGGTCTTTTATTTATATGGGTGGGAACCATGTGGGTGGTATTATCCCAGTTAATAATAAGGTAGCTCAAATAAGACACTCTTACGCCATCCACGCAATTTGTATAAAAAATAATCTTTTTGACCATATTCTAGAATTACTTAAAAAAGAAAAAACCCAAGTAGATGTTACCTACGCTCAACTACAAGCAGTATTTCCTAGTTATGTCTTTAGACCACATTTAGCATGGCAAAAAGATGGGTTTTCCGACATTCAAGGTGGGTATATGAATTATGATTTTTTAAGAAGATATTAGTATGGGAAAAGTAACTGTAGTATTCACATCATGTGGTAGGTTTAATCTATTAAAAAAGACATTAGAATCTTTTATGAGGTTTAATACTTATCCTGTAGAGAAAATTATAATAATAGAAAATTCTGGTATTTTAGAATCTAAAGAAGTTTTAGAACGAATGGTTAAAAAATATGAAGATAATTTTCAAATTATAGTAAACGACACTAATATAGGTCAAGTAGCGAGTATTGATAAAGCTTATGGGTTTATAGAAACTGAATATATTTTTCATTCAGAAGACGATTGGGAATTTTTTGATTCAAATTTTATTGAGAAGTCTATAGATGTTTTAAAGGAAGACCCTAAAATAATAAATATAAATCTTAGAGTTAGGTTCGATGGAGAAAGAGGTAGTATGCACCCTCTAGAACCATTTACAAAACAAACAAAAAATGGTACTATTTACCATGAGTACACAAGAGATTACTTAAATGAATGGCATGGGTTTTCTTGGAACCCTGGACTTAGAAGGTTGAGTGATTATAATTTAATAAAACCATATATAAACTACAATAATGAACAAGGTGTTGGTCAGAAATATAGAGACATGGACTATAGGTCAGCTTGTCTGGAGAAATTTTACTGTAAACACATAGGTCAAAATAGTATTACACCAAAATCAAATATGTAAAATGAATAAAACGATTTTAATTACAGGGGGTAGTGGATTTCTAGGTAGAAATTTAGCCTTAAAACTTAAAGATAAATACAATGTCGTACTAGGAGCTAGAAACAACAAAAATAATGCTTACGCTGGTAAAGTAACAGGATGTTCTGTCTTACCTTTAGACGTATCAAACATTGAATCTGTTCGTGATGTAATAACAGAGGTTAAACCACACATTATTATTCACGCAGCGGCAACTAAATTTGTTGACCTATCAGAGAAGTATCCAATGGAAACTGTCGATGTTAATGTAACAGGTTCACAAAACGTAGCTAGAGTAGCTATTGAAAAGGGTGTTGAATTTGTTGTTGGTATATCAACCGATAAAGCGTGTCCACCGGTAAGAAACATTTATGGGTTATCTAAAGCGACGATGGAAAAGATATTTTGTTTAATGGATGGTAAGACTGATACTAGATTTACATGTGTTAGATATGGTAACGTAGCTTGGTCTACGGGTTCTGTGTTACCTATTTGGAACGAGATGTTCGAAAAAGACCGGGTATTAAAGTCTACAGGTCCTGAAATGAGAAGATTCTTCTTTACTGTTGACCACGCGGTTGAGTTGGTGTTGAACGCTGTGGAGAATAAAGAGATAGTTAGTGGTAAAATACTTTCTAGAGTTATGAAAGCCGCACAAATTGGTAATATCCTAGAAGTATGGACAAAAAATCTTGGTGGTAGATGGGAAACTATGGAAGGTAGACCAGGTGAAAGAACTGACGAATATTTAGTTGGTGAAACCGAACTAGAGTATTGTACTGAATTGGAAATTAATGGTGTTAAACATTATTTGATTAGCCCTAATGAAAAATCGGGTAACAAAGTTGATGTATTTCATTCAGGGGTAGCTGAGAAATTAACGGAAACAGAAATATTAGAAATTATAAACGCTGGTAAAGATGTCATTTAAAACTTCAGTCATACTGTCAGGTGGTAAGGGTAATAGAATGAGACCAATAACCAACTATATACCTAAAGCATTGGTAGAAGTTGGTGATAAACCTTTAATAGAATATGTTTTAGATATGGTTGGTAATACTGAAAAGTACGTAACATACGGGCACAAATCAGATTTACTTTTTAATAAGACAAAATTAGATGTTAATGGTTATATAAACACAACTGGTAAAGATAACGCTTACTTCCTTTATAATAGTTTCGTAAAATACATCAATGAACCGATAATTGTTTCACCATGTGATATGGTCATAGAAATAGACTTAAATAAAGTCTATAGTGACTATCTTACACTTGGAAGTCCTCCGATTATGGTAATTGGGGTAAATCCTGTGAAGGGAGTAGAAGGGGACTTTATTCAGTATGATGAGAATAATATAATATCTCAATTATCACGTACCATAAATTCAGACAAGTATTGTAGTGGTTTACAAATTATAAATCCGTATAAAGTTAACCAACTAACTCAAAAAAGTGAAAATTTTTATGATGTGTGGAAACAATTAATGGAAATAAATAAATTAAAAGCATCTAATATAATCCCCACTAAATGGAGATGTTATGATTACTTTGAAAATATAACTTAAAATGAGTTATTTAAAAAAATTACTAGATAAAACAATTAATGGAAACGGGGATTCAGAAGTTTTCTACATTACCGTGGAATAATGGATTAACCTTACTTAGAAATAAATACTCAAGTAAATTTAAAAATAGATGATAGAAGTTAATATTATAGATAATAATTTTACACATACAGAGAGTTTGTTGGGGTATATAACATGTTCCGACACATTAAAACCTACCCAAATCAAATGGTTAAATGGATTAAAAGAATATGATGGAATAACTATCTACACAGATAATTTTATCAATAGTCCTCTCATAAATGAAATAAAATCTGATAAAAAAGTATTTTGGTTATTAGAACCCCCAGCTATAAATCCAGAGGGGTATGAAATAATAAAAACTATAGAAGACAAATTTGACTATATTTTGACTTATGACGCTGAACTACTTAATAGGGGTAATAAATATATTAAATACGTTGTGGGTCAATCTCGCGTAAGTAATGAAGAAAGTGGAATACATCCCAAATCTAAAATGGTGAGTATGATAGCATCCCATAAACAGACAACTATAGGTCATAAATTTAGACATGATATAGTAAAAAATTTACAACACAAACATAAGTTTGACATGTGGGGAAGTGGGTATAGATATTTTAATTCTAAGAATGACCCACTTAAAGATTATTATTTTAGTGTGTCTATAATGAATAGTAAGATAGATAATTACTTTACTGAAGTACTGGTAGATAATTTTAGACTAGGAACTGTACCCATATTTTGGGGGTGTCCCAATATCGGTGAGTATTTTGATGAAAGGGGAATTATTACCTTTGATACGATGGAAGACTTAGATGATATTCTATCTAAACTAACAGTAAAAGACTATACAGATAGACTTGACTACATTAAGAAAAATTTTATTATTTCTAAGGAATACATTTCTACTGACGATATCATAGCTAACACAATAATAAAAAATATATTATGAAAATACTAGTTTTAGGTTCAGATGGCCAAATAGGTTCATCACTTTTTACTCATTTAGAAAGTATAGGTCATAAAGTAGTAGGTTTTGACATATTCAGTAATGAAGAACAAGATTTAAGGAAAGAAAATGTCTTAGACGGTATAGTACCCTCAGTAGATTTTATATTCTTCTTAGCTTTTGACGTGGGTGGGTCTACCTACCTATCTAAGTACCAAAATACTTACGAATTTATGTCCAACAACATAAAAATAATGGATAGGACTTTTGATACTATAAAGAAATATAATAAAAAATTCATATTCGCATCAAGTCAAATGTCTAATATGTCATACTCGCCGTATGGTGTATTAAAAAGATTAGGTGAACAATATACCGAAATTTTAGGAGGTCTTACTGTTAAATTTTGGAATGTTTATGGTTATGAACCTGATTTAAGTAAATCACACGTAATTACAGATTTCATATTAATGGCTAAGAATGATGGTGTAATTAAAATGAGGACTAATGGTGAGGAAGAAAGACAATTTTTATTCGCTGATGATTGTAGTGAGGCCTTATCAAGTGTTATGGATAGATTCGATGATATAGATAGAGATAGAAACCTACATATCACAAACTTTGGTTGGTCTAAGATAATCGATATAGCGAAAATTATATCAAGTAAGTTTGGTGGTTGTGAAATACAACCATCTGATAAAGTCGATGATGTACAATTAAATAAAAAGAATGACCCTGATAGACATATTCTAGATTTTTGGTCACCTAAAACCCCATTAGATGTGGGGATAAGTAAAATAATAAAAAAATATGAGTGAATATAAGAAACCCTGGTATATAGACCAAAACGAAGTTAACTTCTACCAAGAAATAATGCCTGAATTATCTGTTGTGTTTGATGTTGGTTGTAGGGGTGATAATATTTTTTATGAATTAAATAATGATTTGGAGGTCCATTTATTTGAACCTATGTCGTCACCCGAAATAACTGAATTACAAATAATTACTGAGTCATTACCTAACGTTAAATTTAATAATTTTGGGTTGGATTCTGTTAAAGGTGAAAAAGTATTTTATACGGAATATCAATCCCTATCTACAGCTTGGCATAAACTATTAAATAGACCTAAGAATAGTCTTAAATTAAAGTTTGATACACTAAAGAATTACATCAATGAGAATGGTATTAAAAAAATAGATTTACTAAAGATTGATACTGAAGCTTGGGACTTCGAAGTGATGAAAGGTGCTGAGGAAAAAATATGGGACATAACTTATATCCAATTCGAAGCTGGTTGGCCTACATATGGTGAATCAGATACTATGGAAGACATTTTAAATTATTTCGATGGATATAATATCTATAACCTAGGTGGAGGTCCTGAAAACTATGTAATAACTAAAAAAACATTACATTATCCGAAAATTAGATAATATGAAAAAAAGAATTGTAATATTGGGTGGAGGTGGTTTCATTGGTGGACATCTCGGAAAAAGACTTAAAAATGAAGGTCACCATATTAGAATATGTGACATAAAGAAACATGAATACTTTGACCATGATGTAATTTGTAATGAGTTTATCCTTGGTGATTTAAGAGACCCTAAAGTGGTTGACTTAGTTATCGAAGAAGGTATGGATGAGGTATACCAACTCGCTGCTGATATGGGTGGTGCTGGTTATATATTCACAGGTGAACATGATGCTGATGTAATGCATAATTCAGCATTAATTAATTTAAATGTAGCTCACGAATGTGTTAAAAAGAACGTAGGTAAAGTATTTTATTCTTCATCAGCATGTATGTACCCCGAACATAATCAATTAGACCCTGAAAATCCGAACTGTGTAGAATCATCAGCTTATCCAGCTAATCCAGACTCAGAGTATGGTTGGGAGAAATTATTCAGTGAAAGGGTTTTCTTATCGTTTAATAGGAATTATAATTTAAATGTTAGAATAGCTAGGTTTCACAATATATTCGGTCCACAAGGTACGTGGAAAGGTGGTAAAGAAAAAGCTCCGGCAGCTATGTGTCGAAAAGCTTCCGAATCTTCCGATGGTGATTCATTAGAGGTTTGGGGTGATGGTTTACAGACACGTTCATTCTTATATGTTGATGAATGTGTTGACGCTGTATTACGTTTAATGGAATCAGATTTCACAGGTCCAGTTAATATTGGGTCTGAGGAGATGGTAACAATAAATGAATTAGCTCAAATGGCTATCGATATATCAGGGAAAAACATTAAAATAGATAATATATCAGGTAATAGATTTGTGGAAAAATATGGTCATAAATGTCCTGTAGGTGTTAGAGGTAGAAATTCGGACAATAAACTGTATAAAGAAATGGTTGGGTGGGAAGTATCACAACCATTAAGAGTAGGTATGGAAAAAACTTACAAATGGATAAACGAACAATCCAATGGTTAGTATAGTAATGGCATATCTCAATAGACGTAGAGAAATAATAAATACGTTAGATTCTATTAAACCATATCAAGTAGATAACATGGAAGTTATCATTGTTGATGATGGTAGTGTTGATGAACATAGTATCGATGACTTAGTTGAAAAGTATGATTTTACAATAAAGTTAATAAAGATTAATAGGGCAGATAAAAAACATATAAACCCTTGTATTCCATATAATATAGGGTTTAGAAATGTTAAAAACGATATTGTTATAATACAAAACCCTGAGTGTTATCATGTTGGTAATGTTATTGGTCACACTATTAAGAACATTAATAATGAGACATATTTAAACTACTCATGTTACAACATATCATCAAAAGCCACTGAGGAGTTAACAAATAACAGTGAAGATTTTTTTAAAAACTTTACACCACAACCATTCAATAGTGACACAACAGAAGGTAATATAGGTTGGTTTAATCATCCACAACATAGGGCTGTCGGTTATCACTTTTGTTCAGCCATTAGTAAAAATAATTTAGATGAAATGAATGGTTTTGATGAGAGATTTGCTAATGGTATCGGTTGGGATGATACGGAATTTTATTTTAGAGTATCATATAAAGGGTTAAAGTTTAATATAATCGAAGAACCATATGTTATACATCAGTACCATTATTACGATGATAAATTTAAGAGTTTAGATGTGAACAAACTATCGAACTTAAATCGAATGTTATTAAATACCACTATAAATCAAAGAAAAATTAGAGTAAATGAAAACAGTTATTACGGACACAGGGATTAAGACCCACTTAATTAGAATGTTCGAAATTTTCAAAAAATTAAATAAGAATTTTAATCATATATTAATATACTTACGACAAAATTTAGATAGATTGTTATCTGATATTTTTTTTGATGGATTGGATATTATGGAACCAGATTATAACTTAGAGGTTGGTGGGTCATGTAAGGAACATTTTCACCAAACATCAGATTTGTCAGTTAAATTTAAGGTATTGTTGATATTAAAAATGTTATAAAATGGATAAAGTTATAACCATTGTAGGTACTAGACCAGAATTAATACGATTATCAGTTTTAATAAAAAAGTTGGATGAGAAGTACAAAAATAATCACATACTAGTATACACCAACCAAAATTATGATTATAATTTAAGTACTAAATTCTTTGAAGACTTAGACATACGAAAACCAAATTATTTTTTTAAACAAGTTAATAACGGTTTTACGGAATTCCTATCTAACTCTTTTGTTGAGTTGGGTGAGATTGTTGAAAAAGAAAAACCAAATAAAGCTTTAATATTAGGTGATACTAATTCAGGTCTGTTAGGGTTAGTTTTAACTAAATTAGGTATCACAGTTTTTCATATGGAAGCTGGAAATAGATGTTACGATAATAAAGTACCTGAAGAAACTAATAGAAAAATTATAGATTCTTTTTCTAAATATAACTTACCTTATACTGATATAAGTAAGAATAATTTAATTGGTGAGGGTTTTGATAAAAGTTACATATACAAAACAGGGAATCCTATATTAGAGGTTCTAAATTTTTACGAAGATTCAATAAATCAAAGTAAAATACTTAATTGTTTAAATGTAACTCCTAAAAATTATGTATTAGTAACTCTGCATAGAAGTGAGAATGTTGATAACAAAAATGTTTTAACTGAAATAATTGACTCTATAAATGAAATATCTAAAGAGATTAAGGTTGTGTTATCGTTACACCCTAGAACTAAAGATAAACTAAATAATTTTAATATTAGGTTAAGTGGGAATGTGATAGTATCTAAACCTTTCGGTTTTTTTGATTTTGTAAATTTAGAAAAAAACTCTAAACTTATTTTAACAGATAGTGGTACCGTTCAAGAAGAAGCTTGTATACTACACGTACCTTGTGTTATAATTAGAGATTCCACAGAACGTTTTGAAACTATCGAATCTGGGTCAGCTATATTGTCTGGTGTTGATAAAAAAAATATAATACAATCGTTTACTATAGCGAGTTCAATGAATATAAATTGGGTTGTGGTAAACGATTACCTAGTAAATAACGTTTCAGACGTTGTTTTAAACATATTGTCAGGTAAAAAATAAAAATAAATTAAATGTTTGAGAGTAAAAGAATATTAATAACTGGTGGTTCAGGTTCATGGGGTAATGAGTTAACTACACAACTATTAGAAAAAAACCCTAAAGAAATTATCATATTTTCAAGAGGTGAGTTAGCCCAAGTAAATATGGAAAGAAAATTTAATAATAGTAAATTAACTTTTACTATAGGTGATGTTAGAGATTATGAATCAGTTAATGAAGCTTGTAAAAATATCGACTACGTTTATCACTTAGCCGCGTTAAAACACGTACCTATTTGTGAAAATTACCCACAAGAAGCTATAAAAACCAATATTGACGGTACTTCTAACCTAATAAAAGCTTGTATTAAAAATAAAGTTAAAAAATTTATAGACGTGTCGACAGATAAAGCTGTTTCACCTTCTAATTTATATGGTATGACAAAATCGGTTGGTGAAAAATTAACTATTCATGCTAATAAATTAACTAAAGACACTGATTTTATTTGTGTTAGGGGTGGTAATGTGTTAGGGTCTAATGGTAGTGTTGTACCATTTTTCATTAAAAGAATAGAAGAAACCAATAGTATAGATATAACTAGTAATAAGATGACCAGGTATTTTTTAACACTACCTGAAGCTATCAAACTTTTATTTCAAGCTACGGAACATTCTGTGGGTGGTGAAACATTTGTTATGAATATGCCTTCTTTTTACATAAAAAATATTGCTCAAATCATAGTTAAAAAATATGGTAATAAAGATACTATGATTAATAATATAGGTATTAGGGAGGGTGAAAAAATACACGAAACTTTAGTATCAGAACATGAGTCTAAAAAGACTTTTAAATTTAATGAAGATTATTTCGTGATATTACCAGAGTTAAAAATAGATAGGGACTATTCTTATACAGAAAACTTATCTAAAGTATCGTTTAGTTCTTTCACGTCTTTAGACAATATTAAAGATAATGAATTTTTAGTGGATTTATTAAATAAAGGTGGTTTTTAAAAAAAAAATAGTTATGAAAATTTTTATATTAGGTAGTAATGGTATGTTAGGTAGATATGTATCTAAATATCTATCAACAAATTACGAAGTTATTAATTTAACAAGAAATGAAATTGATGCTTCCTCCATTAATTATGAGGATTTATTAGAAAAATTAACTAATCTAGGGTTAAAAAGTGGTGACTTAGTTATTAATTGTATTGGTGCCATAAAACAAAGAGTTGAGATTGAAGATTTGGACTTCATAAAAATAAATTCTATATTTCCTAGGTTATTGGCTAATGTTTGTCAGAGTATAAATTGTAAAATGATACACCCAACAACTGATTGTGTTTACTCAGGTAAAGAAGGGTTATATAATGAGGAATCTAGTTTTGATGTTGGTGATGTTTATGGTATGTCTAAAGCTCTAGGTGAACCTAAAAATTGTACTGTTATTAGAACATCTATTATTGGTGAGGAAATTTATAATAAAAAATCTTTAGTAGAATGGATTAAAAGTAATAAAGGTGGTAAGACTAATGGTTATTTAAATCATTATTGGAATGGTGTAACTTGTTTACAGTTTGGTAAAATAGTTGGAACAATGATTGAGAAGGATTTGTTTTGGTCAGGTGTTAAGCACCTACACTCTAATAAGGTAGATAAATACGAATTATCATTGATGATTAATAAACATTTTGACTTAGGTATTACAATTACACCTGTTGAAGTTCCTGTATCGGTAGATAGGTCTATAACTACAATCCACGAAGATAACCTAAAACAATTTAATATTCCCGATTTGGATACACAAATTAAAGAAATGTTTGAATTCCATAATACTTTAATCAAATAAAATGACAGCTAAACAAAATATAGAAAAGACTCCCCCAAAAGGACCGATTAAATTCTCGATAACATTATCTGAAGAACAAAAATTAGCAAAATCTGAAGTTTTACAACATCCATTTAATTTTATTGTAGGTAAAGCGGGTAGTGGAAAAACACTATTAGCTTGTCAAATAGCTTTAGATATGTTATTTAAAAGAGATATAAATAAAATAATAATTACTAGACCTACAGTTTCTACTGAAGACAACGGTTTTTTACCTGGTTCTGAAAAAGAAAAAATGGAACCATGGTTAGTTCCAATTAGAAGTAATATGAGAAAAGTTTATAATAAACCTACAATATTACAAAAATTAGAACAAGAAGAAAGTATTGAATTAGTTTCTTTAGCTCACTTTAGAGGTAGAACATTTGAAAATTCTGTTGTTATTGTAGATGAATTTCAAAACTTAACAAAATCACAATTAAATATGGCTTTAGGTAGATTAGGGAGAAATTCAAAAATGATATTTTGTGGTGATAATCAACAAATAGACTTAAAAGACCCTAACTATTCAGCTATTCATGAAGTAGCAAAAATACTATCTTCAAAGTATGTTTATAAATTTGTTTTAACTGACAATCATAGACACGAAGCTATTGATGATGTGTTATCCTTATTAAGTGGTTACTAATAGTTTACTACTTAAAATTTTAAGTTACAATTAATTAATGAAAAAAAGGATTTATATAGAAATTAATAATATACTTAGAAATATAAATTCTAAGACTATACAAGTATATAAAGCTGACAATTTAGAACATGAATTACCTGAAGAATATAATGGTGAAGATTTACAAGAATTTTTAAATTTTGAAACAAAAGAAGATTTATTAGAATATATGTATGTGGAATGTCCTATGAGGATATTCGGTTATTCTAATGAATGTGAAGAAGGTGGTTCACTTATGATTAATGAATTTTATAAAAAATATAGAGATAAACATCATATAGTTTTATTTTCTAATGAAATTGAAAAATCTAAACCAGCCACTTTAATGTTTTTGGCTAGAATTGGTGTTTTAATTGATAATATAGAATTTTACGGTTTAGAGGATTTTGAAACAGTAAATAAAAAAGCAGATATTATTATAACTAATAATAAAAATTTCATTAATAATTCTGACGTAACCTATATACAAATAAAACAAAAAGAATCTGAAGAAAAAAATAAAAACATTTTTCAAATTCCATCGATAAAAAATTTAGTAGAACATGAATATATTGAAAGAAATGAACTCGATTAAAGAATTTCAAGTTGACATAATGGGCAGTAAAATGGTTATAGATTTAGATGAAATGATGAATTTTATAATGTTAGACAAATCAAAATCAGAAATTGTGGATGATGAAAATAAATCAGAAATTGACCCTATGGAATATGATTTTGCTATAAATGCTGCAAAATATGAAATGGTAAAATTATTAATAGATGTTCTATTATCTACCAATGAAGAAATTGATGAAAAGATGGGGTATAAAAGTCTTGATAATTTAAGTTTTCCATTTAAATTATCTTTTAATACCTTAATTCAATATAAAATAATAAAAGAAGTAAATTAAATTAAAAAATGGCAAGTAACATTAACGTAAAAAAAATAGAAGATTCACTACAATTAGTTAAAAATAAAGAATCTAAAATTTTTATCTTGACCCAAGATACAAAGGGTAATCCTAAAGCTTCTGTTAGATATAATTATCAGATGGTTAAATCTTTAATTGACGCTGGATATAACGCTTTTATTCTACATGAAAATGAAGATTATAAAATTAATGATTCACAAAATGGTGAGTGGATGTCCATCAGTGAGTGGTTAGGTGAAGAATATTCTCAATTACCACACGCTTGTGTTAGTTCTGGTGATTTATCAGTAGGTCCTTCAGATGTATTAATTGTACCAGAATTATTTGGACATGTAATGGAACAAACAAAAGACATGGCTTGTACTAAAGTTGTTTTATGTCAATCATATGATTATATTTTTGAAATGTTACAACCTGGTGTTAATTGGGCAAACTATGGTTACACACAAGTAATTACTACATCAGAAATATCTAAAGAATATATTTTATCTGTATTCCCAAATGTGGAAGTTAGTGTTATTCCACCATCAATTACTGAAGATTTTAATAAAAGTGAAAAACCAGGAAAACCATTAGTAGCAATTCATACTAGAGAACCTAGAGATACAATGAAAATAGTTAAAACTTTCTATGCTAGATATCCACAGTTTAAATGGATAACATTTAGAGATATGAGAGGAATGTCTACTAAATCATTTGCTGATACATTGCAAGATGTAGCTGTAGGTGTTTGGGTAGATGATATTTCTGGTTTTGGTACGTTCCCATTAGAATGTATGAAAAGTGGTGTACCAGTAATTGGTAAAATACCTAATTTGAAACCAGAGTGGTTACAAGAAGAAAATGGTTTTTGGAGTTATGAATTTAATCAATTAGTTGATGTTATTAACGCTTACATTAAAACTTGGTTAGAAGATTCTGTACCAACCGAATTGTTTGAAAAAATGGAAGAAACTGTCTCTACTTACACTTATGAAAAACAAAATAAAGAAGTTAACGTATTCATTGAGAAGTTAATGAAAGTTAAAGAAAAAGAATTAGAAAACGCAATTAATAAACTTACCGTAAACGAAGAAAACTAAAATGAAAGATTTAACAATTATATTACCTATTCATGTAACAAATGAAAAGACTGATGATTTATTTAAAAACGCAATTAAAAGTATAACTACACAAACTGTAGAAGATAAACCAAAACTTTTAATTGTTAGAAGTAATGATTTAAAACTTAAAAACTATTTAGATAAATTTGATTTTGAAAATTTAGATGTTGAAATTATTGAAAATTTAGATGACACTTCTTTTATGGGTCAAGTAAATTTTGGTGTTGAAAATGTAAAAACTAAATGGTTTTCTGTGTTAGAGTACGATGATGAATATTCTACAATTTGGTTTAAAAATGTTGCGAAATATTCTAAAGAATATACAGATGTTGATGTTTTCTTACCTCTAGTAGTTGATGTTACAGCTGAAGGTGAATTTATTAATTTCACTAACGAGGCTGTTTGGGCTATGAATTTTAGTGACAAAATGGGTTATCTAGATAATGAATGTTTATTAAGATATCCTAATTTCCAAACCAGTGGTATGGTTATCAATAAAGAAAGTTTTGAGGAAATTGGTGGATTTAAAAGTAGTATAAGATTAACATTTGTTTATGAATTTTTACTTAGAGCTACTTATAACGATTTGAAAGTATTTACAATTCCTAAAGTCGGATATAAACACACCAACATGAGACCAGATTCTTTATTTTGGAATTACAAATTTAATAAAGATGAATTAATTGATAGTAAAGAAGCATCATTTTGGATTGATACGGCTAAAAAAGAGTATTTCTTCAGTAGTGATAGACAAATAACGTATACTGAAGAATAATGTTTAAATGCCTAGACCTAAATCTAAAAATACCATGTATTTCGGTGAGGAACAAGAATATGCGGTTAAAATGTTTTTAACCGCAACTACCTTAACTGAAAGAAATGAAATATATGTAAATTATTTATATGAACCATTAAATAAAATGATAGATAGTATCATTAGGAGATATAAATTGTATCGTAAAAATCAAGAATTTAGGGACATCCATGCCGATGTCCTTTCTTTTTTGATAACTAAAGCTGAAAAGTTTAAACCAGAAAAAGGTAAAAAAGCTTATTCATATTTTGGTACTATTTGTAAAAATTATTTGATGGGACAAATAATTAAAGACCAAAAATTACAAAATAGGAATGTATCTTATGAAGACATTTCTAAATCCATAGAAGAAAGACCAGACCAAGTATATTATATGGGTAATCATGAAGAGTCTGACACTAGTAAATTTTTCATTCAACTGGTTGATGAAATAGAAGACTTTATGGCCACAACACAATTAAATGAAAATGAAATTAAAATAGGTTCAGCCTTAATGGAAGTTTTTACTAATTATGATGAAATATTTATACACGGTCAAGGAAATAAATTCAACAAAAACTTAGTTCTTTTGAACTTAAGGGAAATGACTAATTTATCTACAAAAGAAATTAGAAGTTCATTAAAAAAATTCAAAACAATCTATAAAGGACTTATTGAGGGTTATAAAGATTAAGATTTTTCTTGTTGTAATATTTATGCAATAAATTTATTTATTATGCCGAGAGCTAAAAAAAAACAAATCAAGTTAGACCAAGAAAGTGTATTGGCTCTATTACAAGAAGTCTACAATGAATGTGTAGAACAAAGAACTACAGCAATACGTATACAGAACAAAATGTTAAGTTTTATGCAAGGACCAGACGATTTACAACAATTAGGTCCTGTAATAAAAGAACAACAAAAAGTAATAGATTCTGCTCTAGAGAAAAAAATACAATTAGCTAAAATTCAAAGTTCATTAGTTCAAAAAGAATTAAGTAGTAATAATATTAGTACTAGTTTATCATTAGAAGATAGAGAGAGTTTAAATAGTCTATTAAATAAAGAAAAGAGTGATGGGGATAACTCAACAGAATATAATATGTAATGGCTCAAGATATTGGAAATACCAAAAAAGAAGGTTTAAACGGACTTCAAAATTTAACAAATACTAGAGATGCTATAGAATCTTTAGATGAAGACGCTAAGTTGAGTACACTAATGTCTTCATTAGATTCGGTAAGTGCAAATGTAGAAGAAGATGAAGGTAATATGTTACAATATTTCACGGACCTTTTAAAGAATTTGGGGGGTGACGAATCAGTTAACAAACTTAGAAAAAAAATTGTTAAAGACCTTAGTGGTAAAATATCTGAAGAATGTAAAGAAATTTTGTTTGAAGAATTGATACAATTTATAAATTGTAATCTAGATTTTGTTATTCCTTCGTCTAACTCAAATACTGGTGTAGATGCAAATGCTATGACAATACCAGTTAAAAGTATGGACCCATTCAAAATATTACAAAATTCACCAACGACTAAAATAGGTAAAGCTACCTATGAAAAAAGTGAACCCACACCAGGGGTATTCCCATACTCTACAAATAGAGAATTATATACTAGATTAGAAAATCCAGCATCGGCACAAGAGTATTTTGGTGTTTCTGGTCAAAAACTTTTCACAATAGAATTTGATGGTTCAGCTAATTATATTGTAAAACCAGTAGGTATAGATGGTACGTTTAATGATAACACAATAGAACCAGATAATGATAGAAAAATAACTACTTTTTTAAGAGATTATTATGATTCAATAAAAATATTTGAAGCACAAAACTTTTTAGGCATATTATTAGATAGTACATCTGGTTTTCTAAGTATACAAGGTAATTTAAGTGGTCCAGAAGTAGAGTTAAAAGGTAAATTCGCTAATTTAATTAGTAAACTTTTAAGTGTTTGTGGTGATGAAGGTGATGGGTCGTTAGGTGGAACAATTAATTCATCTGGAATTGGTCATTTATCAGAAGATGGTGGTGATGAAGATATTGAATCTTTTTTTGATTTCGGTGAACAAGATTTAAGAAAAATAAATGAAGATGTTAATTTAAAACTAAATGGTTTAATTAAATTCGTTACTTGTAATGATATTGAAGGTGAAATCAATATTGATGAAATGAATAATGCTATAAATTCACTTTTAGGAGAATCTAATCAAACTGTTGAAGGTGTTATGTTAAACACAGCTATTGAAAACGCTATAAACGGTATGAGTGTTGATAAGGAATTGGGTACCTCTTTTAAATTACCTAACATAAAAGCAGACTTTGATTTAAATATACTTAAAAAATTGCCTTTAATGTTAATTAGTTTAATTTTAACACCTAAAGTATTATTAGGTTTATACATAGCGTTAAAAGCTGTTGGAACTTTCATAGAAAGTCTAGATATTATGGACTTAGTTAAGAAATTTTTTAGAATAATATATAAATTAGTTAAAAGAATAAAAGATATAATTTTAGAATATATATGGGATGAAGTTAAAAAATTAATAATACAAATAGTATCTTATATTATACAAAAAGTTTTAAAAGAAAATGACATTAAACAATCAGCAATTATAAATTCTTTAATACAAACACTTTTAGCTGCCTCTGAGAGTCTTGATAATATAAGTGATTGTAGAAGTTTATTAGATACGTTACTGAAATACATTAAATTACCACCAGTACCACCGATAAACATACCAAAGAATTTAGTTGCCGCAGCACAAATTAGACCTGGTTTTAGTGATGTTAGAGCATTACAAAATGTTATAAAAAACTTCTCTGAAGCTGGTATAAATATTGAACCGATGCCTGACGGTTCACCAAATGTTAACGTTAAAATGGCTTATAGTCTAATTAAGGGTGTTGAAGAAGAAAGGAATAAAAATGGAAAAGTACAAATCACCACTTTCCCAGCTAGTGTAAATACGTCTAGTGGACCTGGGGTCACAGAACAAGGTGAAGGTGTTGGTATAATGTTATAATTATGGATTTAAAAAAAGTCATAGAAAAACCTAAAAAAGCTTCAAATAAAGAACTTTTTGATGTTCTAAATTTTTTAAATGAACAATTTCAAAATAATAAAGCTATGGTTATAAACATAACCCATCAAATGGACGCTATAGAAAAAGATTACAGAAAATTGTATAGTGAATATGAAAATAGATTAAAAGGTAATGGCTAATAAGATTATTTTTTTAGGTGTTTGTGTAGATTCTATTGACCCAGCAAAAGCTGGTAGAATTAGAGCTGTTAGGGATGAGGACTATAAAGGAACCCAAACACCTACAGATTATGATGCCTTAACACTTAGAGCTTTATTAGAACAAAATAAATATAGTCAATACGCTACTGTAGATGATTTGAAATGGTCTAAAGATGACCCTCATTTGGTTTCACCCTTTTTACCATTATTCATAAATGTGGTACCGAAAGAAAGTGAAGCTGTTAAAATAATATTTTATGACCCAGGTAATGATACTCAAAATAAAGAGTATATTGGTCCTTTAATTTCTAGTCCAGAAAAACTACCATATGATAAGTATACTACTGGTAGAATGCATACTTCTAGAGGTACTAGAGTAACACCTACAGAAAATATAAGTGATTCTGATATTTCAAATAACACCTTCGCAGAACCAACTAAAATAAGTTTAGAAGGTAGAAGTAACGCAGATATAGTATTTAGTGGTGTTGAAGGTCAAGATGGTGAAATAACAATGAGAGCTGGTAAATTTATACCAAATGTTAATAAACCAGAATTTCCAATATTTAACCCTAAACCAACAACAATACAATTAAATAATTTTCCAACTAAACTATCTTTAACAGAAGAACGAAAAGTATTTGAAAGACCAGTAGAAGCTAAAATAAGATATTTGGTTGAGTATGATGTTTTTAGTTTAGACACACCAAATAATTTAAATGGTAATGTGAAACTTTATGAATTAATAGTTAAACCACCATTTGACCTACCAACCAATTTAGATAGTCCAGGTTTAACTACTAACTTTCAATCACAAGCTGATTTAAAAGTTAGAGCAGAACTTAATTTTACAAGACAACAAATTAGTGGAGCTACTATACTAATAAACGAATTTTTAGAAGAAGTTGGTACATTTAATGGTAAATCTTTAACGGACCCACCATTTAATGAAGGTACACTTAGTGGTATAACCAGTGGAGCTTTCGAAAAAAGAGGAGAATACATTGATTCTTTTTCTAGTTTAGCACCATCACCAGATGACCAAAATTTAAATTTATTTCCATTTTATTTTAGACCGGCTATTGGATTAACAGAAATAATAAATAGTGAAGACCCAACTTTAGATATTAGTATAGCTACAGCAAATAAATTAGTTAGAGAAATTGGATTAACTGGTGTCAATAATAAAAAATATTATGGTTTTGTTTTAAGTAAGGAAGAACCAGAACCAAAGTTAGAAAAATTAGAGACTACAGAAACAAATCGTGATTTTGACACATCTACAAGACAAGGATTAATCACTGCATTATCAGACAAAATAATATTATATTCATATGATAGTGAAATACCTAATAAACCAGCAGCAAACCCAATAGTCGAAAATGAAAATAATAATGAAGTTGGTGACAATTTAGGGTTATCACAAGATATTTTAATAAAAGTAAATGATAAAGAAACCGAACCAGTAGTAAGAGGTGACCAATTAACTATTTTATTAGAAAAAATTGTAGAATTTTTAAAAACTCATGTACATGGAGAAGCTAATACTCCAGCAGTTTCTGATGGGGTTCAATTATTAGCTGATATTGATGATTTAATGAGACAACGTAATTATTTAAATAGGAATATAAGAATCAATTAGATATTTATCATTAAAGGACATTATGAGTACACACAAATCATATTTTAGCAAAAATAATACTTTATTATCAAATAGTTATACTAATACAGCAAAAAATCCAGTTACTGAGATTTATTATGGTGGTAAATATTCTAGATATACTTGTTTACAAACTGGCTTACCAACTGATATCTGTATAAATGATAACGGTGTTGCTATCACTGGTTTTACTAGAGGCAGAATTAATAATTCATTTAGTAGATTTATATTTGACTTAGATTTAACAGGATTAATAGAAAAATACCAAGATAAAACCATAAGTTTAGAAGGTAGTTGTTTAAATTCAGCGGCTACCCATACACTACGTATGGTTAACACTTCCACATTTGATAAAGAATTACTTAATACAATAACAGCTAAAGGAAATCGAAGAGCAACTTCTTTTGAATTAGTTTTGGTTAAATTAAGTGGTACTACAAGTGCTAGTACATGGTCTGAAGGTGTTGGTTATGATTATTTTGATTATAGTTCAGAATTTAATGGATTAGATGATAAATCTTTTTCTGATAGACCTAGTAATTGGTATTCTGCAAGTACTTTAAATTCTTGGCCTTGTCTCGGTGCTTATGATTGGTATTCTTCTGGTTGTGTGTCACCACATATAATTGCTAGTCAAACTTTTGATAATGGTAATGAAAATATTGAAATGGATATGACCGCTGTTATAAATGATATTTTAACTGCTGATACAACTAGTTTTGGATACGCTATAGGGTTTGTTAAAGAGTTAGAATCTTTAACAGACCTAAGAGAAAGTTATTCTACAGGATTTTTCACGAAATACACACAAACATTTTATGAACCTTATTTAGAGACTAACTATGATGATTTT
>Ga0208161_1000238_pt1 | contig 31324 bp, 11 predicted proteins | sample CB_VirMetaG_3_FD_184538 | JGI IMG/M metagenome (GOLD analysis project Ga0208161, IMG submission 184538) | Freshwater to marine saline gradient viral communities from Chesapeake Bay - CB_1508_1S Viral MetaG (SPAdes) (version 4) | ecosystem: Environmental > Aquatic > Marine > Coastal | place: USA... | reverse complement strand
CCAGAAAATTTTTACCCAAAAAAGTCGCCATGAAACAACGAGTAACTTACAAAACCAAGGATGGTTCATTAAGAGAGCAAGTATTTGATGATTTCAATGAATTTGCAGATCTCATCCAAGATGCCGCCATGGATTATTATACAGGTGGGCAACCTGAGATGAGCGTAGAGACAATGTATGATAATATGGTAAAGAAGGAGAGAGTAACAAATAATGAACCAAGACCTGAACTCCTTGATTGAGAGGATTGAGAGATTAGAGGCATCCCTCTATAATCTCAGATTAATGTACAGACCTCCCGAGAGGGAGGAACATGTAAGTATAACTGAATATCTAGATGAAGTAGATAAAAGAATAGAGATATTGGAAGATGCCAATAATAACAGAGACAGTTAGTACGGGAATATTTCCATTATCATCAACACCGAAGAGAAATTTCGAATTATTTCCTCAGGGGTTAATTGAGTTATTTCCGATAGCAACACCTACGGATGATGAGATACAATTAAGTCCTGAGGGTAATTTCATTAGTACATACCAAGCATTTAGTATGCAAGTAAGTGCTACACCTGTAGGTGATGAAAAAATTCTCAGTACAACTGTAGTTGGACCGAAGTATTGTATATTAGAGGATCCATTACCAGGAGCTGATACTACGAGATCATTAGATGGTGTATTAGATATTAAAGTATCACCATTTTGGGCACCTGGATTATTTTTAGAGCCATTAGTGAAGACTTTTCCTGGATCTGGGGTATCACCAGCAACAATCAGTGGATATTTCACTGAGAGGAATTTTTATGATAGGGAGATTGTAGTAAAATATATAAATGCCGTTACTAAATTTAATAGTAACGGATTTTTCTGGGCACCTTTAGATAGTTTTCCGAAAGATTTACCATTTGATTTAGAGAAGATTACAATACCATTACCATCATCAGTAAATATCAATACATTTTATCCATTAAGTATAGCAGCAGCGTATACAACGGAAAGTGAGACAATAGAGCCATATTTAAAAACAATTGGACAAGTTATTAGATATAAGCCTTCTGATATCAAGAAGTTAAGATTCTTTTTTGATATTACAGTTACTAGTGACAAAGGAATATTTCCATTTACTGCACATTTAACAGTACAGAATAATCAGAAAGCAGCAGAATCAAGATTAAAGTTTGCGATGAGTCGTAGAGGAAAGAAAGCGGTATTAAATACTAGTGGAGATAATTTTGAGGAAGAATAATGTCTGATATACCAGCATTATATACCCCAGAGGATAACACCACAGGACATGGACCATGGCCACCTGTTGGATATCAACCAGCACCAACTGGAGCATCTGCTGATGTTTTTATAAATTCAAAGAGTGTACATAGGGTTGGGGATAAAACATTAATACATATGAGTCAACCACAAGATGCACATAATGATGAGATATCAACAGGATCACCCACAGTATTTGTCAATGGCAAACCGATGGCAATCGTTGGTAAAAGTTTATTAACTTGTAAATACGGGGAAGCGGGTACGGTTGCATCATTTGGTGCGAACTCTGTGTTTGTTGACAATGGGTGAGGGGTGTGCTATAATATGTGGGTAATCAACCGAGAGGTCTTATGGCAAAGCGTCCTTCGCTGACTGGCAATCAAATCGAATCTAAACCCAAGAAAACCCGTCAGGGTATGGGAGCACATACGAAGTATGCCGCTACGAGTCGTAATGGTGCTCGTAAGCGTTATCGTGGTCAAGGTCGATGAAGAATCCATGGATTCATAAGGATGGTAAAAGTAAAATAGATAAGCGTTCAACGCAACATCAAAGTCAAAAGAAAAAGGCAGCAGCAAACAAAAGGAAGAAGAAGTAGAGATAAGCGATGCCTTCGGGTGTCGCTTTTTTATTGGTAAATAGTTATGTGTCTCTGAAGGCAGGGATAGCAACCCCTTAAAAAGTTCTGTTCAACCTTTATGGAGAAAACAGATGCCAAATGTAGATAAGAGCGAGGAGTTCCTCAAATCGGGGATGACTCTGATCTCAGAACAGGCGAGTGACCGCCTGTTAAAAAAAGCAAGTTACAAAATTCCAGAAGATCGATATAGCAGACCGTGTGGTGGTGCTAATGGATTCGATGATTTTGTAGAGAGGTGGCATGAGTGACTATAAATAATAACAAACGTTTTTGTCTACTGTGCCACAGTTTCAAACATTTAAAGATTTAAATGTTACATTCAAGCCTCATCCAATTACTGGCGATTTAATTGTTAGTAAGGATGAGGCTGCTATTAAACAGGCCGTTGTTAATCTTTTGTTAACTAACAAAGGTGAACGTTTATTTAATTCTCAGATTGGATCGGATATTTCTAGATTATTATTTGAACAATTAGATTATGGTGTAGCAGCACTGGTCCAATCTGAGATTAAAAACGTATTAACTGAATATGAACCAAGAATTAGAATTATATCATTAGAGGTTATACCAAATTACGATAATAATGGATTTGATGTTGGAATGGAATTTGAGATTATAGGTAGAGACGATATTCCACTCAACGTAGAATTCTTTTTAGAGAGAACTCGATAAATGCCATACACACAAGTATCTAATTTAGATTATAATGATATTAAGATTGCACTGAAGGAATATTTAAGATCACAATCAGATTTTACTGATTATGATTTTGAAGGTTCTGTATGGAGCACACTGCTTGATGTGTTAGCGTATAATACGTATTATACGGCATTTAATACCAACCTCGTTGTCAACGAGTTATTTTTAGATTCAGCAACCCTGAGAGATAATGTTGTTGCAATCGCCAAGCAATTAGGATATACACCGAAGTCAGTTACTTCACCTGTTGCTTACATTAATTTTGACGTTAATTTTACCAATACAACCCCTGATGTTGCTATTTTAAGAACTGGATCTGCATTTACTACTATTTTTGATTCAGAACTATATCAATACACCACACTAGATGATGTTTCTGCTGCAGTAGAGAATGGAACAGCATCTTTTATTGATGTTCCCATCTATGAAGGATCACTAATTAAAAATTTTTATACTGTCAATACAGCACTAAAATCTCAACGTTTTTTGATTCAGAATCAAGGCGTTGATACAAGTAGTATTAGAGTAAAGGTATATCCATCACAAAATTCATCTGCTTTTGAATTTTATGAAAGAGCAGACAATATTCTTGATGTAAATTCAGAAACTAAGACATATTTTTTAAATGAAGTCGAAGATGAGAACTATGAGCTTTTCTTTGGCGATGGTGTATTAGGTAAGAAACTAGAAAGTGGTCAGTTTATTGAGGTTACTTATCTAGTAACCAATGGTCCTGATACAAATGGTGCTAAGACATTTGTATTCAATGGTATTGTTGATGATAGAAACAATGCGGTTTATCCATTAAATGTTGTTGTCAATTCAGTAACTCCAGCATCTGGTGGAGAGAACATTGAAAGCATTGATAAAATTAAATACAATGCGCCTAGGTATTTCGGCACACAAGACCGTGCAGTGACCGCACAGGACTACGCAGCCATCGTTAGGAACGTTTATCCAGCGGTCGCTGATATCATTACTTTTGGCGGTCAAGATGCAGATCCACCAGAATACGGCAAAGTTAAGGTAGTAATCAAACCATCTAATGCAAACCTACTTTCTTCATTTACTAAACAAGATATTGTAAGAAGATTACAGCCATATATGGTTGGATCAGTTACTGTTGATATCATTGATCCATCAATTTTATTCGTAGAACTGACAAGTAAGATTTATTTTAATAGGACCAAGACAAATTTACCTCCAGCTGAGATTGTAAAGAAGGTAAGAACAGGAATTCAACAATATATTGATCAATCAGATACTGAAAAGTTTAATGGCAAATTTAGATATAGTAAATTTATTGGTGTAATTGATGATGCAGATAGATCAATCAATTCTAATCAAACTACAGTGATGTTGAGGAAAGATTTCTTTCCAGCTATCAATTCTTCATTCTTTTACGAAGTTTGTTTCCAAAATGCCTTTGATAAAGAATGTGATGGTCCAACACTTCGATCAACTGGGTTTACAGTTACCGAATTTCCTGAATATACCGTGTATTTGGAAGATAGGGATGGTAGAATCGTCCTATATAGAATAGATGATTTAACTGGACTAAAATTAGTTCTAAATGACTCCGCTGGAGTAATAGATTATGCAAAAGGCGAAGTTATGTTGTATGATTTAACTATTATCCGTGGTTCGTTTGAAGACAACCGAGTTGAACTAAGAGTAAAACCTTTAAGCAATGATATTAATGCAGTAAGAGAGGTTTTCCTAGATGTTGATATGACCACAAGTAAGTTCACTGCTTATCCCGAGTAGATTAAATGGCTGCAAAGACAAGAAATATCTCTAGCTTAATTGAATCTCAACTACCTGGGTTTATAGTTTCTGAATACGAAAACTTCTCCAAGTTTGTAGAGAAATACTACGAGCAATTAGAAAGTCAAGGACAACCACTTGACATTATTTCTAATGTTACAAAGTATTGTGACATTAATTACTACGAGAAAAACTTACTCAATCAATTTACTGAATTATCATCAAGCATTACCGAAACCGACACTACAATCGTAGTTGAGGATGCTACTTCATTTCCAGAACAAAATGGATATATTAAAATTGGAAATGAAATTTGTTTTTATAAAGAAAGAACAGATACAGAATTTTTAGAAGTTTCTAGGGGTGTTAGTGGCAACACAACTCTAGGAGATTTATATGAGAGTTCTAAGTTTGTTACTACTCAAGCAGAGCCACATTATGTAAATGATACTGTATATAATGTTAGTAATCTATTTTTGTATGCTTTTGTAAAAAGCTTTGAATCACAGTATCTAGGTGGTTTCCCCGAAGCATATTTAAAAGGAGATGTAGATAAGCGTGTACTGATTAAAAATATCAGTGACTTCTACAAAGCAAAGGGTACTGATAGATCTATAAAGTTTATTTTCAACTCTATTGTTTCAAAGAGTGCTGAAGATACCCCAGAGACATATAATCCAAAAGATTTTACCATAAAAGCCTCCACTTCTGATTGGATAAGTAATTATTCAATTAAAGCAAAGGTACTGACTGGTGATATTAAAAAATTAGTTGGAAACAAATTAATACAAAAAACTTCAACATCATATGCATCTGCCATAGTCGATGCGGTTAATTATGGTGGAGATGGCGGAATTTTTGAATTAGTTTTATCACCAGGCTCTGTCAATGGCTCTTTTAGTATTGCAGCACAAACCAAACTAAAAACAGATATTTCCGTAACAGATACTATTGGAGATAGAATTGATGTTTATTCCACTTTAGGTTTGGAGCCTAAAGGTAATATCATTGTCAATTCAGAAACCATTGCTTTTGTCGAAAAAAATGTAAATCAATTTATCATTAATGGTAGATCAAATCCAAATACTACCCACATTGCAGGAACTGATGTTTACAGTGACAATGTTATCACATGCAAGTATGATGGAGGAACAGTAACTCTACTTGCACTTGGTGTATTATACAATCTAAACGTATCAAATCCAAATCCTTATTCCAGTTCTGGAGATAAGGTACAAATATCCAAATCTGGTTTTATTAGTAACCACCCAGTTATCAATGGAGCTGACTGGTTTTTAAACACAAATTTCAGAAAAGCATTTTCGGCTCTTAATCAAAATATTTCTGATGCAATTGGGGATTTAAATTCTGATGTTTCGGCAATTTATGAAGATGATCAGTATTTTTACATTTGTTCTAGTGGTTATCCGCATCATTCTATTTTAAATCAATATTCCCCATCGAATTTGGGTGATCAGAAATTTTTAAAACTGATTAGAAAATATCCAATTAATACTACAGAAATTTACCCAACTTCAAATAGAGATATTGGTATTTTAATTGATGGTTCTGTAGCTTATAGCAATAAAGATTTTGATAGTGTAAAATATGGCAACATTACATCAGTTGTTATTGAAAATAAAGGAGTTGGTTATAAAAATCCTCCTTTTGTGTTAATTAATAATGAAGCAAATAAAGCAAGATGTTTTCTTGCAGGTGAAGTAGTTGACAGAATCGAGTTACTTTCTGAAGATGTTTATAATGAAGATCCAACTATAACAATTACTTCTGGTAGAAATGCTAAATTAAAACCAGTCGTTACTAATGGCGAAATTACTAGTATCCGAATAGAAGATCCAGGTGAATACTATTCTTCGGCACCAACGATTAGAATTTTCGATGCTTTAGGTAAAGGAGCTTTTGCTGAATATGAAGCAATTATTTCACCAGAAGGTCAAATTACAAAGTGTCAAAAAATAAACGGTGGTAGATTCTACAGCAGAAATAGTTTAATTGTAGAAGTTATTCCAGCAGGATCTGGTGCATTTGCTTCAGCAAAAATTAGAGAATGGATTAAAGATAGATTTAAAAAGAATGAATTACTACTAGATTCAAATAATTCTTATGTTTTCTCTAACTTTAATCCAAAATTTACTGATGGTTATGGAGTAGTAGCTAATCCAGCAAATCTTAGATTTAGATCTGCTGATAACATCAATAGTGTTTTAGACGAATCTACAGGAGTTAAAATCCATTCCCCAATATTAGGATTTGCTTATGATGGCAATCCAATTTATGGTCCATATGGATTTTCAGATCCAGGAAATAGTAATTCTACTGTTGTTAGAATGAGTAGTGGTTATCAACTAAAAAATAATCGCCAAAACGGTCCTTCTTTGGTAGATTATCCATTAGGTACTTTTGTTGATGACTATGAATGGATACCTTCTGTAAATAGCAACAAAACAAAACTTGACGAGAATAACGGAAGATTTTGTGTCACTCCAGAATATCCAAATGGAACTTATGCTTATTTTATTAGTATCGATGGTTTAGGAAATCCAACCTTTCCATATATCATAGGTAAAAATTTCTATTCCTTACCAGTAGATTCTAACTATAATTCAAATATATCCCAAGATGATATCCCAAAAAATGTTGTTAGATATAGGGATGATGCAATAGATTCTAATGGAGCTAATTCTTTAGCTTTAATTGGTGATACTACTAAAGGAAATGTTTCTGGTGGATATTCCGATTATTCACCAGAAACATTTTCTGTTGGATCTCAAGTTTTTATTGATAGTAATAATACTGGAGGATTTGGCGCAAAATCTGTTGTTTCATCTGTAAATGGAAAGGAGATTGTTTCTTTAGAATCAGTACAAAATAAAGCAATTGCGATTGATCTAAAGCAAAATGCATATTTGTTTGCTGGAGATACAGTATTCCAATCAGAAGGATTATTATTGAATCAAATTATTGTCGATAATTTAGAGATTACTGGTCAACAAGATTCAGATTCTCCAAATGTCAAAGTTGTAAATGATTTGGCTGTTGCTTCAGCTTCTTCTTTTAGAGTTATTTTAGATGATACTTCATCTTTAACTCAAGGAGAGATTATAGGTGATGTTGTTAATGATAATAGATTAGTAGTTAGAAATGTAAATGGAACATTCACTACTGATTTACCTTTGTTCGCTACTATTAAAGTACTTAATATTTTACTTGACAAAAATGCAACTTACAGTAAAGGATCTACACTATCATTTATTAGGGAAGATGATGGAGTTATTTTTGGAACAGCAACTGTTTTAGAAGGATCTTTAAGACAGAACTCACTAAAAATAAGGGTTATTTCTGGGGAATTCTTTGCTTCTGATGATTTTATTATTAAAAGTAATGTTCTTTCAGATACATCAAGTAGCAAAATTATAAAATCAACTTCTTTAAGTGAAAACCTACAAATAAACACACTCAATGACAAAGTTGCCATTGTAGAAACAAATGGCACTCATAATTTAGGAATAGGTGATAAAATTAATGTAGATATATTCCCAGATGATTCTTTAACAGAAACTACTTATTATGTAAGAAAGAGGCTTTACCAAAAATGTATTTTACAAGACTTAAAATTTAATGGCGAAATTGTAGATACTGGTATTGGTAGATTTGGATTTTTGAATAGTGGTTCTGACTATAGAGAAGGTGTATATAATGATATTGAGTTAATATTTGTTGATTCATCTAAGGCTAGAAAAAATATTGGTAAGCCAGGTGACTCAGGAAATGCCAGAGCAAGAATAACTGTCTTTGAGCTTGGTGGTGGTTATGGTAGAGTTTCTTTTGTTGAAATAACCAATAAAGGTTTTGGATATAGAAAGTCCGATATTTTAACTGTAGCTGACGACGATTTAAACAGATTGTCATCTTCTATATCAACAAGTAGATTGAATATCATTGTAGATCATGTAGGAGTTTCTGCAGAAAATACAGAGATTTCTTTAATTTCAATAAATGATATCTCTAATGGAGATTTCTTGCAGATTGGTGAAGAAGTAGTTAAGGTAACCTCTACAAATAAAGATGCTAAGTTAATAACAGTAGAAAGAGCACAAAAAAATACCAAAGCAGTTGACCACTTTAATGGTCAAGAAGTTAATTTTTACGAAACTTCTTATAAATTTGATGCTGGTTTTGGTGTTTTAGGTACGACTCAAAATACTCCATATGTTATTTCATATAATTCAAATACAAGAGAACTTATCTTAGCTTATGATTATGGAGTATCAAATCCAATTCGGGTATTGCAAAGCAGTATTTTCTTCGATCAGAATATTGCAAGTAAATTTGTAAAGATTGAATCGGTAGAAGAGCCAAAGTATAAACTAGAATTTAGTAAAGATGAAATTAATTTTATTATTAACCCAGTAATTAATATCCAAAAGTATTACAAATACACTTTTGATACTAGCCATTTTTCAATGGTTGATACTTATCTAGATTTCTCATCTAGTTTAAATTATAACTTATTTACAGAAGAAAAGAATGTAAGTTCTAATTTACCAGGAACTGTGGGATCTTTTGTCTCTATTAAACTTGGTTTTGGACCAAATATTTCATCAAATGAATATGAACAAAAGATTCCTGTAAATTTCAATAATTATTACTATTTTATCAAAGCTTCAGCTGATGTTGATACTGATGAATCATCATTAAAAGTAATAGATGATCCACTATCAGGAGAAAATTTTGTAATTTATTCAACTGAAAATAAATTTGTTTATTCAATGAATAGTTTGCCTCAATATGATGGCACAGGAACAATCAAATATGATACAACATCCCAGTTTGCAATAGGTTCAATTAAAGCATTGTCTATTGTAGATACTGGCAGTGATTATGATTTAATTCCTTTATGCAGAGGTATTTTACCAACTTCTATACACGAAGCATTAGTTACTGCATCAATAGATACTACTACTGGTTATTTGTCTTCAATAATTGTCAATAATCAAGGACAAAATTACAGTAAGCCAGTAGCATTAATAACAAATGGTGATGGCTTTGATTATAAGTTAGAATGTATCTCAGAAAATGGTAGAATTAAAGCAGTTAATATTTTAAATCCAGGACAGGGATTTACATATGATCCAGAAATAAGAATATTTGAATCAGATGTAAAAGTTTTCTTCACATCTAATAATATTGGGATTCCTAAAAATATTAAATTAATCAGTAATGGTTTTGGCTATAATTCTGATTATTCTACTTTACCTTCATTCAAATCTACCAATACTTTTGTATTAAAAGATTTTGAAGATGATTCTTTCTACGGCGGAGAAAAAATAGCTCAATACGAAAATGGAATATTAGTTGCTAATGCTATTGTTTCTAAAAATGGTTGGAGGGTAGGAAGTAATTTACTAAAAGTAGAAAATATTAATGGTATTTTTAGGAATGATCTTCCTATAAAAGGATTTGCTAGATCAAAAACTGCTACTATTGTAGCACAATTAGAAACTTCTTTTTCAGTTGATATTAAAACATATTTTGATAATTTAGGGAGATTTAATTCTGAGAAAGGTAAATTAAGCTCAAATTCTCAAAAATTATCTGATTCTTATTTCTATCAAGATTATTCTTATGTAATTAAATCCAGAACTCCTATTGATTTTTGGAGAGATTTAATTAAAGAAACAACTCATCCAGCAGGATTCCAACTGTTTGGTGAATTAATAGTTGAATCTGAAGGCACCACTGCAATGCCTCAGAATGTAAAAGAAATAGAAACACACTCTTTTATCAACCTAAAGCCACAAAATATCTCTATTATAAACACAGTAAAATATCTGACGGAAAATATTTTATCTGTAGCTAATAGTAATATAGAAAGAGGTATTGGATCTGTTTCTATAGACACATTTGACTCGTCAGAAACAATTGCTAAAGAGCTAATTCTTTCTGCTCCATTTGATGGTGACTTTGATCCAAATAGTGGAGTATTATATGGAACACAAACATTTACTTTGATTGATAAGAAAGCTGGAACTGCTTTTTCTCCATACAGCGAAAATTCATTGATTATTTCTTTGGATGGTGTTTTACAAGAGCCAGGTAAATCATTTACAGTCAAAGGTAATAAAATTACATTTGCCCAGCCACCATTTGGAAAGCGCATTGCTGAAGGTCAAGAAGTAGCTGCACAAAATTTTTACTGCAGAGCTATCTTATTTAAAACAGAAGAATTAAATTCTCAATACATAAGGAAGCTAAGAAATATTGCTGATCAATTTGATGGAGAGCAAAGAATATTTGATTTATATGAAGAAGATGGATCTATAGTTAAATCTTTGCCAAATGAGAAGTTTATTGTAGCATTAAATGGTGTTTTACAAAATGCAAAAACAACAGAAGAAGAACCATTTGGTAATTCATATGCTATTATAAGATCTGTAGATCCTGATGTTACAGATAAAATTGCATTTACAGAACCTCCTATTAGTCATGGAGAATTATATGATAGCACTGATGATATTGTTATTAGGGAAAAGTGCTTTATCTATAGCGTTGGTTCTTATAAAAGATTAACAATTGATTCTAGAACTGTAAAATATAGAGGTAAAGGTCCATTCTTAATTTTAAATGAAGTACAGAAATCTGTTGTAAAAATTGACGATCCTCTATATGCAGTTGTGTTTATAGATGGTGTTTTACAAATACCAGGAAAATCTTATCAAATTGTAGGACCAAATATTACATTTACATCTCCATTAAAATATCATGAAGATGAATCTGGAAAACAAACCCTACAGAAAGTTTCTATTTTATTATTCTATGGAATTGATAAATTAAAAACGTTAACATTCTATGATTTTGAGCCAAATGCTTACTACACAAAATCAAATTTAATTATTGATGGAGCTTCAAATCAGCAAGAATTTTTCACATGGATTGCTGATTATTTTTCTGATAATGTAATAGTTTCTCAAAATGGAACTACTCTAGGAAAAGTAAAGTCAGTTAAACCAAAAACATCAAATATTAATTTAACTTTACTATCATCTTCATATGAAATAATAGACAATTCAGATTTTACTTTCGTAAATCCTATTAATAATGATAGTTTTACATTAACGCAAGTATTTGAATCTTCAATTACATATTTCGAAGATGAAGATGGTATTAGAAAACTTCAGGTGGATGTTCCATCTTGGTTGTTTGGTACTAAATTAGGACGTAATGCTTATGAAGAAAGAAGCAAATTATATGCTAACTTAAATATTGGAGATTTAATCCAGATTGATGGAGAATCGGATTATAGAGAAATTATATCAATTCCTGAATTAGTAAACACAAAACAATATAATACAGGACAGTTTTTACCAGGAGATATTTACTCTAGAGTACAAACTTCAAATTATAATGATATAACTAGAGGCGAGGGGTTAAGTATTACAGCTGAGATTGATTCTAGTGGTAGAGTAACTAAACTAAATTGGAACAAAAGAGATTTAATGCTCTATTTTAATAATAAAGTATTATTGCAGCCAACTGCATATCAATACTACACTGTTCCAGTAATAGATTTTATTCCTTTATCACAAAATGGTGGTGGTGCAAGAGCAGAAGCAATCTGTATTGGCGGCAATGTTGTTGATATTGTACTTGTAGAAAATGGATATGGGTATGATCAACCACCTAAGGTTGTTATATCTAGAGGATATAACAGAATTAAAAATAAATCAAGAAAATTTGATGTTACAACAGTATTAAATATCTCTCCTCCAGTAGCATTTTCTGATAGTTTAGTAGCAAGTAGTGTAATTACATTATTTGCTAGTGGTCCTACTGGATTATCGATATTCTCGTTAATTGATTTAGCAGCTGAGGGTGCATTTAAAGAAGCAGCGAAGCAAATTACCTATATCATTATACCACCATTACAAGTGGTTACTTTTGCCGAAAGATTAGCTCAGAATGAATTTGTTGTAAACTTACCACCAATTGAGATTGATTATGAAATCCAGTCAATAGAACTTGAAGTTGTAAGCACTATTGATGCAAGAGCAGATATTATTTCCTCTACTGCTATTATTTCAACTGATAGAGAAATAACATCCACAATTAGTAAGCAAATCAATGAAGCATTTGTTCAACTTGATACTGCTTCGATTAATGATATTGGTGCATTCCTAGATGCTCCATTATCAGAAACTGATACTATTATTTTCATACCAAATACACTAAGATTCCCAGATTCAAGTAGATTGCTAGTTGGTAGAGAAATTGTCTACTACGAAAGAAAGAAACAGGATCGTTTCTTAGATGTTACTAGAGGAGCAGATGGCACTACCGCACAAACACACGAAGCAGGTGATTATCTAAGACATCTACCTAAAATTGTAAGTGTTGTACCTGTTGGAACATCGACTATTCAATCTATTACCTCAATAGAATCTATTAAAGATGTTTTAATTGAAGTAGTAAAAACTTTTAGTGCAGAACCAAAAGAATCATCAATAACTCACGATTCGACAGTTTTAAGTGCAAATCAGCAAATTGAAATTGATAATAGTGATTTTGAAGTTCTCCCTTGGATCGGTATTATTCAGACACCTGTATATAATGTAATAACAGTAGTACATTCTACATCATCACAAGTACAAAATGTTGTTGAGGCATCTAAACTAGATTCAATAACCTCAACAATTACAGCTGTAAAAGAAACAAATATTCAAGTTTTTGCTGAACAGCAAATTAATGTTGATGTTTCCGAGATATTGTCTTCTACTCAGATTGTTTCTGCAACAGAATCTTCATATGAATCAGTATTCTCATCTGTAGTAACATCTTCTTATAATGCAATTGTTGTAGAAAATGATATTAATGTAGTTTCTGCAGTTACAATAGAAAATTATTCTTCCAATTATATTTTAAGAAATGAGTCAACAATAGAAAGTATTGTTTCTTCAATCAATACTATTGAAAATATTATCAATGAAATATTGGTTATTCCTCCTGTATCATATTTGGAAGTAAGAAATTCACATTCTGTAACAAGAATCTTATACGCACAGGTTCCTGCAATAACAACTGTTGCGGAATCATTAATTGTTTCTCCAATAGAAGCTAATATAGAATTAACTAACAATCTGAATATCAATATTCTTGATACAAGAAATACTGTAGTTTCTACTCATATTAATGCAGGGTATGAGCATAGTTATATCACTTCTCAAACGTCAAAAGTTATTTCAACTCAACTTGAAGTCATTGATGTAGTTACTTACGGTATTAATACTAGCCACTCTGCTCATTCTACATCAGTAACATTAGTTAATAGCACTATCCAATCTTCAGTAACTTCAGTAACAAATACAGCTATATATAACCAAACACCATTAAAGCTTAATATAGATCCAGTTATTAACTGTACTTACATATCATCTTCAAATCAAATTTCATCTAAAGTAAATCCAAACTCTTCGCAAACTACAGTACAAATAGACACTTCGACTGGTATTAGAGGATCTTCGATAAGAGAAATAGATTTCAACATTGGTATCTTAGATTTCTTCACTGAACTTTTTGTATTGGAAAATCCAATCAAAACTAGAAATCAAGGATTCTTTACTTTATCGGAACCAATTAATACCATTATATCTAGAGATGGTTCTACAATTGAAGTTACTAACAAAAATGTTGGAAGAGATGAGTTCTTTGAAGGTTATAATTTAGGGAATGCTGGATATACTATAACAGCATTTGAAAATAATCGCTTTATAGATACTGGTGTATTTAAAGTTTCTGGTTCTATACAGGCTATTACTTATGCATATCCAAATCTTACTATAAATGATTTTGAACAAAGAAGATATTCTGCTATTACATTAACAGGAGAATTCTTTAATTTGGCTGTACCATCAATAAATGAAATTGGTTCTATGCTGACATCAAATATTTCAGATACAAGTACCACTATGGTTATTGATAATGCATCAGGATTTCCTGATAATGGAAGAATTATTATTAATAAAGAAGTGATTGAATATACTTCCAAGAGTGGAAATACTCTATTAGGATTAATAAGAGGAGCAGATAATACTGTACCAGCTTCTCACACTTCAAATGATTATTTAAGATCATTCTAGATTTTATAAATATAAATAAATCAGACAAAACGTTTTACAAGAGAGATTAATTAAATGGCTGCTATTATCTCAGATAAGTTTAGAATTTTTAATGCTAAACAGTTTTTGGAATCTCTATCTGAAGGATCGACTGATAATGGTGCAGAACGCACTAGAATGTATTTCTTTGTTGGTCGTCCACAAAGATGGGATACTTATGTAGAAATCTACAATAAATCAGCAACTGCTTTTGTTGTTGGTAATGAAGTTTATGTTGGAGCTTCATACGCTTCAGCAACATTTAAAGGAACTATTAGAGAAGTTTACGAAGATAGTTTGCTTCTCTTCAATATTGGTCCATCAACATCTTCAGTTCCTTCTCCAGGATCAACTTTAAAAGGATGGAATGGAACTGCTGATACAGGTGCTACTGCCGTTACTGGTGTATATAGATATGCATCCGAAGATGTACCACCAGTACCTCTAGATAACCAGAAAGAAAAGTTTGACCTCTATGACGATATCATTGCAGCAAAGAGAATTACCTCAGATTTTGCTCGTGCAGTAGTTCGTCGTTATAACTGGGATTTAGTTGCTAATCCTAAGTTTGACATGTGGAAGCCTGATTACTCTGCTACTCCAGGTAGTGGGGGTCAGGTAGGTAAGCAAGCTGCAACTGGAGCTACTACAATTGGGGAAGCCAAGTTCTATGTTGTAAATTCACTATATGAAGTATTTAAGTGTGTTTACAACGGCGAGAACCCAGCAAATCCTACTGGTCAAAATGCTACCAATGAGCCAAAAACCGCTCCTTCTGCTGGTCAAGGTTCATATGCAAATGGCATCTTTACAGAAGAAGCTGGTACTGCAGGCTATGTTTGGAAGTATTTATTTACCATTCCAACGAATGATGTGCTACGTTTCCTCTCAACTGACTTCCTACCAATCGTCGCTCCAACTGATCCAACCAGACAGGCAACTGAAGCTGCTGCTGTTGAAGGTGCAGTTCATGTAGCATTGATTGAAAATGCAGGTGCAAACCTGCCAAACGGCACTCATTACGCACCAATTATTGGTGACGGTTCTGGTGGCGTTGTCCAGCTAGTAGTTAGCGCAGGAGCACTAACTTCAGCAACAGTAACTAATCCTGGTAGTGGTTATGCCTATGCATCAGTTCCTCTTGCTACTGGAACTGGTTCTGGTTCTACTGCTTATGGTTTATTCAGTGATTCTGGTCTGACCGCATCAGTTGCTGTTGGCGGAACTGCGACTGGTGCTTTAGAAGCAATTATTTCACCTCAAGGTGGGCATGGTTCTGATATGGAGCTTGAGCTTAACGCTAAGCGTATCATGACAAACATCCGTCTAACCTATGCAGAAGGTTCTGGTGACTTCCCTGTAGACAACGATTTCCGCAGAATTGGTATTCTCAAGGATCCATATGCATTTGGAACAACTTCATTCGCAACAGTAGATACTGTTAATGGTTTATATGCAGTAAAAGTGACTGGAGTAACTTCAGATTTCCAGTCAGATGAAACTATTTCACAAACAGTTTCAGGTGGCACCGCTTACGGCACTGTTGTTTCTTGGACACTAGATTCTAATAGCACTACTGATGGTGTCCTTAAGTACATCCAATCGCCAGATCTCCATAAAGATTCTGGTGTGGTAAGAGCATTTGAATCAAATGGTGCTAATGCAATTACTGGCGCTATTTCGCTAACCAGTGCTAATGTTGATGTTACTGATAACTCATCTGTTCTTGGTGTAACATTTGCAAATGGTCTTGCAACTCCAGAGATTGCACCAAATAGTGGCGACATGATTTATGTAGAAAACAGAAGGCTCATCACCAGAGCACCCGACCAAATCGAGGACATCAAGCTTGTAATTGAGTTCTGATTTAAATCACAGCGTAAATCTCCCCACTAGGGGAGATTTTTTTTTATCTTTACTGATAAATAAGATAGGGAAATAGGTTCTAAGTAGAGAGATTCATTTACGATGCCACAGAAGACAAATCTTAACGTATCACCATATTTTGACGACTTTGATCCACAAAAGAATTTTTATAAAGTTCTCTTTAGACCTGGGTATTCTGTACAAACCAGAGAATTAACTTCTCTACAGTCGATCCTACAAAATCAAATTGAGAACTATGCTAAGTTCCAATTTAAGCAAGGTCAACTAGTAATTCCTGGAGAAATTGGTCTTAATACAAAATTAGATTATGTCAAATTGTCTTCTGTCTCAGAAGTGGCTGTAAATGAAAATGGATCTATTGTATATAAAAAATATGATATTAAGAACTTAATCGGTTCTACTCTGCGTGGTATTAATTCTGGAGTAACTGGAGTTGTTATTGAAACTGAATATGCAACTACAGAAGAAGCAGATACAATTTTTGTAAATTATGTAAACAGTGGCGATGCAGGTAATGAATCTACATTTAGACAAGGAGAAACTCTAGAAGTTGTTGGTGGCATTAATACTCCCTTATTAGTTGTTGGTACTGATGGTAGCGTTTTACCAACTACTATTTCAATTTTTGATCCCGACACTGAAGAAACTAAATCACTAACTAGCCCAGCAATGGGTTATGCTACTGCGTTAAAAGTAGAAGAAGGAATTTATTTTGTAAATGGTTATTTTGTAAGAAACGAGCAGCAGTTATTAGTAGTAAACAAATATTATGATAAACCATCAGCAAAAATTGGTTTTAATATTGTAGAGAGTATTGTTACTCCAGAAGAAAATCCATCTCTTTATGATAACGCAAGAGGTTTTTCAAACTATTCTGCTCCTGGATCACATAGATTAAAAATTTCACTTGATTTAAAGAAATACACTTATAATGAATTAACTGACAAAAATTTTATTCAGTTGATTCAAATTAAAAATGGTGTCGTAGAAAAACAAGTAAAACCTGCTGATTATACCTTACTTGAAGAAACTCTAGCCAGAAGGACTTTTGATGAATCTGGCGATTATGTAGTAAAAGATTTTTCAGTTGATGTTAGAGAGTATTATCAAAATAACAATAATAATGGATTATATAAACTGTCAGAATCTGGTTTAGTAAATGGCATTAGTGAAGTAGAAGCATCCAGAAAAATGGTTGCTAATATTGGACCAGGAAAAGCATATGTTCGTGGTTTTGAAATAGTAAATAAAGAAACTAAGTATCTTGAAGTCGATAAGGCAAGAGATACCTTAACTAGAGATAATGTAACTATTAAATCTAAAGGCTCTTCTAGTTTTAAAATTTCAAATGTTTACGGAAGTGTTCCTCTCAACAATGTTGCTGGCGATTTAACTGCCTACCCCAATGTTTATTTAAATTGTGTATTTAACGATGGTTCTATTGGATTAAATGGTCAAGAAGATGATTCTTATTTTAAACTGACAAAATCAAGAAGAGCACAATCATTTACTTTAGCAGATGGCTTAAAAACAATCTATGTTCAAGTAGCAAATGTTTTACCAAATTCTAGAGATGAATATCCCGATAAGTTGTGGTATATCAAAACTAGAAGCGGAGGAGAACCATCTTCTGTAGATTATGTTGATGTAATATCAAGTTCCATATGTAAGAGAAATGATGTTTCGACAGCAACTGGACAGTTCTTCGTAGAGTTTACGATTAAAGGTGATAAATCTATTTTAGATACGTATTTCTTAGAGTATGATGATGGTGGAGCAGGTAAGATAAGATTACTCTTTGAAACTGAAGCAGATGCTTTAGATGGCTCATCCACTTATTATGGTACAATTGTTGATTATAACACTACAATTACTCCTGTAATTGGAATTACAAAACCAAAGAATTTTACTCTTTCTGATAGAGCATTAGGATTTAATGAAGACACTGATATTGTTGTGTCAAGAGGAAGAAGTGGTATTAACAATAGACCATATAGTGGAATATTTAATTTCTCTTATTTTAATCCTATCTTCTTTACTAAAATTACGTTAGAAGAATCTCCTGCAATTGGATTTGGTATTGGTAAGTATATTGTTGGAAAAACAAGTAATGCATATGGAGTGATCGAATCAGATACTACAGAAAATTATAGCAGCGGTAACGTACTATTTGTTAGCGTACTTTCTGGTGAATTTATTTCAGGGGAAACTATTTCAGACGAAGATGGAAATAGTTTAAAAATTGCTAAAGATAATACTATTTCGCACTTTATAGTGACAAAGCGTGGTAATGGGTACACCACCGAATCTAAGCTAATTATTGACGGCGATGAAATAAATTCAAGTAAAGTTACTCCAGAATTAATTGGAGGATCTATCTATAAAATTAATATTAAAGATAGAAATGCTTTAAGAAAAGAGTATGCTGCTCCTCCAGTTGTAACTGCATCACCACAGCCAGATTCACCATCAAATTATGCAGTTATTATACCAGTATTATTCAAAAATTCTGTACTTACATATAATCCACAAAATGTAAAGTCAGTACATTCTGATTATAATAATTACAAATTTACTGCAGATATTGATTTTAATAAGACAGAATACTCTGCTTATAAGCAAATAACAAACTTTACTTTCTCAGGTAAGCAGGGTGATCGTTTTATTGAGTGCAATGGATTTGGAGCAAATCTAGCAAAAGATTTAATTCAAGGAGATATTGTACAATTTACTGATGTAACTAATCAGGTTGTAAAAAATATCGTACAATATACATCAGATGCACAAGGTGTATACAAATCCAGAATTTATCTAGATTACTCACTACCTCAAGATATTGTAAACACCAGTGTTGTTAGAATTAGACCAAATATCCAAAATGTTACTTCATCATTAATTTATCCAACAGGAAGCAAGCAAGTAGCGTCACTAGTTAAAGATACATCTGATACAAAAATTAAATATTATATCCGTAAAGATTTTACAACAGATCTATCTTCAAGTGGAGGAACTTTAACATTTACTGCACAATTAGGAAATGGTTTCCAAAGATTTGTTACTTATTCGGAGAATTCTTTCGTTCTAACTGTTTTGGATAGCGGTGATTCTACTCTTGTTGAATCTGGCGATATAATTTATATTGCACCCGAGTTTGTTACTTTAAATAATCCAACATCAGATTCTACTGGTATTACTACTGGATCTGCTGTAATTAATTTACCCGATAGTTATTTTGGGACTGGTTTAATTAACTATCCAAAATTAAAACTAACTGCGACTGTGGAAATTGATAAAGGAAAGCCTAGATTAAAAACTGCGATCAAAAATAAAAGAATTGTTGTTTCTTCCAGTGGAGATAGAGTAATTCCACTGAGAGGTAACGATTATGACGAAGAGACAATTCAGGTTTATTCTTACTCCGACGCATATAAACTAAGATATGTATACGAAGGTACTTCTACTACTCCGCCAAATGTTGACGCTAGTGGTCAGCTAATTAGTGGCACAGATATTACATATAAGTTTACTTTTGATGATGGTCAAAGAGATACCTTATATGATGTTTCTAGAATTGTTCTAAAACCAGGATTTGATGCTCCTGTTGGTCAACTTGTAATTGCATTTGATTACTTTGAGCATTCTCAAGGAGATTTTTGTACGGTAGATTCATATCTACATGAGGCAGGAGTACCAGCTGGAGAGATCCCATCGTTTAACTCAGCTCTTCATGGAATTGTTTCATTAAAAGATGTTATTGATTTCAGACCAAAAGTAGATTCTAATACTACAATTACTGGTTTCCAAGATGTTTCTATTTTGGCAAACCCAGAAGGAAAGAGTTATGTAAACTTCATTGATGATGGGGGTGTTATATCAGCAACCCCAGCATCCGATGTTAATTTAGAATATACAATATCATTTAGCGAGACCCAATATCTTGATCGTATTGATGGTATTTTCTTGAATAAAAAAGGAGAATTTATTGTTAAGCAAGGTAATTCTTCAATGAATCCTTCTAAACCAGATAATGTCGATGATGCTATTGCAATTTGTTACATTCACATTCCTTCATTTACTGTAGATAGTAAGGATGTAAGAATTATCCCTGTTGATAATCGCAGATATACAATGAGGGATATCGGAAAACTTGAAAAGCGTATTGAGCGTTTAGAGTATTATACAACTCTCAGCATTCTGGAGCAGCAAGCTCTTAATATGCAGATTAAAGATGAAATTGGTTTAGACAGATTTAAGAGTGGTTTTATTGTAGATAACTTTGAATCACACGGAATCGGTAATCTCAAATCACCAGATTACAGATGCTCAATTGATACTCAGCAATCAGTTTTAAGACCACAAACAAGAGAGAATAGTTTTAATCTAGTAGAGATCAACACTAGAGATGATCAACGTGCTATTGCTGGATACAAAAAATCAAACAATATTGTTACTCTACCTTTTAAATCTATTAAGATATTGGGCAATGAGTATGCTACCAGAACTATCAATCCAAATCCATTTGTAGTAGTTCAATATGTCGGTGATTGTGATATTACTCCAGTAATTGATCAGTGGTATGACACTACTGTTGCTCCATTAGCTGTAAATAATAATACAAGCCACTTTACTATTTTCCAAGCAAAAGATGATGTAAAAGAATCTCTTTCAAGCATCTGCAATTCGTTTATAGTTAACTGGGTAGGAACAAATGCTTCATTTTTAAATATCAATTCATTTGCTTCTGTGGCAAGTGAAAGTATTAGTGCATCAGTTCAACAAGCATCTATTGCAAGTTCTTCCAATGTCAATCCTCAAAATAATGAAATTGGTAAAGGAATAAACTCAAAAACTGTAAATAATAATAATATTGCATCTTCCTTACAATTCTTTGCTAGATCTATTCCTATCAAGTTTAAGGTACAAAGATTAAAAGCAAATACTAATATTAATGTTTACGTTGACGGCAGAAATGTCAACAGATGGGCTGTGCCTGATACTATTTTCACTGGTGTTGCAGGCAACTCTCTATCTACCTTCAATTCTCCATTAGTAACTGATTCAAATGGTAACTTAAGTGGAGTAATTTTATTCCCAGCAGGTTATCCACCAATTGAAAACTCAAAGTGGACTGGAGATGTAAATACAGTTTCGTATGACGAAGGTTCGGAAGAGATTAGATTTACGGCTGGCGAAAAGACGATTACATTTGCATCTACTCCAGAATATTCGGAAAAATTAAATTCAGATACTTATGCAGAAATTAAATTCTATTCTACTGGTATCATTCCAGAGAATCCTCCATCAATAATCTCAACTTCTGTTGCATACTTCAAAGCAAACGAAGGAGTACAACTTGTAAACAGCAATACAGATCAAGAATCAAAGCCAAATCCTTTGGCACAAACATTCAAGATTGAGAATTTTGCTGGTGGTATGTTCACAACTGGAGTTGATTTATTCTTCAACAAGAAAGATTCTTCAGTACCTATTAGAGTATATCTAACTAATATTGATACTGGAAAACCTGGAAAATATGTTATTCCTGGTTCAGAATCAGTGCTATATCCAGAAACATATTTGAGAGTTTATTTAACTGGAGATTCCGATACTATTTCAATCAGAAAAAATGAATTTGTCAAAGGAAAAAATTCAAATGCCACTGGTCCTATTTTAAAAGTATACGATAAAAATAATATTTTAGTTGGGGATGAAAATTCCGTTCAATTCCAATTGAACAAGGAACAAGTTTATACATTAGTCCTAAGTAACAATAACGGAACTTCATTCTTACAGAATGAGCCTTTAGAGATTCCTTCCGTTACAGAGTTCAATAACACACGTAATAAGAATGCAGTTTTAACGATTGCTAAAGATTCTGGTAAGGTTATTGATCTCAAAGTTACTAACGTAGGAGATAATTATGAGAGTGCTACTATTGTAATTGAAAGTCCTCAACTTCCAGGTGGAAGTACAGCAACTGGTACTGTTAGTGTTTCTGATTTTAAAATCTATAATGCAGAAATTTCTCTAAGTGGTCGTGGTTATACAGAAGCGCCTTCAGTAGTTATTAAAGGTATTGGTAGTGGTGCAGGCGAAGCTGTAATTGAATCTGTAATTGAAATAGATACTCCAGCAGTACGAATGGGTATTGCTACAGATCAATTTAGTGATACTAAATCAGTTGTCCCAACAAGATTTAATTTCAAGCATCCAGTATATCTTCAGAACGATTCTGAGTATGCATTAACAATTGAAACTGATTCTATTAATTATGAGATTTGGGCGTCTAGATTAGGTGAAACTGAAATCGCTACTAGCACTACTGTAAATTCACAACCTCTACTTGGTTCTGTTTACAAGTCACAGAACACCGATAACTGGACAGAAGATTTATTTGAGGATATTAAATTTACTCTTTATAGAGCAGAATTTGATATCACAAGACCAGCGGAACTTCTACTTACCAACAATAATTTAGGTTACGAGTTACTAGATGCAAATCCATTTGAAACTAGTGTAAGATCTGGCACTAATGCAACATCAAATTTATTCAAAAATAATAACTCTATTGTTAAGGTAAATCACCGAGACCATGGTTTTGAGGGAGCTGGGAAATCTTATGTATTCTTTAAAAATGCAGAAACTGTTGGAGGTATTTCTTCAGCATCTTTAAATGCTTTACTATTTGAAGTTACAAATTCTGGTATTGACTCTTATAATATTATTTCACCAAACAGAGCTGGATCTAGTGTTGTTGGTGGAGGTAAAAAAGTTCTTGCTTCCTATAATAGAAAGTACGAAAAACTTTATGCTCAAATTTCTTACTTGCAGTTAGAAGGAACTACTATTGATACATTTGTAAAAACCACTAATATTACACCAGTAGATTCTACATCAATTAATTTCCCTTCATATACACAAACAGATTATGAAAAAACATTCTTAAACCAAGAGCACTTCTTCTCTAATCAAAAAATTGTCGCATCAAGAATTAATGAGACATTAAATTCTATTGATAAATCCTTAACATATAAAGTTAATTTATCATCTTCCGTCTCTTACTTATCACCAGTAATTGATTTAAATACTTGTTCTGTTAAGATGTCAACTAATAGAGTAGAAAATTCTACTGGTTATGAAGATAGATTTGGAAAGAGATACCAAAAACTAAAGTTCTCTCCTTTGTATAATATAGGTTTAGTTGTTGTTGGCTCGTCTAATCAAATAGTAACTGGAACAATATTAACGGGAGAAGCAAGTAAAGCAACTGGTACTATATTAAATTATGCAGATAATATTGCTTTGGTAATTTTAAATACGTCTGTTATATTTGAAACTAATGAGCAGTTGATTGCTAGCACTTCGGCAGGAGTTCGTATAACAAACGTAAATCTAAGTGTATCTACAGTAACTGAACAATTGTTTAACTTCTCAGAAAATGCAGATCTCATTGCATATTATCCAGAAAATGTAAATACTAATTATGCTAATACTATCAATGGAAAGATTATTTCATGGGATTCTAAAGATAAAGAGTTGATTGTTGAAAATAGTTATTTACCAATTTCCAATAACTACACTAGCCCAATTACTAAGGGAAGTGTTTTTGTAAGACAATCAACAAATCAATCTCAAGATATCTTTAGAGTTGGTGATATTGTTAAAACTGGAGATGGTAAATATGTAGAAATTTCTTCAATGGAATTTAGTACTGGGGTTGACTTTACTCCAGAAACAAGTGCGAAAAATACTTCATCATTGGCAAAGTATGTTTCTAAGGAAGTTGCTATTAACAGTCCTGGTACATCGATTGATGTTAGAATTACAGCTAATGTCAAAGATAGAGAAAATGTAAAAGTTCTTTATAGAATTAAGGAAGCATCTTTACAATCTAATTTTGAAGATATCAATTGGAAATATTTTAACACAGATGGATCTCCAGATAATGATGATTTAGCAACAGCAGAAAATTCAATTTCGGCTATTGTTGAAAAGCAATCATCATATCAAGAATTTAAGTACAGTGTTGCTGATCTCCCTGAATTTACATCATTTGCAATTGAACTTGTTATGAAGACAGATGATCCAGCATATGTTCCAAAAATTCAAGACATTCGTGCAGTTGCTTCTTACTGATGCATATTCCAGTTGAGGGACACCCTAATTTAGTTAGAGATGTTAATACAGGGGCGATTATAAGTAAAGATCGTCCAACAAAAAGATTAACATCTGAGTTTAATGTTATGAGGAATGACATAAATATATTGAAGAAAGAACTATCTGAGATTAAACAGCTCCTTAGAGAAATAGCGAGAAATGGCATCAATACAAATCTATAAGTCAGATACCTTTGAAATTCAAAGGCAAAAAATTAATCAGCTTTCCGAAAAAGTTGATAGAACTACAAAAAATGTTATATTTGTATCTAAGGATGGGAACGATTCCAATACTGGAGCAAATCTAGCAAACGCAAAATTAACAATTAAAGCGGCATTAGAAATTGCTACTACAGGAACTGTTATTAAAGTTGCTGCTGGTACTTATATCGAAGATAATCCACTATTTGTTCCAGCTCAAGTATCTATTGTTGGAAGTTCTTTAAGAGAAGTAACAGTTACGCCTTTAAATCTAGGCGATTTATTTTATGTAAATAATGGTTGTTATGTTTCCGACATGTCATTTGTTGGAAGTGTAAATCCTGGTTCTATTTTTTCGTTTGATCCTCTTACAATTCCATATATTGATCAATCGCCATATATTCAGAACTGCACAAACTTTATTCCAGATAGTATTGGGATGAAGATTGATGGCAACAACGCTATTGGTCCCATTAAATCAATGGTTGTTGACTCATACACACAATACAATGCAAATGGTATTGGAGCATTAATTAGTAATGAAGCATATGCACAGCTTGTTTCTATGTTTACCATTTGCACAGATAAAGCTATTGTATGCACATCTGGAGGAAGCTGTGATCTAACAAACTCAAACTCTTCCTTTGGTAATTATGGACTTATTGCTGATGGAGTAAGTGCTTTAAAATACACATCAAAAGTTTCCCAAGAAACTATCGCAGATGCTTCTGTTGTAAAGCTCAATTTATCTTCACCTCCACTGTTTATTTCTAATGTATTATATGATGAAACAACAGGTAATACAACAATAACTACATCTACCAATCATAATTTCCAGGTAGGTATGGATATTAAAGTGAAAAATGCTGAATTTGTTTGTCCATATAGTGGTAGATGGATTGATGCATCTAATCTCATCCTATCAAATAAAGAACTAATTGCCAATGAAGCAGTTGAGAGAATGCTTCTAAACAATACTGGGTTTGTTGTTCCTGGAGGAAATCAAAATTGTATTGATGATGTCCTTCAAATTATTGATGCATTAGTATTCAATATTAAATATGGTGGCAACAATAGAATTTATGATGCGGCAGAAATTTATATTAATTATCCATATTTACTTGAAGGAGAGCGTAATCAATCAGTAGAAGTTTACAATGAAGTCAGGGACATGGCAATTCAAGCCATGAGAAATGAGATTATTACTATCCAAGGCTCGCATGGTTTTACGCAAGTCATTGACAATGAGGTAATATTAGATACAGAAACTCCTCTATGTTCAGATGTTGCTAGTGCTATTGCAACACTAATGTTGATTATCACTGATGCAATTGGTTCTGAAGGAAATCCTGGCAACTTAAATGGTGTCTTAAGAAATGCCCCAAGTAAAGGAGGGAGATGGTCTGATGCTTCTAATTTAATTTTATTTAATAAAGAGTTTATCGCAAATGAAGCGGTAGAGCTTATGTTACTAAACAACATTGGATTTAGCATCCCAGGTGGTAATCAAGAATGTGTAGATGATGCATTAAAAATTATCGAGGCATTGGCATTTAATGTAAATTATGGAGGCAATCGTAAAATTTATGATGCAGCAAAAATTTATGAGAAGCAACCAGAGCTTTTAAATGGAGAAAGAGTACAGTCTGCTGAAGTGTATGGTTATGTGAGAGATCTAGCAATTAAAGTGATGAGGAATGAACCGATTGTTATACAAGGTTCTCATGGTTTAACTCAAGTTATTGACAACTCAGTTATTTTAGACACTGAGACTCCATTATGTTCTGACGTAGCAAGTGCTATTTCAACATTAATGCAAATTATTATTGATGTTATTGGCACAGAAGAGAATCCTGGCAACTTGAATGACATCGAAAGAACAAATACAGATCTTACTTTCCCATCTGGAAATTATGGTTATGTATTTACCATTAGAGATATTTTATCGCCAAATCAATTTACATTAAATATGGGTCCATCGAGATTCATGCACGAGTATGTTTCTGGTGGTTTTGCTAAGCTAGAAACAGTAAAACCGTTTGATGGTCAAATTATTTATTTTGATGATCTATATTATGAGGTATCTAGAATTACACTTACTAATCCTGGTAGTGGTTATACAACACCACCAAATATAACAATTGATCCACAACTACAACCCTGGGGTATTAATGCAGAAGCAATTCCAGAAGTAGCAAATGGAAAAATAACTGGAATTACTATTGTATCTTCTGGTAGAGGTTATACAGATGTCCCACCATCAGTTGTTATTGATTTACCAGATGATCCAAATGGAGTAAGAGCAGAAGCAACTTCTCAAATAACTCCTTCATATTTAATTATAGAATCTTCCGAAGAATTAACAAAAACAACGAATGTAACAAGTGCTGTATATGATGAAAAGACTGGATTACTAACAGTTATTACAGATCAAGATCATGGCGTTAGTATTGGTAATACAGTTGAACTTAGAGATTTATTGTTTAGCTGCTCACATGTAAGTAAGAGTGGTAGATGGGTTGATGCTTCAAATTTAATTCTTTCAAACAAAGAATTAATTGCAAACGAAGCAGTAGAAAGAATGCTTTTTGATAATCAAGGATTCAATATTCCAGGTGGCAATCAAGAATGTATTGATGATGCACTAAAAATTATTGATGCGTTAGCATTTAATGTCAAATATGGCGGAAATAATAGAGTTTATGATGCAGCAAATGTTTATATCAATCAGCCAAATCTTTTAGATGGTGAAGGGCCACAATCAATTGAAGTCTATAATCATGTAAGAGATCTTGCTATTCAAGCAATGAGAAATGAATCAATAACAATTCAAGGATCTCATGGACTAACTCAAGTCTTTGATAATAATGTTCAAGTAGATCCCAATTCCCCAACATGTGCAGATGTTGCTAGTGCCATTACAACATTAATTGAGATAATTACATACTCAATAACATTTGGAAATCTAAGTGGAATAACAAGAACATCAGGAGAAAATTCCGCAGTTCAGTATTTCCCGTCTGGTGCTTTTGGCCATGAGTTTCAAGTTACAGCAACTCCATCACCAACTGTATTTGAAACCTATGTTGGAGTTTCAAATATTGAACACGCATATGAGATGGGAGGAACTGTTACTTTGAGAGACATATATGATGTTACACTGAAAAATAATATTCCATATGAATTGACTACTTCTAGTGTTGCGTATTTTTATAAGCAATCTAGACTATTAGCATCTTCACATGCTTTCCAATATATTGGTTCAGGAACAGAAATTAATAATGCTCTACCACAAAATGAAGGGACCACTATTACTGAAAATGAGACTGTAAGTATTAATGGTGGTCTAGTTGTATATACCAGTACAGATCAATCTGGTAATTTTAAAATTGGTGATGGTGTCACTATTGATCAATCAACTGGCACCATTTCTGGTGAATCTTACGGAAGAAGCTTATTTTCTACAGTAACCCCATTCATTCTTGCACTAGGAGGATAATAACAAATGGCATTAAAACTTAATTCTTACAAAACAATTACAGAAGTTGTTCCTTTAACAGAACTTGTAGTTTATACAGCACCAGTTGGTTATACTGGGGTAGTCCTATTGGCACAAATTACTAATATAGATTCACAGTCTCATGATGTAACTCTACTACATAGAAGGGGTAGTATTGATACCGAAATAGCAAAAACTTTTCCAATTTCTGGAAATGATGCCATCAATTTAGTAGATGGTAAATTATTTTTACAGACTGGAGATCAGCTAGTATTATTTGGTAGTACAAACACTGGATTGAAATTTATTTCATCAATACTAGAAACACTAAACTAATTTTGTAATATTTTTTCTACAACTTTCAACTAATTAAAATGAAAAGTTTTCTTTCTTCTAGAGTAAAACAGTTAAATGTCGGTGTATTGGGGTACACTGATAGTAGTGTTGTTGTAGATATTATCGGCAATTTAAGCAGTAGTGGAACGCTATCTTCTACAGTACCAACTGGGCTAGCTCCACTATCAGTAGAATCGACTACAAAAGTAGTTAATTTAAATGCAGATCTTTTAGATGATAGACAAGGTTCTTATTATTTGGATATAGCAAATACTACTGGAACATTTGCTGTAGGTGATATGATCTATGCTGCAAATGTAAGTTCTGTAGCACAGTTACCAATTGGTCAGAATGGTGATTTATTGACAGTAGTTAATGGAATTCCATCGTGGGAAAGTATTACAGTAGAAAATCTTAGTGGTATTTCTGGTATCGAAATTTATGACGAAGATGCTGGAGTACCTAATAATTTTGTTGGTAAAGTAAATAAATTAGATTTTGAATCTGGTTTATTAGTAGAATTAGATCCATTAGATTCACAGAAAGCAATCATTAATCTGGATCTTTCTGGTATTACTATAGACTCTATTGGTGCTATTGGTGGTATTGGCATTCAAGAAGAAAGTGATAATTTAGGGGAAGTTCAGGATATTAACTTTGTTGGTAGTAATATCACTGCTTCTGTTGATGGAGGTACGGCTACAATAACCTTAAGTGATAATCCAAGTTTTAAAACAGTAACTATCACAGAACCAGATGGTAATCCTCCACTAACAATTCAATCAAGAACTCTTGTAACCTACCTCAACGCAGATTTACTAGATGGGTTTGAAGGTTCATATTATAGAAATGCAGACAATCTAAATGCAGGTAGAGTTCCAAGTGCAAGACTATCTGGAAGCTATAATATTAATATTAGTGGAACTTCATTAACTGCAACTAATGCTAGCTACATTAATGTTAGCAAATTGAATAATGATTCTAGCTATAAATTAACATTTACAGATTCTTTGGGTGGTTATCAAAATCTGTATATTGATGATGACTTAAATGACTTATCATACACCCCAAGCACTGGTGTATTAAGATCAACACGATTATCGGCAACTGTTCCAAATGGAACAGCACCTTTTACTGTAAATTCAACCACAGTTGTATCTAATCTGAATGCAGATTTACTCGATGATAAAGAAGGATCTTATTATCTTAATTTGACTAATGCAACAAATGTTCTCGATGAAACTAAAGGTGGTACTGGATTAAGTAGTTACGTCGAGGGAGATATTTTATATGCTTCTGGCGCAAATACTTTAGCAAGACTTCCTCGTGGTTCTGATAACAATGTTCTCTATATCGAAGGAAACAACATCGTATGGAAAAGTCTAAGTGCTGAAAGTGTAGGAGCTATTAATGGTGTAGATGTCGAAGAGAATGGAGAACTCATTAAGAGAGCAACTACACTAAATTTCAATGAAAACATCGATGTTTCAATTGATCTAGTTAATAATCAAGAAGTAGTTATTAACTTATCTAAAGATCCAAGTGTTGACTCAATCACAACAACTAATGATTCAACCATTAATGGAGTAAGAGTTGGTACTGGTGGAGGAGATATAGCAACTAATACTTTATTGGGATTTCAAGGTCTATTTTCAAATACAGCAGGAAATAGCAACGTTGCGATTGGATACCAATCAATCTACCTCAATGAAACTGGGGATTACAATGTAGGTGTAGGTGTCCAATCTTTATTTAATAATGAAGGAAATAGCAACGTAGCAGTTGGACACAACTCACTATATTCCAATCAAACTGGAAATTACAATGTAGCTATTGGTTCATTTAATGGAGTATCCATAAATTCATCAAGAAATATTTTGATTGGTTCTGGAACAAGTGAAGTTTTCAGATTTGATGTACCATTTTCAACACAGAGTCAGCAACTAGCTATTGGTCATAATATCAATGGAATTAATAGATATTGGATTGTAGGTGATGAAAATTATAACATTGGTCTTGGTATAAATGATCCACAAGATAAGTTAGATATTCTTGGTAATATAAAACTGTCTGGACAAATTCGTGGTCCAGCTAATTTTGTAATTGATCCAGCAACAGTTGGTGATGACACAGGAACTGTAGTTATTAAAGGAAACTTACAGATTGATGGAGAAACTACAACTATCAATTCAACAACTGTTTCTATTGATGATAAGAATATTGTATTGGCATCTGGAGCATTGAATACAGCTGCAGCAGATGGTGCTGGTATTACGATTGATGGTGCTAATGCTACCATGCTTTACAGTGCTACAAATGATAGTCTTGTATTCAATAAAACTTTATACTACAATACAGATATTGTTTTAACCGCAGCAAGTCAATTTGGCGGAGATGTTTCTGGAACTTACAATAACATAACAGTTATTAATGATTCACACAATCATTCATTTGATAATTTACTCAGTAAAAATGCTGGAACTGGAAACTATACAACAACTGGTTCTTTTACTGGAAATACTTTAGTTTCAACTGTTGGAGTAGGAACAGCACCTTTAACAGTAACATCAACAACTCTAGTTTCAAATCTGAATGCAGATTTCTTAGATGATCAACATGGATCTTATTATCTTGATTTAGCAAATGCTACAGGAACTTTAGCAACAACTAAGGGTGGTACTGGGTTATCATCTTATACCAC
>Ga0208161_1000237_pt1 | contig 31336 bp, 32 predicted proteins | sample CB_VirMetaG_3_FD_184538 | JGI IMG/M metagenome (GOLD analysis project Ga0208161, IMG submission 184538) | Freshwater to marine saline gradient viral communities from Chesapeake Bay - CB_1508_1S Viral MetaG (SPAdes) (version 4) | ecosystem: Environmental > Aquatic > Marine > Coastal | place: USA... | reverse complement strand
AGCCGATAAAAAGAGCGAAAAAGATGAGTGCCTCATAGGACACTTTGATGCCAAGGATAGTGATCATGATAGGTGTTAAGTAGTAGGTTCAGTTGGCCAAGTCACATTATGTGGGAAGCCAGGTTGAGAAGGCACGTCGCGGAGTGCTTGACGGTAGGTCGCCCACACGGCAGCGTCCACCGGGGCATCTGAAAGCTGCGTCCAATCGCATTCTGCAAGATTGCGGTTTCGTTCGGCACGCACTGACTCAGCCTGTGCATCTTCAATGGCCTGGATTTCTTCAACGGTCAAAGAGATGACTGACCACTGCTGCCGCCACTCACCATCAACTAACGCAGGAGAAGACTCTTCAATGCGTTGGGTACGGGGATCAAAGACAGGTTGATCGGTTGCTGCAACCTCCACCACGTCAAAGTCAGCAAGCTCTGAGGCGACGAGAGGAAGCGTAAAACTGGTATTGGAGTATGCCTGCTTTAGGTCTTGCAGGCCGATTGGGTACTGGGTCAGTACGCCGTTGGAAATGAAAGCAAGCATTATGCAATAGGGGTAAGGGTAGGATTTGCAGTGACGGTGTTAAAAGCGTCAGGGGTTTGGGTTGTTAGGTTCAATGGCATCGCCTGTGCCGTAGTCCATGTCCACGATTGCTCCGAAATAGTTGTGGTGGTAGTGGCGGGCATAGCTCCCCCAAATCTGTAACCTGATCCAGGTGCATTAGTGGCGCCGCCATCAGTAGGTACCTTGTATAAGGCTAGGCCGCTAGTGTTTCCATCGACAAAGTAGATAGCTTTTGGACCAGCAGGGCATATGGAGTAACTGGTTCTAGAAGTGCCACCTTGATTGGAGTAGTTATCCCAAAGCTTATTACCATCGCTATCGAACGAAGCGACGAAGCCTTTTCTATTGGTATATTTATCCGTGTCACCACAAACTATAAATTGGTTGTCGTGCCAGATGGCGTAGTATGGGAGCGTTGTCGAACCAATATTCCACTGCTTAGCCCACTGAAGCACCCCACTTGAGTTATATTTAATTAATCGGAGATCACCACCATTTGGATTTTCTGTATAAAGGATGTAGATATTATTTGACGCATCAACAGCCATTGTATTAAAGTCAGCATTACCTGCGTTAATGTATCGAGCCCAAGTAACAGAGCTGGCAGTTGAGTTAAGGAGAGTAAGTGCAAGCTGGTTGCTAGTTGTATTACCAGCATTGAACGCTGCTAAGCAAAGAATACTGCCATCACTTAGCAACGCAGCCTGACAGTGATAACGAAAATACCTACCACTATATGCAAGTCTGAAAGAGCTAATTGCAGTCAGAGAGGAACTAAGGCGGTTAATGTAGAGATTAGCATTGTCTGGGCTGCATACAATCGGCGCTCCTGTTGATGTTAGTATAACCCTGCCGTTACTGTAAGTTGAGCCAGTATTGGTGGAGCCGGTGTGGGCAGCTAGATCTGTATAATTAAGGTCGGTTTTTGTCAGTGCATTTTGAAAGGTTCGGTAGTTACCAAGCGAATACAGAGCGCCATCAGCGTCGGATACTGCCATAGACCAAGTATCAACAGAGCTAGCAGTTGTGCTGCTATTGGTCCTTACCTTAAATTCAAGGTCTCCATCCTTGCTAACCTTAAAAAGCCCATTCCGTTTGGGACTAGATGTCGAGTAGTAAAGATTGACCGACCAGTAGGCGTTCTGGTTGGCGTCAGAAACTACATGGGATTCATTATCGTAAAGCCCGTAAACACCTCCTCCGAGTTGACCGTGTGTCAGTTGCCAGTAACTATCCCCACCTGCACTAGCACCAAGCAATAAGCGTTGTGATGTGATATCCATAGTTATCAGTTCACATAGTCAACAAGGGCAGATCCACGCCAGCGTGATCCACCATCATCTGTGACGAAGATGAACAGGTGCGTCTTGCCTGTCGTCAAAGTAGGGACCGTTCCCTTGGGCCATTCCACTCCGGTGAACCAAGTCACCGTACCGCTGGTGTGCGTCAGTTCCAAGGTGAAGGCGTAAGCACTTGAGGCGGGAACATTGCTCACGGTAAAGGTGCTGTTACCGTTGATCGTCTTGGTGAAGTAATTGCCGGTGCTGCAGTCAATGTCTAGTGCCGCAACGGCTTCAACAGTTTGCTTGTAAGCACCATCAACTTCTAGGCCGCCTGTAAAGGTTTGCTGTGCAGTAAAGGTTTGAGCAACGTCGGTCTTAACAGTATCAGCGTCGTAGGCTTGGACGGTTACACCGATATCAGTAGGTTTAAGTGGGGTGAAACTAAGGTTGCTTTCATCAATAACTGCATTATTTACTTCCCAACTATTGGCACTGTTAACAGTAATGTCTCCCTTATTACCAACAGTAAGATTACCAGAGGCAAAGACAGCGTCATCTACATACTGTTTGGTAGCAAAGTTGCTATTAGCTGTTGGTGTTTGACCTGAGGCGGTTCCATTAAAGGTGTAGTTAGCATTAAGGGAGACATTGCCAACGTCTTGAACGGAATTATTAGAAGTTTCCTGTGCTACATAAAGAGCTTGATTAAAATTATTATTTAAATCAGTAGCTCTGATAGCAGCTCCAGAGTAAAATGTAGCCTCTAGAGCAGTATCATCAGTTTCACGATAGATCCTAATTGTCTGAGCAGCTGTAGGATATGGAGCTACAAGAAAGGTGATTTGTTTTTGAACAAAGTCTAAGGAGTAATTAACACCTACAGTCTGTGCAACATTATCCAAACTTACTTTAATGTGTGCTGCTTCAAGTGCCGGAAAGGTATAAGTAAAGGGTCCGGCAGTCCCGTTACCAGGTAAAGATGTTTCAGTGACAGCCATTTAATAAGACCTCAATAAGAATAGTTTTGTTTAAAATCTTTCAGGAACTTTTCAGCACCATCTAGGTCTCCAACCTTCATAAAGTTTTCCATGGTTTGATTTTTGTACTGCTTCAGTTGGATACCATCACGAGTAGATACATAAGCTTCAGCCATTCGCATTGAAGAACGAAGTGCAGAATCAAGCATCATATGCAAACCATCAAATGATTCAAGTTCTGGTTCAAAGCCCCGTGCCCTTGCATCCTCAAAGCGTTTCCTAAACTCTTTACCTTTAGTGCTTTGCATAACTTGTTGAATAGCTTGCTTAAAGTAACCTTGTTGACCCATAATGCTGGTAACTTCAGAGCGTTCCTCATTGGTGTATTCAATACCACGACCATTAGTACGAAGACTAGGACGGGCATCATATTCAATATCAATAAGGAATTGTTTCTCTGGAGAGATCTGTCCATTTACTTTCCAAGGAAGATAAGTATTCCAGATCCTTGCCCAGAAATTAGGGGGTTCACCAACAACACCACCATCAATCCAATCATGTGCATTAGGTAGGGTTTGTTTCAACAATGGGTTACGGTTAGCCATCAAGTCAAAGAAGTTATTGTCAAGTTCTTTTCTTGAAGGTTCAATAAGTCTAGCAAATTCAGCCATAAGGCTAGAACCAGGAGACATAGCAGCAGTTGCATACGAAGAAGTCCAACGGTTAATAGCACCAATATCACCACGCAACATATCAGTGAGCGGTTCAAGTGCTGCCAACATAGACTTATTAGTTACTGCAGCTGCAAGAGAGAAGGCTTGAGCACGAAGGTGTTCACTAAGTTCAGCTGAATTAAGAACGTAGTAGTTATCAAGGATATTAGCAGTAGTAGCTAGCCAGTTACTAACACCGGGGATGGTATCATAACCAACCCAACCAAAACCAGGCACCTTAATAGACCTAGGTTTCCAATCAGCAGCAACACGAAGCCGTTGCTTCTCTTTATCATAGAGACCATCACCAGTGAGCTGATCATTCATGAAAAGACCAACAGCTCCCATAACGGATAGCATACCAATTGCTTTACGACCAGCAAGTTCAGCTTTAACTGTAGTATAAGCACTTTCCATGGTCTCCGGTGTATATTCAATACCACGACTGGTAAGTAGTTGCTCTACTTTTTCAGTAGGCATCTCTCTAAATGGTCGCCTATACTGATGGTAAAGATCTACAAACAATCCCATTGGAGTTTGAGAAGCTGAGAACTTAAGGTCATTGATGGGTGTTTTAGTAAACAACATAAATGGCTTAAGAACTGGAAGACGACGAAGCAATGCTGATACTGCATCGTTTGTTTTACTATCCAAACTCATTGAGATCTCACCAGCAATATGCCTCACAGCAGAATCAGTGATGTTATCATTTTCGTCAAACATCTCCCGATAAACTTTCTGTGAAAGCTCTTGTGCTTTTTTACCATCAAGTTGAAGACTACCACCTTTGGTTACTTCATCCCATGCCTTACCACGTGCTTCCCAGTTAGCAATAACAGCTTGTGTGAAGCCATCAAATGCCTGCATACCACGGTTACCAAAACGTAGCCAGGGATGTTGAGCAAGATCATTGATTTCTTCAATTTGTGCAAGCATTGCTTGTGGACCGAAGTCACCAGCTTCCGCCTTAGCATTGGCAAATGCTCGGAAGATTTCAAGCTGCTTCTCATCAGCAGCACCCATATCTTCACGAAGACTCATAACATATGGATCTGAAGCGGAACGCTTAAAGACTTGACCCATATAGGAGAAACCTTTTTGAAGGGTATCAATCCCAGCAGCATATTGGAAGGCAGCCCTTTTCAACATATCACTTTTACCAAACATCACATACCCAGCAGATTGGGCGATGGGACGCATAGCAAGACCAAAAAGGTTACTAAGTCCAGCTTTAGTTGGTGTAGCAACAGCACTCAAGGTTGAGTTATATACATTAGCCATGGAACCTTTAAGGACCATAGAAGGTATATCAGGTTCACCATCGTAGAATGCTTTACTAATGAGACCAGTGCTATTACGGACATAGTTATTGAGTTTAGTAATGCTGTTAACACTGCCATCAGTCAACTCATATGCCATCATCAATGGTGCCAACATCTCTGGACGTTCAGCTTTAACAGCACGTAAAGTATCAATAGTACCTTTAGCTTCTGCTTGAATACGAGCAATAGCTTTCAGGGTATCGTTCTTCTCATTAGCAATAGCATTAGCAGTTCGTGTTGCTTCACCTTTACCAAAGGCTTTACTTGCAGTATCAGTAAGGCGATTCCAAAGGTTAAGCATGTTCAAGGCACGACCTCTAGTGTAGGAAGTCATACCTTTTTGTGCCATCAAAAACTCAAGGCGATCAAGGATTTGCTCTTGAGCACGACTAACAGCAGGTGTTTCAGCCATAAGTCGCATACCTTGAGCCATGTCAGAGACCTGGCCACCAAAGGATGTACCAACCAATGCCTGAGCTTTCATGTAGTCCAGATCCATATAATCCTGCATGTAGCGTTTAATTGTATTAAACACAGCAGCATACCCCTCATCCTTAAGGACAAGAGTTTCAGTATTAGGATCAATGTATTGGAATTTACGAACAGCTTCTTTAAGTTGTGGTGTAGTCAGTCCATAGAAATCATCAGCAAGCCTTTCACCAGCCAATGAGATATCCTTGAATGAGAGGTAACGCCCAGAAGCTGTTCTGTAACCATACTCACCAGCTTCTTTGAGTTGCTCACTAAGACCACGAATGATAACATCTGGTCCCTCAGGGATCTCCAAACCATACTTCAAAGCAGCTTCAGAGACAACACTACCAACACGACCATAGACGCTATCAAAGTTACCCTCAATACGAGCGTAATCAACTTGAGCAGCAACAATACCTAGATCATCTACAGAACGGATACCTGATTCTTGGTAACCATAAAGGTCATGAACACCAAACATAGGTTCATCAAGATTCTGACTCTTAGAGAAATTGTACTCTCCTAGCTCATCAAGAGCAGCAGAACGCTTGGCAGCTGATTTAGCGATTGCATCCTCAATGGTATCAAGGCTATCATCATCTAAATTAGCATCAAGGAAAGCTTTTGCTTTTTCATTTTCAGGTACCCATTGAGTAGCACGTCGGATACCAAACCTAGCTTTAGCTACTTTAGCAATACCTTCAAGAAAATCAATGCTAGAACCTAAAGCTGTACCTTCAACTAGATTTTTTATCCGCTTGTCATCAGCAGAGTCTTGGTCAAGTGTTGCGATATTATCAGGAATCCAACCAAATTGAGCGGGAAAATGTTTCTTAGCCAATCCAGTCAGGTTATGTCCCACCTCTTCATCAGGTACACCAGATAGTTGAATTGCCTCAACACCTGTTCCTACACCAGCACCAAGCAGTTTTGGAGCCAACCACTTCATAAAAGGATCAGCAAGGATTTTAGCTTTACTAGCTTCACCTACTGCTCCAAGTGTAGTACCCAGTCCTTTAGTAAATATAATAGTTGGAGCAACAACACTGCTAATCTCACGAAGAGATTGCATAATATCATTTTGGAACTTAGGCAGTTTCGGTACCTTACCATCAGGTCGGAAGGGGTTAGTCATCCCAGGAACCTCTTTAGATGGTAAGATATTGATCGTATTAACACCAAAGTCAACAAGACCTGCAGGTACAGTCATTGCACCTTCCAGGGTTGTACGTGCTAAACCACCAATATCTAAACCCCCTTCTTTAGGTTGTTCAGGTTCCTGTGTAGGTGCAGGAGCTGGTGTAGCAGTTGGTTGTGGTGTTTGTTGTAATTGATTTGTAGAAAAACCTTGCGCTTCTGCTGCAGCTTGTTGGTTAGCCATAGCTTCCATTTGTGCAAAGTCTTGTTCACTTTGCTGGGCTTGCAGCATCAAAGCTTGCTCTTCTTCGGGAGTCAAGTCCGGCGTACCGAACAGGACTTCATTCATCGGATCTGTCATTTTAAGTTAAAGTTTAATGAACACCACGATATTCAAAATGTCCGCCATGGCTTCCTTGATAGTCTACAAGGTACCAACCGTAACGTTGACCGTTTTCAATCATCCACTTCTTTGATTTGCCATGAATATCAATAGCTTCTCCATGTACATGTCTAGATCCAGGAACACCACCAACTGCAATGTTCTTTTCTTTAGTCCGTTGAGAACTAGTAATATCAGAACCTCTTACAGCACCACCAGAAGCTTGTACCATTTGAGCGAAGGCATTAGCAGCATCACGACTCATAACAACAGGTCGTCCCTTTTCGTCTTGCATAGACACAGGTTGCCATCCAAAACCAGTATCATAGTTACTAGTCCTTTGGATAAAACCAGGACGCAGCAAAGAACGAGATTGAAGTGATTGCCTACCGTGACCATACTTGTAGGCTTCCTTCATCACCTTATCGAAGTATTCCCTGTTTTCTTGGGACATGCCTACAGCCCCAGGTCCGCTATTGTAAGCACTGATTGCCCAGTTAAGGCTATTACCTGGGTTGTTAGGATGACGCATGTTTTGACTCAAGTAACGAGCTGCGCCATCAATAGCTTGAGCAACATTTAATGGATCAACGCCCATTTCTGCAGCAGTACCAGGCATAAATTGTGCAATACCGATAGCGCCTGCAGAACTCCTACGTTGCCCAGAAAGTACAGCAGGATCAAATCCATCACTTTCATGTGCAAGTAGACCAGCAAGAACTGGAGTAGGAAGGTTATACTTAGTAGCAGTTTGTTGAATCAAAGAGGCAATATCAATACCATTATAAGGTTCGATCAGCTCAGGCATAAAGGTATTAGTACTACCCATTGCCCGAGTAGAGATCTCAGGAGTTTGATATTGCTCCAGCTGCCGAACAAGGTTTGGATCGGCTTTAGTAGCAAACTTAGATATTGAAGGTGGCATGATGGGATCCATACCAGCAGCACGGCGTTGACGGTTGATTACAGCCAAAGGGCTAATACCAAACCGAGCAGCCAAGTTCTGAGCTAGTGGATCCCATTTATAACCAGGCTTTTGCATATCCTCTTCAATTTCATTAAGTTCAGAGATGGTGTAAATAGCACCGTTTGTGTCTAAAGCTTTCGCACGGAGACGTTTAACATTACTCTCAACCCACTGACCCCGAGCAGCTGCTGCAGCCGGTATTGTAGGAGTACCTTTGAATAAAGCATAATCACCATCCTTAAAGAACTGAGGATTAGCAATTTCTTTTTCAAACTCTGCCCTAACAAAAGCTTCAGCATTAGCTACAGCATTAGTATCATTAACTGCTTGAAGTGCAGCAACTTTAGCATAGAATTGGTTATGTAACCGCTGTTCCATCAGAGAAACAGTAGGGCTAAACTGACCTTCTCTTTTAGCTTGAATTTGAGGAGGTTTCTTAGCTAGTGCAGTCAGTGAGGCTAGTTCGTACTTATAGTTGTCGTTAGCCTTACGACTATCAGAAGCTGCCATCGCCGCTTGCTGGAATCTGGAAATAACACTACTGTGGTAGCCCATATCCCGCATGTATTCCATGGTCAAAATACCACGATTCTGCAGGTCTTCAGCTTCTTTTGCTTGACGTTGAATCTCCAAAGCATCAACACTTTGGTTATTCTTCATCACTTCAAGACGTTGGCTTGTTTGTCCAGGGAACCTAACACCGAACTCTTGTATAGCTGCGTCAACATCAGCAGCAGTAAAGCCACCAGGTTTTTGACTTAGAACATCAACTGCATAGTCCTCGTAAGCATCACGATTACGTTCCTCAAAAGCTTCCTGTTGCCTGGAACGTGCTAAGACACGTTGACGTGCATTAAAGAAAGCTTGTGTAACTTCTTGTGCAGCAGGACTCTTGAGAACTTCTGAATAAGTTGTCTCCTTACCGTTGTAGACAGTCGGTCTTGCAAGCAAATTCTTCCAAACGGTTTCATAGAATGTACTTTGTGGACCCTCGGCATTAGTTGCAACAACTTGATAAGTATCAGCAAGGAATGCACTACGTGCTGCACCACGAAGTGTCTCCAGTTGGGATGCAATGTAATCTGCACCACCGTTACGGATATTTTGATCTAATGCAAAGAAAACCTGTTGCTCAGCATCAGCCTTAACAAATCCACGATACTTAGCGTTACTTTGTTGCTTATATTCATTTTCAATAGCACGCATCTGGGGATGGACTTTAGCACCCAAAATAGAGGTGCTCAAATTTAGCATTCCAGATGTAGCAGCATACTCAGAATGTACAAGACGGAAGATCTGATCATATGCTCCAGGATCACGACCTTCAGTCTCTGCAAGGCTGAGCTGTCGTCCATCACCTAGATCATATTTAGCGCCATACCTATCATTAACATGTGTCCTAAAACCGCTAACAGTATTACCAATTAAAGCTGTGGATTCATTCCACATCTTAGCATTACTGTTCTGATGCAGATAACGAATCTGTTGGATAGATGCTCCAGTCCTATCGACAATAGCCCGAATAGCACTATTCTCTGCATAAGCTTGATCAGAAAGGTTTCGATCTAACTTATGAATCTCCATCAACTCTTTGGTTGTAATGCCCGTAGCATATAGAGTTTGCTCTACAGCAAGCTTACGTCCAGTCTCAACCTTTTCGTTGATAGCTTGTACCGTATTAAAAGCAGTTTGGGAGATATTGCTGATAGCATTTAGTGTTGCTAGTTCACTTGCATTCTGAGCTTGGATATTACTAAGGGTTGCTTGGTAATTACCCATCACCTGGTTTTGAATAGCTTCAAGATTCTTTGTCTCAAAGTTAAACAAGTCTTGGCGGTTTTGGAACTCAAGTTTGTTATTGATCTCAATAGTACTCCCGATACGTTGCCGTTCGTTGATATTATATTGAGCAGCCTCCCGCATGTAGTTAGACTGATCCTTAGCCTTTTGCTCAACCATTGAGGCTACATCGGGAGCTTTAATTGGAGTAAAAGAACCTTGAGAGGCGTATGATTTAAATGTAGCCATAATTTAATTTAGCCAATGTTGTTACTAGGTAAAAATCCACCACTTATAGTGGTATCTTTACTTAAAATATCAGTCTGACCACTGGGAGGGGTAATGTTATTTCCAAATGCACCAGCTACTGCTCCACCAATTGAAGGTGCTGCAGCTTGAAGTCCAGCAAGGAATGGGTTAACTGTTTGAGCTTTATAAGATGTAACCTTAGGTAGCTTGATAATTTTAGCAGGAGTCTGAAGTTCAGGTCTAGGTAGCGTCTGTGGGATAGGAAGTGCAGGAGGAATAGCAGGAGCAAGGCCAACACTAGTGATAGCACTAAGGTCAGCTTGGAATTTCTGAATAGCAGCATCCCGTCGCATAGCAGTAGCTTGCATACCAAGACTCAAACGAGATGCAGCAAGTTGTGCTCTGGAGAGATAGAATGTATCATTCAGTTGTTCCAGTTTAGTACCAAGTTGTGAAGCAGTAAGACCGAAGTTCCTATCTGCATTCATTACATTTTGGATGATTTGAGAAGTCATCAATCCAGTCTCTGCAATGGATGCAGCGGCTACCTTTTCAGCACTGACACCCATACCACCTTTGGCTTGGGCTTCACCAGCTTGCTTCAAGCCTTGCACATATGCAATTTGTTGGTCAATCTGACCACTTGCAGCAGCTTGTTGTCTTGTAACATCTGCAGCAATAAAGTCTTGAGCAATACCACGTTGGGCATACTGGAACTCCAACATAGTCGATTTCTCTTGGAAATCAAGTTGAAGGTTTTGCTCTTGTTCCCATCTAGCATTATCTTGAAGGGAGAAATCTAGAGCAATGTTATTGAAGTCAAGCTGTTGAAGGGCTGTCTTTTGTCGAAGGTTATACGCACGTTTGGCTTGGTTGTAATCAAACGCCCGGATACCCATTTGATACCGCCAAGAATCCAAGGCGGTTTGATCGCGGTAAGCGTATTCTGACTCAATATTTTGGCGTTGGATATTAACCCCTTCTTTGAGGAATCTTCGATCCCTACGAAGCATCTCCATTATATAGCGACGATTAACCTTAGCAGCTTGAGTTCTTTCTTCAGCTTCTCGTCTAGCAGCTTCGTTTTGAGCGTTTGCTCCGACAGCACCTGATACAAAGTTATATGCTATTTCAGCAAGTTTAAGTACAGGCATCCTTAAGCCCTCCTATAATAACGAGGTGAATAGTTACCTTCCCAAGTCATGCTACTCAATGTAACAGGGAATGGTGATGTACTGTTAATTTTCAATTGGAAGCTAGTGTTACGTTGATGAATAGGCACAGTGACTACCGTGTTTTGTACTAATGGTGCGTTACTTTCAATATAACGATCTGCTTCCTGAACTGATTGAACAGGACGCCATTCGGGTGAACCATACTTCTTCTGATAGAATCCAACAAGACCACTAAGACCAAGACTGAACTTCATCCTAGCAATTGTTAGTATTGAACTCCAATCTTTTGGTTGATTACCAGGAGCGTAGAAATAAGTGGGTAATTCTACTTCATAGGTGTACTCATAACCAATAGCAAGATTACTTTCTTGACCTGTCCAATCACCAGGAATTGACCAATCAGTAGGATCAATGTCCATAACAAAACCAGCATTAGGTTGGTTGGTTTGTTGTGAAATAAACAGCTTAGAGAGTTCGTTAATACCAACTGGAGCAGCAGTTGTTACTGTTGGGATGGTAACTGCAACAGGTTGTTTACCAGCAATGTGTGTATAAAGAGTAGGTAAGGTAGATCGTTTTGTTACCGGATTATAGGTAATAGTACCAGCGATAGATGCTGGATACAGGAAATCAAGACGTGCAGTAGACATAGTAATGTTACCAAACGTCGGGAAACGGCTACTAACTGGATACGGTGTTTGCACCATACTCACCATACCAAGTTGATAGTCAGAACCGTTCTTCGTTACAAAGAACAACACGTTCTGAATGATTTCCATGAATTGAATAGAACCAGGTAGATCCCATTTAAACCAGGCTTGCATCAATTGCTGCTCACCATTACTGTAGAATTTATACAGGTACAGACATTTTGTTGTATCACTGTATGTAGCAAGCAAAGAGTTCTGTGGATCTGTTGCTAGCTTAGTAATATCTACAGGAAGGTATTCAGCTACAACTTGGCTGATATCTACAGTCGTTGGCGTTTCACTACCACCACGTGGTTGCATACCAAAGACCTTAGAATACAAAGGAGTACGTGAGACAAAGCTTACATAACTACCCATATCCTTTACAGGTACATCAGCAGCACTTTCATATTGACCAATTGTACGAATAATTGAGTCAAACGGTGTCAGGTTACCACTTTCAGAATACATCAAGAACTGTTCAAATTGACTGAACAGAATCAAACCTTGTGGTCTAGATACAGCAGAGTGAAGTGTACCAACCCTAAAGCTAGAAACATCTACATCAACAGGATCAGCAGCAGTAACTGTTTGAGCACTAGTGTAGAAAAAGTTAGGGAAATCCTTTGCCACACTCATAACAACTGAGTCGGGTGACAAGAAAGCCAAACGGTTACTGTTCAATACACCAAACTTAATTGTCTTATTGACAAAAGAAGGTACTGGATTACCGTAGTCATTACCTGTAGCACGAGGTGCCCAAGTTTCTTGAGAGATGGTAAAGGTATTCAAGCCAGTATTGATCAACTTATATGGCATTGTAGTGGCATCAAAACCAGCACTAGCTAGTTTGTTTGTACCACCATCATCTTCCCAACCAAGTGATTCTTCCCAATAACCTGTACCAGCATTGGTAGTAGATCCACTTACACCTTTGAATTGAACAAAGTAAGAATTACGTTCATTGATGGAGTTAATGATCTTAACCCTACGACCATTAACGGTAGTAGAAGATAAGCGGCTGGTACTTGTTACTTCATCTTGATATGAAGTCAACGCTAGGCCACTATCACCCGCCTTTACCTCCAAAGTAAAAGGTGAGGCATGTGTAATCTCCAGAGAGCTACCATATTTAGCCACAGTAAAGCCTGTGGTATTGGTAGTGATAGCTGTTGATAGTGTTGTTAGAACATGATCAAGTGTATCGTTGCTTGCTATAGCATGTGTGCAGGCTGTACCATTCAAATAAATTGTATAGTTACCTTGTTCAATGAATGCAACAACAACCGTACCACGAGTCCCAAGAGTATAGTTTGTCTTGGGTTGCATTGCAACAGTCTTTGTCTTATTGATCAAATAAGTCTGATCAAGATAAGTTACATCATGAATACTATCTACTGCTTTGGTACTTGTCAGGTAACTGATAACATCAGCATTGCTTTTACCTGTGATGGTCGCTTCAGTCCAGACATACTGACTACCACTAAGTGTTGGAATCATATTCCAGATCCGAATATCACCAGAGTTAGTGATTACACCAATGTAGCTTTCATCATCATCTCGGTTAATGTTAAACCAATAACCGTTATCTAAACCTGCAGCATTAGTTAGGGTAGTAAGAAACTGACTACCATTTCTTTTAACAAGACCAAATGTAGGGTCGGGATAACCGTTAAGGATTTCAGCTACCTGACCTGGAGATTTCTTAATATCTTCTTGGGTACTAATACCACCAAGAAAGGTAGCGATTTGTTGTGTGATTGCTGCCATTACCACCTCTGTAGTGCTTTAAACGGTTGGAAGGATTGATAAGCAGATCCCTCCCTAGGCGTACCAAAGTATGAGTAATCACCTTGATTACATTCATACTCAATAGCCATAGCTCTGCAGTACGCTTCTTTTTGTTGAAGGATTTGATATTGGTTGCTATCACCGACAATACGACTAGCTACAATAGTCGCAGCTCGTGCTGTAATGTAGTCTTGAATAGGAGCTGGGAGATCAGTCCATTCTCTCCACCATACAATATCACAGTAGATAGAATCATCCCACTCATCTGTATGAGCACGACGGTCATAAAGATAACCACCTTTCTTCACCAGATCAATATAAGCATAAGCTGTATATGCAGGATTGTTGGAGATATCTACTTGTAAAGCATTGATAGGAAATGCAATATGTTTGTTACCATCAGGTGCTAGTGGGAAATCATATTCTTTATTGAATGTCCATCCTTCAGCCTGGACTTCTCTAGATACTTCTTGAAAGGTATCATAAGCAATCGCAACGTCCGGGTTGGTTACTATGGTTACGGTAGAACCGTCAGCACGTTCTACTGTTTCAGTCTCCAAAGTGGTCACAGGCGCTTGACCAACTGACGCCAAAATTTGGTTAATAGCTTGTAGCTCAGTTTTAGAGCCAGTGGTGTGAAATGACATAACAATAATGTTATATGTATAGTAAGAAAAAAGGGAGCCCCGAAGGACTCCCAAAAGATAACTCAGGCAGCAACGCGAGCTGCATCCAGAGCAGGAGAATCAGCTTCCACACCAGAATAAGCGGTACGGAAACCTTGAGTCTCAGAGAACACAGTAGAAGCGTTCACAGCAGAGCCAAAACCTTGAGCGGTTTTAGCCACAGAACGACGGACAGCATGATTGTCAGAGACAGCCAGAGTACCGTTGTCAGAGTAGGTGGTACCAAGGGCACCAGTGATCGTGCGGGTAGCAAAATTAACAGTGCCAGCAGCACCGTTATTACCAGCAGCAGTAGTAAGATTAGCCATAATTCAATCAAACAGCATATGGGAGTTTGCCGTCTGCATCAGCCGAAGTCAGGACATACTTGGTTTCTACACCACCAGTCACTGAACGACCAACTTCAACAGGACGAGGCGGGTTGAAAGTTTCAGAACTTACAAGACCCACACCATTAGGTTCCTGAATAATAATAGAAGTACCCGAAGCAACAGTCATCAGTTAGTACCTCCTTTATCAGACATTTTGCAGCTCAATAGCAGCAGCGGGGTTCAGGGTACCAGCACCCATGGCCAGACGACCAACGATGATATCACCTTGGTACATGGTACGAACATCAGAACCAGTGGTTTGAACCTGAGGACCAATAGCCTCAACCACACCCACGGCATCCTTCTGATAGATCAGACCGCAGTGGTTGGTGAAGTTACCGGAGTAGTCGTTGTTCTCACCATTCACAGCAGCCACGTTACCAGCCAGGAAAGGCAGGTTGTTGGAACGCTTGATGGAGATACCAGCGATCTCATAGAGACCTTCGCCAGAGTTCAGGTTACCTTGGCTAGCACCAAAGTCACGGTTCAGGATGTTAGAATCAACCTGAGAGATCAGAGCGTAATACTGACGCGGGGACAGCACAGCGGTACGACCTTGCTTAGGCAGGTTCTTCTCATCGAGAATAGAGGCAGCTTCAAAGAAAGCATCAACCAGTGCTTGAGCATCATACTCTTTATTAGCACCAATGTTGATCACACTACCGCCGGGCTCAGGACCAGGAGCAGCAGTGATCGGGTGAGCTTCACGAGCAGCTTTAGCGATCTGACGGAAGATCTTCTTATCATAAGCCTCAGCCAGAGCATGACCGATCTTAGCAGAGATCTCAGAACGCAGGCTATAATGTGCAAGCGTTTCATCCAGATCATACACGAAAGCAGAGCTGATCAGAAGATCATCCATCACGATGGTCTTCTCAGCCACCGGAGGGCTGTTAGTACCAAGGATCGGAGTGCCGGGCTCATGATAAGCCGCCGTCATACGACCAGTGAAAATGAACTGTGCAGATTTGCCCCCACGCAGAGAGCGGCTCATCACAGTACCTTTAGCGATAGTGGCGCTTTCATACGCCTTCATCATTTCGCCAGTAAACAGTTTCAGATAAGTTGCATACTTGGTATCATAAGCAGTACCAAGAGCAAGAGGGGTAGAACTCGTATTGTTAATCGAGCCTACCGAAGTAACAAGAGTGTTAGCCACAATAGAAAAGAGAGAGTTGTTTTATACAGTCTCCCTATGCGCATAGGAATTGCAGTGAATTTTCAGTATTCATTGCCATTCAAGTTTTTTGAAAATTGTCTGTCTCTCCAGACCGTCATGACTAAAGGGTGTCGGTCGTAACCGGCCAATAGTCAATAGGAGCCAGGTCCGACTCTGAGGTGCCTGACTCCAACCACATCTCTGTGGATTTCAGCCCCACTATTAAAGATAGGAGGGGGAACCTTTAATAAGAGATTCCTTATTAAAGTTTATTTTTGTTTAGGTGTGTAAGCAACGCCGCGATACTTCAGCTTCTGCTCCTTGTCAGCAGCTTTCTGCTCCCGTACACGGGCATCCAATTCGACTTGTGTCATTGTAAGGAAAGAAGTGTCTGAGCCCCGTTCCATGCTCAGGCGGTATGCGTCCCGAAAGGGATGAACGTACGTTGCTTACTTCTTCTTAGCAGTCTTAGCTGCCTTCTTAAATTGAGCAGCAGTTGGAGCACCTTTGGCTCCAGCCTTTCTCATCTTCTCACCACTACCAGCAGCGATACGCTTACGCTTGGCGTGGATGTTCGCATAGAGACCACGCTTAGCCATTAGCCGATCACCGGAGCGGTGTGTGTAGCAAGGTCAAGAGGGAAGTTATGAGCATTACGTTCGTGCATTACTTCAAATCCAAGGTTAGCACGGTTGAGTACATCAGCCCAAGTGTTAATCACTTGCCCTTGAGAATCGAGAAGGCTCTGGTTAAAGTTGAAACCATTAAGATTAAAAGCCATGGTCGAAACGCCCAAAGCAGCAAACCAGATACCAATAACAGGCCAAGCAGCAAGGAAGAAATGAAGGCTACGGCTATTATTGAAAGATGCATACTGGAAGATCAAACGTCCAAAATAGCCATGAGCGGCAACGATGTTATACGTCTCCTCTTCTTGACCAAACTTGTATCCATAGTTCTGAGATACTTCCTCAGTCGTTTCACGAACAAGACTAGACGTAACCAAACTGCCGTGCATCGCGCTAAATAAAGACCCACCAAAAACACCTGCAACTCCCAGCATATGGAAGGGGTGCATAAGAATGTTATGTTCAGCCTGGAACACCAGCATGTAGTTGAAGGTTCCCGAGATACCCAAAGGCATAGCATCAGAGAAGCTTCCTTGGCCAAAGGGATAGACAAGGAATACAGCGGTAGCTGCCGCCACCGGAGCTGAATATGCGACACAAATCCACGGCCTCATTCCTAGTCGATAGCTAAGTTCCCACTCTCGTCCCATGTAAGCATAGATGCCAATGAGGAAGTGGAAGACGGTAAGCTGGAAAGGACCGCCGTTGTAGAGCCATTCATCAAGTGAATTAGCTTCCCAAATTGGGTAGAAGTGTAGTCCGATGGCATTGCTGCTCGGAACGACGGCTCCCGATATGATGTTGTTTCCATAGAGAAGAGAGCCAGCAACAGGCTCACGAATGCCATCAATGTCCACCGGAGGTGCAGCAATGAAGGCGATGATAAAGCAAATGGCTGCAGCAAGGAGACACGGAATCATCAGTGTTCCAAACCAGCCGACATAAAGACGGTTATCTGTACTGGTTACCCAATCGCAGAAGTCGTCCCAAAGATTTTTAGTTTGGGGTTGTGCAATAGTAACCATTGTAGTTAGTTAAGACGTGTTACTTTGACTCGTCCAACTCCAGAACCAGTGAGACCGATAGCATCAGCCGCACCTTTACTTAGATCAATGTTCCTACCATGAATGTAAGGACCACGATCATTTACCCGAACAACGGCACACCGTTTGAAACATACACGAAGTCGTGTTCCAAAGGGTAGTGTCTTGTGCGCAGCAGTAAGGGCATTTTGATTATATCGTTCACCGTTAGCAGTAAGGTTCCCATGGAAACCAGGACCATACCAGCTAGCGATCACCGATAGAGTAGTTAGAACAGGAATCATAATAATAAAGCGAAGAACTTTAATATTGATTACTCCTACTGATCCGCCAATACACTCGCAGTATTGACGGATTTGGCAATTCTACTTTTTCTTACCGCCGCCACCTTTGTGGCCTTTCTTTCCGCAAGACATGATTAGAATACTCCAGGGATAATTTGTCCAGTCATTACATAAGCGCCAATAGCAGCCACGAAACCAAGCATAGCAAGGCGACCATTGAGGAGTTCAGCACGTTCGTTGTGGGGCACAGTGTAATCTTTGTCAGTGTACATGGTGGGTTCTTTAGCGAAGATGTTTTGTTGGTTGTATTCGTTACTGGTAATCAAGATTAGACCTCTCAAGTTTAGCAAAAACATCCTGACGATATGCAGGATCATTATCATAGCGTGGGTCACTCATAGCACGAACAACTTCAGCTTGAGAACGGAACACATCTTTAGTGTTAGCTGTAGCCTTGCCAGTCAATAGCTGACCTTCTACACCTACTGCATCTTGATAACGATTGAACAAAGCTTCAACAGCAAAGGACATGGCGTTTTTATCACCATTCTCCATCACTGCATCATAGCGATCAATCTCTTCTGGAGAAAGATTTTCTGAAGCCCAACTCAACATTGAGCCATACTCATCATCACCACCAACAATCTGGCGGAGTTCAGTGAGATCACTATCTGTCACATCATCTGTAGCAGGAGTAGAGTTCCTTTCTGCTTCAGCACGATACTCTAAATACATCTTAGCAAGGTCTGCAGAGCTAAGGTTAGACAACTCTTTAAGAGTGTCTTCCTCAAACTTACCTTCCAAACCTTGTTCCCATAAAGCTTCAAGGATATTAGACTCAGAGGTTTCCTCTTCCTCTACCACCTCTTCAGCTTCATCGGTAGTTTCTTCTTGAGCAGTATCCTGTTCATTGGAACGGGAGCCAAACTTTTTCTGTAGTTCAATGTATGCCTTTTCTAGTTCTTCAGCATCACGGAACTTACCAGCCAACAGTTCTTGTTGATCAGCAAAAGCTTTCTCTCCTACAGCCAAAGAGTCTTGCTCTTCAGCAGTCAGTTCACCTTCAGGAACTTCATTCGGGTTGTACGTTAGGGTTGTCATTAGTGTTGGTGGCGTGGATTACTTTGAGCTTACCTAGACCTACAGTCTCTACATAACCAGTAGGTCGTCCTACAGTAGCTTTACCAATACGTGCTTTGGGAGCATATTTGTTTGGACGACTAACTTCTACATTAGGTGTAGTAGCCTTAGGTTCAGCCTTGCTGCGGCTGCGCTTCTTGGGTGGGTTGTTGTCCATTTAGTTGTGGATTTTTAGATGGGTCGTTAATAGGAGCAGATGCCAATTGACCAGCTTGCTTAGTCAACTCAAGTTGTTGTTGCTGTTGCATTGCTGCAGCTTGCTCTGCTTGAACATCTTGCATACTACGAACCAAGTTAAGAACATCAATACCTTGTGCAGCAGCCAGACGCTTGATAACTTCCTCAGGATTTACAAAGGTTTGAATTGCTTCTGGACCCATGGTCTGTGCAATAGTCATCAAGAATTGCCCGAGGCTTTCTCGATCCTGTCCACGACCAATAGCATTGATACCAGCAACAATAGTAGGTTTCACGATTCCCTTAGGAATACGTGGGATTTCTCCAGTCTTTTGATAGACAGACAGTTTACGATTTAAGTAAGGAACTAAGAAGTCAACAGTCAACATAGAGAATAGGCCACCCAATTGGGCTTCCAATTCAAGTTGAGTCATTCGGACTTCTTCTGCTGTAGTACGTTCAGAGTTACGCACATTCATAATAAGGAATGCTTCAGAAAGTCTACGCTCAAGTTGAGCGGACATTTCATAAGCAGTTCTAAAGTCAGCAGTCTTTCCTACTTGAATAACACCAATGTCATCAGGTCGTCCTTGAACGATAGCACCGTTACCAGCAGCTGCAAGTGTTGCAGGTTTAGTTGTACTAGATGGAGACACAACAAACACAACTTTTGCTGCAGCAGCTGAGCCCTCAACAAGAGCTTGAGTCAAAGCTTCAAGAGACTTAAGGTCTCCAAGAAACTCTTCTACTCTACCACGTCCATAGCATTCACCATCTACAGAATTGAAACGTAGAGCAATCCAAGGTGAGGCATCAACAGGTGCTTTACCAAAAGACTTGGGAAGAATTTTATCGTATACTTCTTGATGCCAAACGTACCTATTGTTGTCTCGTTTGACATGGGTGTATACATCCACCTCATCACGATAAGCATCATGCTCATCATTACCAGGTGTATTAGGTTTAGGTTCATCAGGAATGAGATCTCCCAGTAGTTGTTTGGAGATTCGTTCCTTGGTTACAATTTCAATTACATTACCGTCACCATCTCTATCTACAACGTAGCGGTTGAGAGGATACAAACGTAGACCATCTTTACCCATAAAGAGTAGTGCGTTGCCTGCAACAACTAGATGCTTAAGAGCTTGGTGTACAACAACACGATCATCACTGGCTGCAATAGCTTCCATGATAGTCCGTTCAATCTTAGCAAAAGCTAGATCAAGTTCGGATTTAATTGCTGCTGTATTTTCACCAAGCATTGATTCATCCACCTGTAGCTTAAAGAAGCTAGTCTGTGGGGGAAGCAAAGCAAGCATTAGTTTAGAAGACAAGGTGACTACACCTTTAGCACCAACCGATTGCCAAGGAGATGGTAGTGGCTGTGCTTGTTTGGTGAAGTCATCATCATCACGAATCAGATAAGGGAGTGTTAGGTCCGAAGCTCTACGACCTACGGTGAGATATTGGTTGCGGTCACCAGTAAGGAAATCATACCGTTGTTTAGCAGACATTAGCCAGTCACTCCTCCAAGAATGCCGAGAGCAGATCCAATGTTGAGGCCGGAGGTTGGTGCGCCAGTAGTTACACCAGACTGCCCACCAATACCCATACCACCACGTAGATAACCTGAACGGCGTTGGCGGTTACGTTGAGCAGCTCGGATAGCATCCATGTAATAGTTCTGACCAGCACCGAAGAAACGTTCCGTCGGTTGAGGTGCAGCAAATTGATTCATCAGAGCCATTTGGTCTGATATATTTTGCTGGTAACTACCCATAGCAGAGGAGAACAGGTCGCCCATATTTTGCTGGTAACCACCCATAGCAGTGATGAATGAATCACCCAGACCACTAATTGCATTTAAGAAGGCGTCGTCTTGAGTCTGTTGATCAAAGATTGAACTCAAATCTAAGTCACCGAAATACTTATCGATTTCTGTTAGACCAGGAGGAGTGGTAGTATCACCGCCACCAGGAGGAGTGGTAGTATCACCGCCACCAGAAGTTACAACTTGTATAGGTCGGCCAGTAACGATACGCCCCTTTGAATCAAGTTTTTCACCTTTGATAAATAGGTTTCGAGCAGAGCTTGTAGGCTTATAACCAGGAACTCCTGCCATCCTACCAAGAGTTTTACCTAATTTACTGGTACCAAGAACTGGTTTATTAGGGTTGCGCGGAGTTGAAGGGTTAGCCCTAGCTTGCTCTACTATATAATTAGAAGCACTTGTCCTTAGAGTTGCCCCAGACTTAGCAATTTGGTTAACTGCTTTAGCAGCAGTTGGGGCGATCTTCATGATTTTTTTAACCTCCTCTTCGGAGATAACTTGATCCTTGGCTGCCTTTTTTACAGTAGCCCCAAAACCACCCGGATTATTCAGGAAGTCTTTGGCTGCTGCACCAAATTTGATCCCTTGTTTTTCTGCTTTGCGTTTGAGATCATTTTTACTCATGCCACCGGCTAATGCTTTTTTAACAGCAGCAAGTCCTAAGGTACCTTTTGTACCTCCAGCAGCAGTGTCAACAAATCTGTTAAGGCTCATTGTTCTTTTCGTTAAGTTGATGTTGAATCCACTCCACAACTGAACGTTGGCCGGAGCGGTACATTATTTGTGAGTGTGAGTCATCCGGGTGGGGATTAAGTGGTGGAAAGTTCTCATCTAATTCAGCGATGAGTGAGCTGAGCTGAATGCCTGTTGTCTCCAGCAGGCTAAGCATATTGTGGGAGGTTGGGGTTTGCATGTTCAAAGAAGGCAGGCATTCGTGCCCGACGTGTGTCAGAAAGCTCAGGTGCTTTTCCTTGATACATCAGGTTATCACTGGAATCCAGCCAAAATTTTTTGTTTAAATATTTGGACTGGGTATTATTACCTAGTGGTTGCATTACCCAGTTGATAGTTGCCTTACGCAGTTTATCAAGAGAAGGACTGATATCAAGCCCCAACTCACGACAAACAAGGCTATTGGTAGCAACATGAACTTGTTCATCTCTGCTAATGTCAGCACTTACTGTTCGCAATCCAGCATCACCGTTAAATCGGAAGAATGGGAGGAGCACAAAGAAAATTGCACGCTCGGCAACAAGTGCTTTGAGGATTGTGTGATCCGGATGAGCAATCCAGGCGTCTCGTATTTTCTTTGCCTCTGCTTCAGCTTCTTCATCAACACCGATAGCATTGGCGATGTAACCGAGTGCAAGGTCATGATTCTCTTCGTCCTTGATATTGGACAGAAGAATGTCCCTTGCCACTTCCGGTACTTCATTTTTGAGAGCATCCTTGATAAAGTCACCAACAGGTAGTTCCATATGCCGGATAGCCAAGGCACGGTAGATAGCTTCTTCCGCACCTTCGACTAGTTTACCAGCAGTTGTTTGGACAGGAGTCCATGTACGTTTACGATTTAGTAGTTTTTGATAGGGGTTCATTCGCCGCAATTACAATCTGGAGCAGGATCATTTAGAAGAGACTCCAGGTATGCGTCAACGTCACCTTCGTCCAACGCTGCATAAGCATCAGACTTATCTTGAACGTCGCCCATTACCTGAAGCGAGTAGTAAAGAGAAGTCTGTGGACTTGCCAACCAATCTTCGATGAATTGCTCATCATAGGTAACCACATCTGACCAACTGTTGAATGAATAACCATGCAACAATCCAGTCTTATCTAGCAGGGTAATGATACCATCACATACTGCTTTGTAATCTTCCCAGCCAACTTCAGATGCGATCTCAACAGGACCGTAGTCGAAGCTCTGGACGCCAAATGTACCGCTATCACGGTCTACTTGACGGGCAATGGGAGGAGCGATCTCAGGGCAGGTAGTGTACCCATCGAGATCAGTATAACGATAACTGCAGCTAGCAGTAGGAGCAATAGCAAAGGCTCGATCCATGTTGTTGAATCGTGCTACCTGAGCAGCTGCTTTGATGCCAGCAGCAATCTCCTCGGCAATGATAGTAGCTGGTGTGCATTCATACTTAAGACCACTATTGATCTCAGTTAATGCTTCCCCAAACTGCTTATAAGTTACTCCACTTTGTCGGAGAAGGTTGGCGAGCCCCAGCATTCCGAGACCGACTTGGCGATCAGTCTCTGGAGGGAGGTATTCTCCGCTTGCGCCAACATTTGTTTTGCCGTGTAGTGAGCACAATTCGGACATTCCGTTAACAAACGCACTTTGAATGTCATCGAGTTCGCACTGGCCGAGGTTAACATGTTGAAGTAGACAGGTACCCCTTGAGGGCAGGTACACTTCCAAGCATACGTTACCCCGGATTCGATTTCCATTTTTATCAACTTTAGTTTTGTTGAGCCAAATGTCACCACGCTTGATACCTTCAAGCAGGGCATCTTTCACTTCTTGGTCTGCGAGTTCCCACCAACGTGGGTTAATGTTAACACAACGCTTAACCCAAGGAAGCTCAGACCGGCTAGCAGTAATAAACTCAAGTACATCTGGATGACTAAGATCAAGATGACATACAACAGCGCCATTCTTGTAAACTCCCCCACGCCTCAAGATTTCGTTGAGTGTGGAGTAGATCTTTGCAAAGGATACTGGGCCGCTAGCCACAAGTCCCTTGCCATTTTCAGCTCCTTTGGGTCGGAGCTTGGATAGATGGATAGCCACGCCAGCTCCGTAGCGGAGAGCGTGGGAAACAAAACGCCAGGATGCTTCGATACCATTTGGTCCTTCCATTGTGTCTTCAACAACGAAGACGGTACAGGAGACAGGCAAGCGAGAGGTTGGGTCATTGATCCAAGATTCAACACGCCCAGTACGAGCGATCAGTTCTTTGGTGGGTTTAGACATTATTAAACGAGATCAGTAAGTGTGGGTTCTTTGTAGTTCGGTCCTTTTAGAACCTTACCGTCTTCACGGCGAATAGGTTGCCCATCCTCATCAAGCTTACTCATGTTGCTTTGGTGGACACGGTTGAGTGCTTCATCAAGATCCCAACCAAGGTTTTCTGCATATTGATAGCAGACATAAACAAGATCAGCTAGTTCTTTCAGGCACTCAGTTGCATTAACACGGAGACCCATGATGAGTTGATTCTCAGAGTCTAGGAACTCTTTGAACTCCTCAACGATCAAACTCCGTTGCATAGTCCGTGAAGCTGGACTCGTACTGTTCCTGACCTGGAAACTTTTCCTGAACTCTTTTGCTTGGACGCTGAGAAATGATTTGGCTTTCAAGCTCATTTTGTAGATAGTGGATTGCTTTAGTAAGATCTTGGATGTATGCGTCTTGTAGACTTCTACCGTCAACACCTTTGTGTCCAGCACGGCAGATGTATTTGATGGCATTCCCAAGATGGAAGTTCAGGTCTTGGTCTCGTATGAAGTCCCAAACTTGAATTGACCCTCGCTTGTAGTAGCGGGGTCCGGTGGAATTGGAGTTGGCCATTTCTTAACTAGGTTGGACATTGAATTGCCAAGCACAAAGCATTGGCGCTGTAGTGCTAGGAAGATCGTGATGATATCTTCCTTTTTAGATTCAGGGTTGCGTAGAGCATCCTCAATCTGTTTCATCTTGAATTGTTGCTCCATCGTCAACTCCAACACTGGAGCTGGGATTCCAAAGTCTTGGTTCTTGATTGGTGAAATCATAGTCTTCACATTGAAGGATCTTTGCTAGTCGTGCATTCTGTAATGCAACTGACTCATCGAGACCCTTTTCAGCGAAAGCATCTACGACAGTCTTCCAGTTATCACCGTGTTCATCTAGAAGTGCTGCTGCTCTTTTGATTCCAATTCCAGGGACACCTGCATAGCCATCTGTTTGATCACCTGCCATGGTTTGGATGAGGTGCCAACGATCACCTTCTTCTTTAGTAATCTCAATCACACCTTCTTTAAGGTCGAAGAGATTACCAGGGATCTGCCTCATATCCTTATCAGGTGAGCAGATGATATGTCCAGGTTCCTTGGTAGCGTAGATACCCATAGCATCATCAGCTTCTAACTTAGGCATCACAACAACGTTGTAGTCTTCCTTGAGCTTGTTGATGATCCTTTTGTAACCACACGGCTTCTTTCGGTTGCGGTGTCCTTTATAAGCTGGGTCAATAGATTTACGGAAATTGATACTATCAGAAAAGAACAGAATAGAATCATCAAAACATCCAAGGTCAGAAGCGATGCTATAGAGTTCACGTTCGACGTAGCTATAGGCATCGGAGAAGTTGGATGTGACGACGATGAGATCTTCTCCGAAGTCAATCTCTGTTTCAGTGGCGGCTGCACATTTGTAGACAATATAGTCACAGTCGATTAGTAGGCTCACTTACCTTGTCCCCGCTTGAGCTTACGCCCACGCTTAGGGAGACTGCGAGTGCCGTTGCCTTGGTGGGTGTGCTTGTATTTTGCACGGGACTGGAATTCAACACGTCCCAGTGCTGTTTTAGATTTGGTTGCCATTAAATGCGTTAATTAAATAAGTTAGTGCTTTTTGTACTCCCTCAACGTTGTCACCTAGTCTACCAATGGAAAGATTACACGGTACACAAATCCAACCTCTAAAAACATTTGATTTGTGACAGTGGTCTACTACAAGATTCGGAGTTTGTTTGTTGCAACAGGCACATGCAGATGGTTTAGGCGGTGCTGTAGCTTTAACTTTATTCAAAGCTATATCGTACTCTTTTTTACACTGTTTACAGCGGGTATCATGACGATCTAAATTACCCCTTTTTTTATAAAACTCAGAATAAGGTTTCTCCTGGTTACAAACTCTACAAACTTTAGTGGACTTCTGCCCAGTTGTTTCCAACCTTGGCTTCTGCTGCGATTGGGGCTCTGAGGTTGTAGTGTTCTCCTGCTGTAAGGGCAGAGATAGTGAGGGCTGATGATAGTGTGTCTGCATATTCAGGTGGGCATTCAAACTGCAACTCATCATGGATGAATGCTAGTTGATGTGCTTTGATTTCACACTGTTTGATTACATTATGAGTGTGAACCATCCATTGTTTTGCTACAATACCTGCGCTCCCTTGGAGAAGGTAGTTAAGGGCTTTGTGGCTACCATCAACAGCGCAGCGGCGACCGTCACACAAGTTGATGTAACCAGATTCCGCCTTGGACTTAACCGCAGTAACCAGTTTCTCAAGTCCAGGAATTGCATCCATGTAAGCTTGACGTATCTCGGCACCTTTAGCTTTGGCATCCTTGGGAGATAATTGTGCATCGTAAGATAGTCCGATTTTTTGATCACCTGCTCCATACAAAAACGCATAGGTTACAGTCTTCACTAGACGGCGTGAGATTCCAATCTTGTCCGCATTCTCTTGGTGTATGTCACCGTTGAGAAGTACGTCTCCGTACCTGCCTCCATCATATCGAGCCAGATAGTGTGCGAGCATTCTAAGTTCAATGCCTGCGAGATCAGCACCAACCATGACATGGTTAGGACTAGCACGGAATAGTTTTCTAAATTCAAGATCACTTGGTACCTGTGCAAGATTTGGGTTTCTGTGAGCACATCTAAATGTGTTCGTAGCTACAGAACAGTGGTGATGGATACGATTGTTTCGTACTAGTTTCAGCCAAGCGTTGTTGCCTTCAGACAACATACCAAGCTTTTTGGTTGTCTCAAAGCAACATAAGAACTGCAGAGCTTCCTCTGTGCCTATGTCTTTGAGAACTGTCTCATCAATCACTGCTTTACCAGTGTTGGTAGTTTTCTCAGGTTCCCAGTTATGGTGTGTCCGCATCACCCAAGCAATGTGCTCACGGCTTGTAGGATTGAACTCCTTCAGTCTAGTGAAAGTAGCTCCGGTGATGTATCCTTGTGTTTTGTTAGGTCGCTTAGGAGTAAACTCCGGTCCAGCAACGTAAGGGTACCGCTCCCGTAGTAACTGATTAAGATCAGCAAGCTCGGAATAGAGAGCTTGTGCAAGTTCCCGTGCAGCAGGCTCATCAAAGTACCATCCATATAATTCTTGTTCCGTGAGGATCTTTGCAACGTCATGTTCTAACGTGATCCATTCAGGAATGGTTGAAAGTGTTTCCAAAGTTTAGTCGTAACAACAACGTCTTGTACCATGTAATCCTGCATCTCCTGGCTCCACTCTTGCCAGTCGGTATCCTTACCGAAGGAGCCTTTGTACTCACCTAGTCGGTAACCATACGCCTCAAGTGAATGACGACCATATAACTGCAGTGGCATATGTTTCCACTTACGTTTCTGATCTGTCTTCAGAATATCAGCGTGACAAACACGGCTAAGGACCAAAGTATCCAGAACCCTACCCATGTTTTGAAACCAAGGATAGAGCTTACGGATAACAGGAATATCGTAATTGATAATGTTATGACCCACAATAAGATCTGCGTCTTCAAGACGTTGAATGCCTCTTGTAAGTGGTTCAGTATCCCCTTCATCATTGTAGACAAGGGTTTGATCAGTCTCTGCATCATAGATACCAAGGCAGTGGATGCGGGTAACATCATGTAGGAGACCGTTTGTTTCTAAGTCAAAGATTAGCGTCATTCCAGTGACGAATTACTCCAGCAACAATAAATAGGTTTGTGATGAAGATCATCAACTCAAGAAGGTTGAGCCTTTGGAGCAGTCTCTTTCCAGACATATGTTTTGTCTACAAATTGTGCTTTGGCTACAGCTTCAGGAGTAGGGGGGTTGGGCCGCTTCAATGGACTGTGAAACACTGCTTTGCGTGAAGTACTTTGTGCTTCCAATTCAGCATAGTAATCAACAATTTCAGAAATCTGTCGTCGGGTCGAAGTCATCGGTGGATTGTGTTTCAGTAAATTTACAGGTGTCAAGATCGTACTTTAGATTGCACGCGACGCCAACCTCGCCAGAATAGCGATTCTTAAGGACTCGCACAGTTGTGTCACTTCCACCAGATGTGCTCTGCTGGTCTCTTTCGAGTGCAATAACTCCGTCAGAGAGTTGAGCAATGGCTGCAGATCCTCGCAACTGCCCCAAAGTGACGCGGGCACCCTCTTCATGGTTTTGGTCACTAGATGTTCTCCGTAAGTGTGAGACAAGGAACAATGCGATACCTGTACGCTCCACAAGAGAACGCAGCCGTGTCATGGTGGTATCAATCATCCGACGCTCATCACCATCAAGACCACTTAACAGAATAGAGAGGTGATCTAGGAAAATTACCCTTGTATCAAGACCCGTTGCCAGGTACTCAATTCGGTTGTAGATGAGATCAGGATCAAAAGAACCAAAGCCGTCGAAAAGAAAAAGATTCCACTGAGCAAGAGTGTCTTGATATGCTTGGGTGAGAGTAGCTCGGTCATGTTCTCCAATGTGTAGTGATTTACCAATAGCAGCGGACATCAGTCCGAGAGCTGTACGACGGTTGGATTCCTCAAGAGCCAGGTAACCGACCCGTTCGCCTTTACGTAACAGGTGAGTTGCGAGTTCACGACAGAAGCTGGATTTCCCGATACCAGATCCAGCAGTGATTGTAACAAGTTCTCCAAACCTGATCCCGTGTAGTTTGCTTTGGATTCCTTGAAATGGATAGTCATGATCAGCAGGTAGGGTGGGTGTTGTAACTAAATCTAGGAGTGATTTACCATCTACGATTCCATCTGGACGGTAAGGCTTCGCGTTCCAAATAGCTCGACGAATCGCCTCAGAGTCATTGACCTGGAGAGCGTCTGACGCATCCTTGTAGTTCTCAAGTCTTGCGATCTTTGTCTTGCCAGGTGGTAAGATCCCTGCCGCTTCCTCCGCTGCCTTACGGCCTGCATCGTCATTGTCGAAGAACAGGACAATCTCTTCATAACCCTGGAGCCAGGGGATAGCCCGTTGAATCGACTTCTTGGCCGCTGCGGCACCGCTAGGTAAAGATACCATCGGCCACCCCGGCATAGCCTCACTACATGAAGCTGCATCGAGTTCGCCTTCTGTAATGACGACTCGTTTTCCAGTGGCGGGAAACAAATGTTGTCCAAAGAGACAGGTAGGTGGTTGTCCTTCATAACGGAAGTCTTTGTCTTTGGTCTTAGTCTTACATCCAATCAGGATGCCAGTCTCATCATAGTAATGGAACCTGAGTAGATCACCATCACGGTAGATCTTATACTGTTGGCATACTTTCTCAGAGATGTTTCGTTTCTGTAGTCTAGTAGCTACACCTTGCAAGGTGAATGACATTTTGTTGTGAGTGTGAACAACATCTTCTTCAGTGTGTCCGTAAGTATTACAAGAAAAGCAGTAGGTATGCCCGTCAGTGTATAAACTGTTTGCATCACTACTGCCGCAACTATCACACGGTAAGTGCCTGACGAACTCGCTTTCGGAGGTCTGCATATGCTCGTGCTTGTGCATCGTGATAGTCGAACCAGGAATCAAGTGCGCGGTAGAAACCTTCAATAAGGTTGTCTACAGTATCGGGTCGGTCAGCATCAACATCAGCAAGGTAATCACTGAAGCCTTCAGCATAGAACTCAGGTGTGCCGTAAGTCAAGTTAGCCATTCGATTGGGATGGAGTGAAATGAACAGTATTGGAAGCCGTGTTTTTCACACCACTTCGCATAAGTAGTCTTAGATCCTTTGTAGATCTTGTTATAGGGTGCTTGAAAGACGAATCGAATATCTAAGTCGGGATTCGCTTTCTTCACTGCGATCATCTTCCTTCGGTCTTCCTCCGTCAGGCGTCCCTTTGTTTCTAAGTAGACACCATTCGGTAAAAGAAAGTCGGGTGTGTAGTTGCATTGAAGAATGTAAGGAACTTTGGTTGACTCGTACTCAAAAGGTACCTTCAAGCTTGAGAGAAGATCAGCAACCTTCTCTTCAAGACCTGAACGGTACTTAGCCATTAGAAATCATCTTCCTCTACTTCAGGTGCGGCAGTGATGTTCGGTTCAGAAGTCTTGTAACCCTTTGTTTGACCAAAGAGAGCTGCCACTTCAGTTTCACCAAGATCGCCTGTATCAACACCAGCAGCAGATCCAACCGTAACCACTTGGATACCGACAAGCTTGAGACTTGTACCATAGGTGACACCATCACGGAGGATGTATGGCTTCTGACGGAAGGCAAGCTTGACCGTAGATCCACTGTAGATCGGCGTGTTGGGGTCAGCAATAGGTGTTCCTTCTGTATCAACGACAGGTGGTTTAGTTTCCTCATTCCAGCTGAACTTAACTTTGTACTTTCCATCAGACACTTCCTCCCAGGGTTCAGGTTTAAGGGTGGAACGCTTCGGGTTCTTCAGTTTAGACTCAGCCCACTTAAGGGAATCAACTCGATCCTCTTCCAGTTTCTCAACCAGAGATTGATCGACAAGAGCAGACAATGAATAGCCAAACTTACTTGGCTTCAGTACAGCTTGGTAGCCTTCAAGGACAACAGGCTGTTGGGTAACGTGGATGGATTGTGCCATTAACAAAAAAAGTAGGTAGATTCGATTACGGATTCCGGTTCAAGGTCTCCGACAATCGGTGGGTCAGTCTCTGCTCCAATGTGTGAAGCAAAGTCTTTTAGATAATCATGCTCTGCAAACAGGTGCATGTAGGTTTGTCGTACAATGCTAGACAGTGAAGACATGTCAGTAGCTCTACATAACACGGAATCATGGATGAGAGCAATGGGTGCGTCAAAGCGTAAGACACTCAAGTGTAGCAGGCTAGCATCAAGACTGTGGATCAGATTAGGAGCTGTTGCATTCTTGTGATGGTTGAGATCAACCTCATCAGAATCGTCAACTGCGACCTGCATCTTACAACGACCCAAAAGTTGTAACTCAATGGAGACAACCAGCTTCTTGTTTAACTTTTGATGGACAACAAAACCAGATGGTGTCGTCCATTGAAGATACTCCTTACCAGCTTTGATTGCATTAGCAACCTCTTGTTCAATCCAAGACATAACAGCCATAGGACCAGGTACGACAACATCCATGGCATTGCGTACAGCCTTAACTGTCTTGGTTAGGTCTTCCTTGCTGATCTCTACACCTTTTTCTTTGAGTGCGTCTCTGATGTACCCACGATTAGAGAAAGGTTTGGCATTGTAAGGGACAGTCATCACGACACGCTTAACTGTCTTCCTATCCATGTAAGGCTGGATAGATTCAGGACAGTAAGGTGCAGCAGTCTCTGCAACTACCTTGTAAGCATCTTGTGGCTTATCACCAGGCAAGACATTCACAAGACGTGCAGTTGATTTATCTCTAGCCAACCCTGCTAGGATTTGTAATCCTGAGCAAGTAGCATCTGTAGCAACCATCAGTCGTGTGAACTGCCTATCGGCAACTACGACACAATGATAGTACTCCTCAGCTGCTGCTAGGAACTGCCAAGGTTCTTCTACATTCTCCCAAAGATGTAAGTTACCAATGGGATCTTGCGATATGAG